>JGI20166J26741_11852251_pt1 | contig 20391 bp, 15 predicted proteins | sample TergutCu122P5_FD_26741 | JGI IMG/M metagenome (IMG submission 26741)
AGGTATTTTGGGTTATATCGGTATATTTTAACATAAGGAACACTCTCCCGAAGTTTTGTCCATTCCTCCTGGGACACCCTGTATATATATATATATATATCTACACTCACACTCACACTCACACTCACACTCACACTCACACACACACACACACACACACACACGCACACGCACACGCACTTGGTTTGTCTTTGGTTAAACTTGCGGACGGAAAACTCACTGCCCTCACTAGTTCTTGGTGATTTTCCTCAGTCAGGCAAGACAAGCCCAGAATATTACTGTGATTAGGTCACGATCGCTTCCTTCCGAATCTTTTAGAACTGGTCACATGTCAAAGGAGCATTGCTGTACATATCCAAAAAATAATACAAAAGCAAATATTCTTACAGTTACATTCGATACGTGATTTTGTGTAGTTCAAATAAGCTTGACAAATAACTTCTCGAAAAATCAATAACATTTTCAGACAGTTCACTATTTCAGTGTCGTTGTAAATGAAAAACGCCGTTAAATATTTTACGAATCAATCAGTTGATAAACGATGCCAGGACCATTTCTTTCCTTCTACTAACGATAGTTTTTATTGTAAAGTATTGATTTATAGCCTATCAAAAAGGTTACAATCCTGCCTTCGATCACACGAGTGGGAAGCCCTACTAAACATAGGAAAGACCTAGCTTGTCCGATCTACGACACGTCACTAAAACTGAGTTATCATTAACTTTTACACTCGGTTGGTACGAAGTAACGTTATGGTCCTGATCGTTAGAAAAGGGTGGTTGCATGATATACATCGTTAAAAGCCACTAACGGGCGCTGAATATGATGAAATACTTTTTGTGATCACGTGAATGCCTCCCGTCTGACATTCCTTTTGTACCATGTCCTGACGTCACTGCGGTGACCCCGTAACCTTTATGGTAGCTGTGATGGGGGGTTGCATTGACCATCAGTGATGCGTCCTCTTTCGTTGTCCCATTTGTTCAGCAAGTTATAAGCCGTGTTGCTTGTAGTCTGCACACAAGGTTTGGGTCAGTGTCGTTTGTTAAAGCTAAACGAGGCACTTTGGGGAGGGCGGGTCATGTTTCATTTTTGTCGTATATTGATTTGTATTCAGTTAATTACTCGGGGTTACTTGAAATAAATCATTAGATAATCTTGAGCTCTGAAAAAGACCGTGCCGGAAACTTTATGAGAGAAAGAATACTGAAATTAATACTTTCTTCCATTAACAGAAGAATTTGACATTATATGTGGTCTACCAAGCAGGAAAGATAATGTTACATGAAGTCTGCTGTCAGTCTGTAGAAACAAGCTATAGAACGAAACCAAAAGCATAGTTAGCTGTTAAGGAAGATGATCTACAAATTAATGCATGAAAACTAAATATATTGTTATGTCTTTTCGGAGGAAAGGAGGGTTAAGTTTTATGTCAAGATGGCCAGTAGCTATCCCATTACAGGTCTGGAGAGACCCTTATGGGTCCGGGAGGTTGAGTCGCCCAGAACTTCTAGACAGTCGGCACATAAAGGTTTTAAGTTTATCAGCGATAGGCACCGGCCGCCTATACCCCCAGGAAGTATCCCTGGTACTCATTTCTCTCAGAGGCTGAGTTGAACCCAGGCCCATATAACAGCTGGAATGATTATTTCAAAGATAAATCCCAACGACAACATCGGAAATTTAACCCGTGACCTTCCGAATTGTAGCGCAGTGCGTCAAAAAATGGCTAATACGAACTTTGAAATAAGGCAATGTTCACGCACGTGTGGGCGACAATAACATATTGCTTTATTATTGTCATTTTCATGTAGACTTCTGTAAGGTAAACACTGATGTTTGTCAGACAGTGATTATGATAAATCTTTGTAATAAAAACAGGGTACGACATACAAATATTTTCTACAACTCATGAGGCTGTCGCTATTTATTGTAATAAGTCATGAGGCTGACAAAATTCACGCGTTAATCACTTTGCTTATTGACTAGTGAATGTAGTTTGCCCACAGTATTTATTAACTCCATGGGGAAAAGTGCTGAAGGAGAAGCAAATTTTTGCTCGGCCAATTAAGATACTTTTAGAATTTTATAAAACCGGAAGGTCGTCATCGTGTTTGCAAGAGCGAATCCATACTCCCCACTTCCATTTCTTCGAGATCATTTCGTTACTAAGCTCCCACCTACAATGAGGTTTTCCAAGCGGTTCCTTTCCTTCGGCTTTCCACAACAATATCCTGTACTCATTGTACTTCTTTCCTATGTGTGCGATACACCTCACCCATCTCATCCTTATTTTCTCGTCCACAACGCTGATATATGGCATGGAGTTCCAATCATGAAGCTCCCCATTATGTAATTTTTTCCTCCATCGTAATAGTTCACAGAATCATTTATGCATTATTACCAGTGACTGTGAATTGTTACATTAGCCTGAATTTATTTATTACTTTATTTATTTATTTTATGAAAACATTATACGTAATATTATGCAACTTTGAATGGAAGAATGATAAGGAAAGGTTTCAAAAGAAATTGTTTGTAACTTAAATGGACGCAGAATTCCGGCTTTTGTTTAGAGAGACTAAAGAAAATCAAGAGATGCCTGATTTCTCTATAGTAGTTGACCCACATAAAAAAGAACTGAGAACTTCCCAAAGATAACTTTTTTTTCTGGGGCACCAGATATTCTCGGACCAATGCCTTATCATTGTAGAGGTTTCGAGTTCACACTCAGACACACCACACTCGGTAGGAATCTTCTGGAGGAGGGATCGTCTCGCCACAGAGACCTCTACCTGACAACATGCAACATTAAAAAAAAAGCAGATATCCGTGCCCCAGGCGGGATTTTTATTTTAATTTCGTTTATTTGCTTATAACTGTGAGTTACAAGTTGTACAACATTCCTTGTAAGCCTCATCGTCTATCAGCTTACACAGCCATTGACTTTAGCTTCTCAGTCCACGATATTTCGTGTATGCACAGCGAAGAGAACTGGCCAAACCTAGGTAGTGCCAGTTTCCTACCGACCTTCCAGGTTCTTTTCGTAGCAGGTTGTGCCTCAAGCACTCTCCTATCTCCAGTCTCCGTGTACGGGAGGTTCTCACCGCTTACAGGACTTTCAGATAGTTACCCATACCTTTCATCTTATTTTTCCTCTTGTACGTCTTCTACCGGGATCTACGCATGAAGTTGATATAGTCCTGTAGTGACAATGTTATCCGTTTCTGCATCAGGTAGCACAACATGTTTGCCAAGATCCACAACACCGCCTGCTGTCTCTGGCGGGACCATAGTCGGAAGTGGGGCGCAAGGAACCATTCGCGGGGTACCCGTTTTGGCTCAGTTCTATGTATCCACGCTTTTCGCGTGCGTGTCCACTCCCAGCTCACCTGACCCTCCCCACATTCTGTGAGTCGATACAAGGTGGTGTCCTGTCTCCCACACTGATTACAGTTGGTCGTATCAGTCAGTAGCATTTTGTGCAGGCGCACGTTCGTCGCGATTAGGTCATGCATTACCATATACCATGCTGACTTCGCTCCCTCAGACGTCCATGTTATGTGAAGGTTTCCCCACACTGTTGACCATTCTATTGCTGGCTGGAGCTGCATGACTCTCACGACCCGGGGTATGGTCTCCGCCGTAGATATTGTGCGCAGGGGTATGCAGTTAGCAGTCCCCAGAATTGGAGCCACTCCGCAGTCAGCGATCCACCCTTTTACCCTGGGCCCACTACCTAGCGATCAGGAGGACTCGTCATTTTGCTGCGACGTCAATCAGCTTCAAACCCCCATGCTCCTTCCGTCGTTGTAAGGTGGATATGGGTATCCTAAATACCGCACCGTGCCATATGTACCAGGTTACAGCCATTACAAGTTGTCCGACGTATTCCTTTGACGCCGGAAAATTCTGTGTGGTGTGCCATATCTTAGCAAGTAGACAGGTATGCACATACTGGATCCGGTGTGTTAGGCAGAGCTCTCTACCATATGCGTCTCTCGCCAGGGCTCTTACTTTTCTTGTCACACTCGCCCAACTGATGTGCCCAGACTGGGCTACCGTGCTCGTGAAGCTGGCACCCAGTATCCTCATTTCCTTGTAGTAAGGGATGTCTATCATGTCGATCGTGGTGTCCCATGCTCCTAACGCCATAGCGTTGGATTTCCGGATGTTCAACATTGCGCCTGTTGCCCTTTCGTAGGTCCGTATTGCGTCTCTTATCGCAGGGATGTCTTTTGGTGCTGTCACGAAAATGGTGATATCATCGGCATACGCCACCACCGCGGTCTTCTTGGAGCGCCGACTAATTCTAATTCCAGTGAGCTTTTGTTCCAGCGCGTGTAGCAAGGGGGAGATTCGAACCCGCAATACCAGCAACCGAACGATTGCAGACTTAGGCCGCGCGGCCACTGGGACCGGCCGAGAGACGCCTGAGTGCCTGATATTTCTGTGGTTTAAGGCCACACAAAATAATAATCTTTTCATACCACTTGACATTTATTCATGTATCTTTGCATATCAAACTCTGAAACTTGATACCGTGTCTATATGCACGTGTTGGTAGCGTGAAATGATGAAGTTGCCAAGAGTTAAAAACATGAAAGAAAAATTGTGGCGATAAATGTCTGACTCGTCGGTTCTGCACTAATATAGTTGTCTTAGTGTACACGAGGACCATAAAAGTTTTATGTTTTATACTAAAGTGCACACAGCACTCGGCGGTGTTGAGATTAGGTGTTTTTATTTACAGGGGAAAAAAAGTCTTGCAAGTCTACAGAAACTTTTTATGCAACAAAATTTATGCTCAACAATTTCCGTTGATATTTCAAGAGCCGTGTAATGGCGGTTCAAAAGAACGTCACAGCCTAACCGTTTTGCCGTCGCGGCACTGTGCACTGTTTCAGAACTTGCACAGAAATAACCATGCATTTACATGTTAATTGACTAGCCGCAGAGTATAGCTGTTACCAATGTGAGATTTGAAATTGTGCTGTAACCCATATTCGAACTGTAACGCTTCCCATACTGCATTTCGCATTCATGCGTCATATCACGTTGCACCTGCCGCAGGGTCTCACGGGCTTGTGAATATCCTCTTGGTTGAGGTCAGGTCATTCGAGGTGATTGCAGAGCAGATGTAATGTACAGGCGAAGACGCACATGGGACAAAAGTAGTACACAGAACTGATACTTCCTTTACTAATAATAGCAGGACACACTGTCAAAACGAGGCAGCTTTATTCAGGAAGATTTCATTGATAGTGGAAAATACCTTTGAGTTGCAGAAGCTTGTGTATAAATTTTAAATATTACCGATAGTTACTGTCAAGGGAATGTTGGGGACCTGAATGCACTTGAGGGAATAATATTAAAATGTATCATAAAGAAGTAAGTCGTGGGGATATACACTGATTTTACCGGACTCAGCAAATGATTCATTGGGGTCATAGTAATATAACTGGTAACTGACTGACTGAAATGCTGACTGCCTGGGTGACTGACCGAAAGACTGATCGGCCCACCGACCTACTGACTGACTAAATACTGAACTTCATAAGCGAAGTTTACGTTAAGAAGAAAAGTCTTTCATTTGCTTAAGAAATCTACTCACCCACCATTTTCTGTCACCGGAAGATACACAAGAGATCCATTTTCCATAAAATCACCAAAATATTTTGAACAGTTGAAGATTACAGATTTTTCAGAAAGGCTGCTGGAGAAACATGACAATATTGTATACAAGAGACAAGAAAGTGCGACTGAAAGCCCCGTGGATATTTCTGCCGTTACTATAAAACTATTTATAGAAGGAAGTTTACGTTCTTTGGTTTGGAATTGTAAATTGTTTATTTGAGACTACTGTTTTCGAAGAATTCCTTTTGGTCGTTGTCAATTCCTCGAATAAAGCTAAGTGTACTGTAAGGTTAAGGGAGTTTGTTAGAGTAATGGTGTAGTACATGAAAATATAGTGGGAAGTCTTCAAAATTTGAGGATTTTGAATTGTAAATGAAAACAGAGCATGATCAGTCATTCTAACTTCCGCCCCCATTCTCATTCCACACGACACTTGGAGAGAACTTTACAAATGCAAACAGATCTCGGTTTTGTGTGAATGAGGCATCGAAATACACAGGAATTCGCAATTACACCTGTCTTTATTAATTCTCCAGCATGTTTCGGTTTTTATATATAAAAATCCCAGCAGGGAGATTACAATGAGTTTACACAGCGAACATAAACTGATGTGACTTCGTAGTCCTGTTGCACCCTTTCCAGTGATGGTCATATGAAGATCGCACCGTGTCGGAGAATTGATAAAGAATGATGTTAATCCGAATGAATGTCTTTGTTCTTTGATGGTTCATTTCACCTGCTTTGTGACTGTTAAGTACAGAGCAAGAATTAAACAATTGTAAATTTTAAAGGCATTAAAATGATTTTAATAATCACATGCTATATGTATCGGATGCAACTTATTGTATTTTGCGACTTTAAGGGATAACAATATTTTCACAATGTCACTCTGAATATATATATATATATATATATATATATATATATATATATTTTGGAAACCTGGCGGATCTGTGCAGAGCTTTGCGCATGATGTTGTATTGCATTTGAAGCTTTTCACGTCTTATGTTAAGGTATATTGTGTTCGTCGTTAAACAGTCTCTTTAGCGTTGCAATGGTGTTCCGATCGCAAATAGTTCATCATCCCAGTGTGTTGCACAGTTCCAACCGTCAGCTGCCCTCACCTGCAGGCCTAACTGTCAATACAGCATTCGTCTTTCAATAGGGCCTCTGATAATTCCGACATGCCAAATGCAAATTTACCTATAACGTAGGGTAGGTATTTGTGTCCATTCAGCCTGAAGGAAGTATCAATTTTATACTGTGCTTGTTTTTGTTTAAACACCACACCATGGAGGCGTATGTGGGAGTGAAAATGAAATGGACATCGCACTGGATGGGGGAGCATAATAAGCTTCAAACACCGGACGCATTACATTGGAGGAAAAGCCTTGGAAGTTTAGTTGGTTCCCAGAGCCGGTCTAGACACTGTGCAAACGGAAATCATGTGCAGTGGCAGGGTTTTGTGTCTGCTCGGAGTTTAAGTTGTTGGGTTGACTTCACTTTGATTTACGAGTGTTAGTCACGCCTTCCTGAGAAAAGCTGATGGACGTGTAATCCAGACATTAGAGATGAATACAAATGATACTTATCTGAAAACACACTGCAGGTGATAACACATGTACGGTTTTAAGTTATATGAAATTAATATTTGGGAAATTATAGGCCTATAATTAAAAACTCGTGGTTATAACAGGCTACGTCACGATAGTGGAATGTAGAAGGGTGCGATTTGCTAAGGAGATATGCAGAGTTCGGGAAATAAGAAATACCTACAAAATTTTGTTGGGAATTATATACATAAAACTGGTCACAATATAGGTACACCAGAAAGGTGACTGGGCTGGGTAAAAAGCCGGACCGTAAATCAGATAACTCATCTTCCATTTACTGCCGCGTTTGACGGGTGAAATTACACCTGAATTCTTCCGTAAGCATTCATGGCCTGGTATTTAATTTAGCACAAGAACAAATTTGCCTTTCAATGGCTGGTCGTTGTTGACAGTCTAAAAATGATATGTATTGCGTTTGAATAATAATTTGATTGTAATTTTATAGTTATGCAACTCGTTGTGTTCTTGTGCAATCAGTTGAGAAATAAATGAAAACTCTTGACAAAACTAACCCTGGTACTTTTCATTGTAGCAAAATGTTTCGACCCTAATGGGTCATCATTAGGCTATAATTCAGTAACACTTAAAAAGAAAAGATTTAAAATTGCGTTAGCTAAAAGGAGGCATTTTAAAAATTAATTGTATATTAATTGCACAAATGAGTTCTCATTTTAGCTAAGGGAATTTAATTTTTTTTAAGTGTTATTGAATGCTGGCCTTATGATGATCCATTAAGGTCGAGGCATGTTGCTACACTAGAAAGCTGTGTCAGCAGTTTTTATTTATTTATTAACCAACTTCATTTATGTGCAGACATTATCTGTTTTATTATCATAACAATTAGATATGTGTAAATGTTTTGTGCGAGCAAAATTCACAGACCTTGAGTGTTCGAGCAGGTGGTACATGAAGTAACTACTTTCCTTTTACTGGTTAACAGAGTCCTGACGAATACACTATATTGAAAGGAGCATGCTGCATGAAAATATGCATTAATAAGATTATCATCATCAAGAACGTTGTAGATAAAGGGGCGGAAGTCCTTTTCCTATGTAATTCATTTGCTTTCAGATGATTTTGTTTTCTCCATCTTCTTCTTGGGCGCCCTATATTCGTTTTCCTTTTTTACATTAAAAGTGTAATGTAAGATGGAATCTCCACTTTCACATTCTTAATGCAGTATATAACTTTTCCTGTGTCAGTGTTCATAAAAGGCCTGACGGTGGCTCGCAATTAAAACCCAAAGGTGTAGCCGTGAATAAATTAATAAAAACTGGTACTGAGTGTGACTAATTTGATATATATATATATATATATATATACTTGTGTAATTATTTGGTCTATTGTGTATAGAGTTGTTTCAATTAATTACGTGTATATTGTTACCTAATTTAATTCCACCTGTGCCAATGGCTTTCCATTCTTTTAATAATATTTTATGCATTTTAAAAAGAACTGGCGAGAGACCGCAGGCTTGTCTCACTCCGTAGCTGAAGTGTTTTGGTTCTCATATATTTACGTCCTCTAGTTTTATTCATATTGTTGTATTTCTCTAAGCTGTTGATGGCTAGTAGCAATCTTGTTGGAATTTAATCTTATTTTAATATGCCACTGGGTTTTCCTACTTACGAGTACATTGCCGTAGGCTTTCTCATGGTCAATCAATAAAATAAATAACATAAGATTCACGAGGAAATTTTTTGAATGTGGAGGAATGGAAAGGAACAAATTGATCACGACGTTAATTCAATGAAATTCAATTTAGTTCCCCGCAGAATTAACAGTGAAGGGCCAATTACTAAATCAGCACGACTTTATGCATATTTGTGTATTTATATATTCGTGCTGGTTTAGTAATTGGCCCTGCGCTGTTACCCATTCACGTTAATAAACTCAACTGAATTGAATTATTATCGAGATCAGTTTTGTTTCTTTTCCCAGTATTTAAAGATTTCTTATTTAATCCAACTAATACGCCGTTTTATACTCACTTCAGTATGGAATATTAGTTGTAATATTAGCCACAGGATTTTGTTAACTCGTAAATACAGAGAGGTACCAATGGCTTTAAAGATCCAGAGCTCTGGATTTTGCTAATACAGAATTTATACGTTTCTGACGATTGCCAGGATAAACAGAGACAACATTTTATTACCCTTTTAAATCCCATCTGTTACTGTACGTGCTACCAGGTTTAACATTAAACGATTCTATATCGCTTATTTGCGACAAGACTGTCACAACTCAAAATCTGTGATTTTTCAGGAGAAACTTTTAAAGGATTTGAAGTGCTATGATTTTCTATGAGTGCAACGACGACACAACTGCTCTCCATCAGCGAGTTTTGCATACTGCGTTATGACACTATACCTATTAAAAGTGCATCTGCCAACGTTTCTTGCTATACCAAAAACTCAAAAATGCCAAATTTTGAGTTGTGACACTCTTGTCACAAATGAGCGAAATGGTGCTCAAATTGTGTTTATGTGTTTTGTACAGATCTCGGAGCAACGTACAAGTTTTACCTTACACAACATCACCTGATTTTTTTTTACAACCGAGGTGGTGAGTGTTTACTGTGCGATACGCACTGAGTCTTTATATATAAAACAGATTACGTTTCATGCTTAAAGGCTTAAGTACCATCCAACCGTTTCGTTCTGTAATGGAGAAGTAGTGTGTTTTCTGTGCGGTAAGAACTACATTTTTAAATATTATTTAGAAGAACGTCACCCCTAATAGAGTTAAATAGATTTAAAAATTAGCAACATTTCTTAGAACACCGTTAGATAAACATAAGAAAATATTGCGGGGGGAAGGGGAGCACGCGGAAACAAATCAGGCGGAGTGGTGTGTAGGGGGAATTGTAAAAGTTTCATAATGTGAGATGTGTGGAGTGCTGCAGTGTTTCCCTTCGTAACCACTGTTCCTTGACCGGCCCTAATGATCAGACAGCCTTCTTCTATCCAATAAACAGGGATCTAGGTTTGCTTCTCAAAGGTTAAAGTAGGGGTAGTGTGAAGTTTAATATCGTTCCCGTCTACAACCAGACCGCAAAAGCAAGTCTCCTGTTTGACCCCCGTCCACATTTCGCTCGCAATTAAGGCTTCCTCCCCAACCTTCTGCCCATCCTCCTTACAGGACTGTTGGTAGTGAATACGATATGATAAGCTTTGTTAGCGACAAGCTCTTTGGACTGACTGACACATGCCTGTTCGGGCTGTGGGGTAATACAACTTCAGGCAGACAGGCGGGGGCCTCAAATCCCACCACTCCTTACAACAATGGAGCTCTGTGTCTTATTGTGGTTATAGCATTAAGAATTCGTGCTGGTTTACCTCAGGTCACTGAACAGGTTTTCATGCCATGGCATTTCAGTGCGTTAACAGCTTATCATCTTGGATGCTAGATTGAACCTGACGAAAGAGGCAACAGGTTTCTCCGAAAGCCGGCACATTTTCTATTAGACTAACATTCCAAATACAGTAGTCTTCACTGTCAGTGCCGTGATAACATTAAAACTCTCAGACGGTTGTCGAGATTTCATCCCAGTGCTGCTAAGTCATTGCACGGAACAACACTCCAAACTCTACGCCGTCACCAGAGAAAACAAACCCACTTTCAGAAGAGATGCGGTGTAAATAACTTTGGGTTCAACAATTCAAAATATGGATCACAAATTAGGATTATTCGGTATTTGTCCTTCTCCATGGTCTTGTTCTCAAAGCGGAGCACAGAATTTCGGCAACAGGATCTGTTTCTGTCCTCAGATAAAAAGATGGAGAAGCTCAAGCTGTTTTGTTTCTGACAGAAAGGGCTGTCCTTAATCAATAGGCAAACTAAGTTAGTTAATTACTTCTATATGTATATACACTATATGCACATAACAGTAGATTTGGTTAGCAGGTGATAATAGGAAACGTACAACGAAAATAGTAGAAATAAAATTGCAGAAGTAAAACTAAGGAGAAAGAGTAATTTTAGATTCACCCAGTCTTTATACTTATTCTTATTTACTCACGACTTATCCGTTTACCGTGATGTTGAAAACGGCAAGGTCCTACAAGATAAGGTGGCGTCACATTGCCAAAGACAGCAATCTGCCTGAACAAATCCAGTTACTGACCCGTTGTTTTACTTTCTGAACACCAAAGTCGACAACAGTCCAGAAGTCTTGTACTGCTAAATGCGACCTGGGTCTACGATCGTCAAAACCCAGCAGAACTGATCAGATTGTTATACACCAAAGCGATAATCCTCGACAGCATTTCCTACCGAACTGATACTATCAGAGGGCCTATTGTTAGTGAATTTTCATGGTATTCCTCAGTCATTTCATGCAGGTTTTGGCGCATTTCGAGACAGAACACGACCACATCCTTTTACACGTCTTTATTAACCATTCTACCACCCAAATCTATACACTCTGAACTAACAAAATTGCCGTATATTAAAAAACCAAAGAGAGAGTTTTCTGAGCGGCATCAAGCAGTTCGCAACCTACTGATTGCATCGTCTGTTGGAATATTTTACGATGTGATTAATGCTTTGATATATGACACGTTTCATCCTTTATATGCCGTTTGTAATCCATCGAATTATAAATAGTTGGCATCACTCTTGTAAACCATTGAACCGAGGAAGCAGGGCGTGTCTCGAATCACTGAGTAGAAACCAGGGGGCTAATCCGGAGGTATTAAAAGCTTTATGCATTCTGTTAGGTGTCACTTTGGTGACAGCCACTGTAGCAGCGTTGGCGTAGGGATTGGTTTCGTGAGGGTCGTAGGTTCTTGCTCAACATCTCTGACAATTTACACATTTTTATGTCTGTACCTGTTTGGTGAGTTAGAAATACAGTGGGGCATGCTAAAACGAACGTAATTGGTTCTAGAACCTCTTTCGTTATAGCATCTGTTCGTTCTAGCATACATTGAAATATATGTATTTAGGGGTAATCCGTTCCAGGTCCACAGCCTAGAGCAGTTACCATACAACACAACCATTCAAACAGAAAAAATATAAAACAAAATAAAAATATACGTGTAAAAATAATATAAAACGAATTTATTTAACTTTTATACACTGTACAAATAAACAGATAACTGATCTAAACTGATAACTGAACCGTACAAACGGTAACAAAGATGATGATTGACGCTCTAATCAAAGCGGGAAGGCCTGACACGTCATGCGCACGCGCGTGCTACGTCGGCCGATAGGCCGATGCGCCTTTCAATGCTTATAAGTTGTATATTCAGTGTGTAGGAGTCGCACCAAGTCAAGGAGTTGTGTAACGTGCGCAATAATGTGCTGGGTGACAAGGACTTATTTTTATATAGGGTCAACAAATTTCTGTTGGCCACCACTGGTTCAGACTTGCACTGCTGCCAAACAAGTCTTCTATCCAGAAGACACCAGGGGATCCTTTACCCTGGGATAAAGCGGTCGCAGCGAGAAGTTGACCATGTTTATATATCTAATATTTCGCTGAGCCAAATGTGGAGCCTTAACTCCCCACTCGCTAATCCCGCCCGTCATGCGATCTAAGGCGTAGTTCTGCGGACGCTTGATTGCTTGGATCGTGGGCTCGAATCTCGCTGGGGGGCATGAGCGTTCTTCTCTTGTGTTTGTTGTGTGTTGTGTAGGCAGCGACCTCTGCGACGAGCTGATCACTCGTTCAGAGGATACCTACTGTGTGTGTGTTTAATTGCATGTTATCTAGAAACCTCAACAATGAGGCGGCCTAGCCCCGAATTCGGCTCTTGCGTCACAGACAAAAAATAACTACTCAATCCTATGCTATTTTTGGCACGTTGCTGAATCATATATAAAGCTTTAATTTTCCCCCTATCTGATATCTATGTTGAGGCTTTGCGAGTTGTATTTTCCTCAAGATTTTCGAAAAATATTTGCACCAACGTATCTTTTCAACATTTTTTTTACATGGATTGCCTGTTGTATCCTTCTAACTTAGTTTTCATAAAAATGGAATTCATGGGAGAAAATGTTTCGTGAAACGTGGATGTAGATAAGGGAATAATATTCAAAGGTATTTCAAAAGACATAGCTCCTCAAAATTAAAACTTTATTAAATGCTCTGAAATTGTTGTGTACCTTCGGAAAAAGTTAAGTCTTTTGGCGAGGTCGTAGGCTTTGCTGTGGCAAACTTGAAGTCTTCGCTCTTCTGGAATGTTTTTGTCGAACTGCATAGTCTTCGATAACGATACCGATGCGCTGTCCCGAAACATCGACAACAAACGACCAGCCATCACTGCGCAACATTCCAGAACAGCGAAGACCTCCTTGTGTATTTCCGGACTGTCCTTGTAACTATCGGCTTCTGCAGGAAGATATGTTTTCACCGTTACAGGCGGTTTCGTTTTCCGTTAATATTTATGTCCTTCATTTACTGCTTCTTCAAGCTGGGTCAGTAGTATTCAAATTCCTAATTTGTGTAGAATCCTTGTGATCAAGTATGAATTTTTGCGGAACCGCGGCATGGAGAAAATGTACCTTTTGGGTGCAAAAATGAAATAAAATTAAAAATAAAGTATTTACGCACATTTACGAAGAACAAAATTTTGTTGTTGTTGATTGGAATTGAAAGTTAAGTTATCGCCGATTACGAACAAACTGAAGAGAGAAGTCAAAATTCGCTTAAAGAATAACAAAACTATATTTCCTCTTTTAGTTTTAAAGAAGCATAGGAAGACGACTGCGGAGCCCTAGTGTTGAATACCACGGAGACAGATTAATGGTGACTGGGAATTCGGGCATGATTCAGGGCAGGTGAAGGACGCATTTTCTGCGCAATGTCCAAAGCAGTTCTGGTTCAAGGAAATCTTTTTCTGTGAAATGGGTGTACGGGGCACAACAGCCGGGACGTGAAGCTGATGACTGTCCACCATACAGAGCCAATTTAAGAATGCCTGGAAAAATAGGTCATTACTCCATATATCTTGCGACATGGTTTTCGAGAGCGGGAACAATGAGAGTTTTGTTTTTAAATTCCCAAAGGCTTTTACCCAGATTTGCCTTTTTCCAGTCCCTCAAACTCCAGAACAGAAGCCCCAAATTACACCACAGTATCTTCCTTCCAAATCCTTTCTAGGCCACCTTTAACCAGTCTACCTATCATTTAACACAATGTATTCTGAGCTACTAAGAGTGTCTTTCAATAGTCTACAAGTACATAAAAGAATACATTTACCATCTTTGTATCAAAGTCGCGTAATCCTCCCGCTAAACGCTTCTGATGGAAGAGATGCCGCGGCTTCACAGCGCTACTTTGTTACTTGTCTTGGCCGTAAATTAGTTCAGTTATGGCTAGAAGACATCGTGGGATCGTTCACATGTTGCGGGCGCTCAGCGTGCTGGGTAAACAAAAGACTGCAGCACGCTCTAAGCCACGAAGCAGACGTGGAGCTGATTCAGTCTCGACAGCTGATCATTTGTTACAATCTTAAAGACATTTGGTGGCTTCTACGCGCGTTTAGTAAAGCGGTCGAAGGATTTCAGTATCTCGTTCCGTCTTCTTGCCCATGTAAAGCATAGAAATTCTGTGTTAGCTGATTTTGTTATAATCATTATCATTACGCATGCCCCAAATTTGTAAACATACGAGAGATTCTAGTAACCCTGGACGTGTTAATATTCTCCTATATTATAATCTTATAATTAAGTAAAAATTAACTTAACAATATTCACATAAAACCATGTTAGTCAGGGACAAAATTATTACGATTATATAATCAGATAGAGTAGCCGATCTCAGTGGCCGCGGTCTAAGGCGTCGGTCTGCTGCCGCTCGCTTGCTGGGATTGCGGCTTCGAATCCCGTCGGGAACATTGATGTCTGTCTCTTGTGAATATTACGTGTTGTCAGGTAGAGGTCTGTGTTGATCACCGGTCCAGAGGAGTCCTACCGACTGTGGTGTGTCTGAGTGTGATGGTGAAGCCTCAATAATAAGGAAACCCTGGAACACTAGTGGCTGTCTAATCATGGAGAAAAGACAGATAAAATAACTTGAATTTAGAAGAAACCAAATATAAGATATCTTTCTTTCATTATTAAATCCCTTCCGGTAGCCCCCAAAAGAAAAATAAGATATAATAAATCACAATTAGCACAAGCGCACTTGCAGAAGTCACACACGTGGTTATCAGAAAGTTCTTTAAGTGAAACACAATTTTGTGGGCCTTCATTGAAATCAGTCCTCAGCGGATGACTGTCCAAACTGACAAACAGTATTGTCTCTTCTGCCTCCATCGCGGCTTTCCCCTCCAAGCCCAATTTCTACATACGCACTTTATTTTTTTTTTTAATTCTAAGTGACTTATCGACCTTGTGCAATTCAGTCTATACATTTAATGAATACACCATCATGCAACAACACTATCCATTGTAAATTATTGACAGTGTTTTTGCATGACGGCGTATTCAATAAATGTATATGCTTTAATTTTATTGACGGGTTGTAGTTTTGACTCTTTTGTTGTTTTGAGACTTGGCTTGCTTATTTATTTTCCAACTCATTCTTGAAAGTTCCTTCCTTTTGAAGGCAATAAATAAACATCTTGTTCTATAACGCGTCTGACCATTTGTGACTGTTCCTCTTACGAAAAAGTATTTCCAGAACTGCACAACGCCAACACCAGTTCAGTTTCACTTCGGTTTATTATGCCTGTCAACCTATTATGCAGTAAACGTTTTGGTACGTTGAAAGACTGAGCGGTTTTTCGCACGAGCATATTCTTTGAAATTAATTCTCATAATGCCAATTTCACACCCTTTTCCCTCTACATGGCCATTCCGGTAATTTACCCTTGAATTTTGGCGCTATGAAGACGCACACTAACATGAAATATATTATGTTAATAAATCATATAAAGTGCTTGGGGCTACCGAATTTGAGGCCGTCCAGGGTGCCGGACTTGTAAACCTTATGAAACCGCTACGTTTAGGCAAAAGAAGATTTTAAAAATAGGTCCATAAAGATTATGAATTTATTACAATGTAGCTCCAGCTTAGAAAATAAGAGAAGTTTCAAGGTGATTTACGTATTTAAACTCGGGAATTTTCAAGCTTTAAGCTGGTATCATTCAAAACTACTGCGAAGCTCACAACTGTACTCTGAACAACGTGTGAATGCTTCTCATTTTTCAACACACCAAGCTGTTAATGAGACGATAACAGAAGTTGCTTAGTCAGCGGCAGGACGTGAATATCAGAACTGTCTTTCGAGGCTATCGGAGTTTCTCTTTCTCTTAATAATTTTGTTTTGCTTCTTACTATTCCTTTTATCATCCTCTTTCAACTGTGTTCTTACTTTCGGTACTGCACATTCTGCTACACTTCTTGGAGTCTGAGAGTTTTTTTCTTTTACTCCATCTCCTTTTCTCGTCCGTTAATATTCTTTCACTCTTCCTGTTTTAACTCTACTGTTTGTTCCAGTTCTGTCAATCCTTCTTCACGTCGTGGTTCCGTTTTTCCTCCTGCTTAATCCTCTTCTCCCTTCTATACTTTTCATACCACCTTTCCTTCTAGTTTTTTGGTACTCTTCTTCAGGTTCTGGTGCTTTAGCTTTTCTCTCCTCGTTCCACACCATATTATCATGTATCATCTTTATCATAATTATCGGCGTTAGTGTAATTGTTATCTGTTACGTACGTACGAATAGTATGTTGAAAATTAATTTGGTTTTGTATTCTTTCACGAGACGTGGAGCTGTCACTACTTGTCATATCAATATTAACTTCAGAAAAAAAGACGTTCATCTCACGGAGACTATCTATTCTTGATTCAATCTGCCCGTGTCCATTTTTGTAAGTCCCTTGGGGCCAGTTCTGCTTGTCTCATCGCGGATTTCAAAAGACCTGCACGATTTTCATTTTTTACCCACTCTGCCTACGGTTCATTTCATGTTTACCAAACTTCGTCTCTAGGGTCCTTTCCTTTCCGTCAGTTTGTATTTTCACATTAAAAGGCAGCAAGAAGAAAAGAATGGAAGAAAGAAGAATAACTTCTGTTCCATGATTATAAATAGAGCTATACAGCTAGTGCCCAGTCATATATTTGACTGCACACAGCTGTATTATTATTATTATTATTATTATTATTATTTATTAGCAATCAAAAAGAATGCAATCTATGAGCTAATGTGATGATTATACAATTACTCTACGATATCATGTTTTACTATGACGTGATAGGCTATTCATCCAGCGATGTCACCTCAGGTGCTGTGCAAGTCCAAAGGCCAGCATCTTTTTAGTCTCCTAGTGTTTATAGGTTGTAGTATTGGCTCTAATAGTGGATTGGGATGGGCTTCCAGTTTGTTGCGATGTTTATTGATTCTTCCATGGATGACGTCAATTACGTAAGGGATGTTGAAGTCTGTGCGTAAAGTATGATTTTTTACATACCAGGGTGCATTTGATATGGCTCTGAGAATTATGGACTGGGATCTCTGCGTGATGGCTATGTTGGACTTGCTGGCGCAACCCCACAGTTCTATTCCGTAGTTCCATATAGGTTTGATTACCGCTTTGTAGAGGAATAATTTATTTTTTTCACATCATTTGCCTTAAGTCGATGGTCTAGATATGCGCGTATTGTTGCGTTTCATTTCCTAGGTTCTCAGAGTATGTGTAACCTTCCCAATCCCGGCCATCTCTCGCGTACGAGGGTGTACGAGGGTGGTCTGTACTGAACTAGCGTTTTGGAGCAAATGTCATAGTTATTTGCATTTCGCACTGTCTGTCATAGGGCGCATGACGTAGGCAATAGTCAAAGGAAAATTTATTTCGTAAGTATTTTATTCGCCGATTAACAAGCCTTTTTTGACTTATCTTTTTAATATACAGAAAATTTGAGACTTGATACATTTTGGCTATCAAAGTACTTACTTTACTAACATAATATCAAGTCAGTACTAAAGAAACTCACTTGCACAGATACTAGATATGTAACAAACTACATCACCACCAGGATTATTCCCCAAATTGTTACCCACTTCGCATTTGGATATTTGACAAGGATTCGAATCAACGGCAAATCTTGTGCAAAAGTGGCGGATGCGCGTATTGTGCGGGGCCCTCCCAGAGGCGGAAGAAATAACTGAAGGGATGTAGCAGATGTATCGAAGAAAAGCCATAGGTACTTGAGGTCTGCCGGTGTTGAACGTATATTGGGAGAACTGGCCGGTGCGACTGTTCAATTCCATACTGTTATCCACTCTGCTGTAAGAGTTGCATCTCGCTGGAGGAGTTGGACACACCGATTAAGGAACAGGGTGAGTCATTTGTCTTTGGCATCCATCACACCTAGACCTCCTTCCCGCTGTGCCAACTACTGAGGCGGTAATGGCACCCGATAAATACTACCGCTACATATGAACGACGACATGGCACTGTTTATGCGACGCAGCTCATCGTCGCCTCTTGGTATGACTTATTTGTGTTTCAACAGTCGCGAGAACTGGCAGATGTTGACGTAACGGACGCACTGTAAAAGGTTCAGGTCACGTAGCCGTGGGAGTGCAGTGAGTTTTGTATGCGTGTTGCAATGGAGGGCCATGTGCACCGGTCGTCTCCGCGATAGTCGCATGGAATTTGATGCCCCAAATTTTCGCTGCTGATACGTAAGGAATGTCGAAGAGATTGATCACATGGACAGTTTTCCATTGGTCCTATGGCACGGCTTTTGATTTTGGAAGGTTGAGACTGGCACATGCAGCACGTTGGTACTGCGTAGTGCGTTTGTTACTGCCTCGACGTCAAAATGATCGTGATGTCACCCGCATAGGCAAAGACGGATACCTTTGATGACGTGGGCGTTATCTGTAGTCCTTCCAAGGTTTCAGCCAAGCTATCAACAAGGGGTTGAGTACTACAGCATACATGATCACGCTTAACGGGCATCCCTGTCGTACCGAATATTCTATCTGAAAACGCTCCAATAGGAACCTATTCACGTCACATCTGGAGATACCATTCTTGTATAGGGCCCACAGGATTCCTACCGGGGTATCATCAAAACTATTTTCACTGACATTGTGATACGAATAGTCATGTGAGTCTAACGAAGGCTGTCAGGAAATCTAGAGACAGAAAGCTTATAGCGCGTTTTGTCTGCTCTGCATTGGCCACGACGCGGCGGATGCCGGCAGCCACGCCCATAGATTTTATAATCGGTATTGAATAACGTCAATGCGCGGTAGTCGTTCATGTTACGCGGTGCCTGACGCTTCGGCACACAGACAGTCGTGCCAAGGGTTTGAGCTGAGTGGAGATCTCTGTTTCGTAGGATCGAATTGTATATCGTCAGCAGGTCCGTTTAATCACACCCCAGAAGTGGACGTAAAATTCATGTACAATACCGTCTGCTCCCGGGGCTTTGTTCCTTTGGACCTTTGTCTATTGCCCTTTTGTAATTCTTCTAGAGTGAGTGGCTCAGCCAGCCTCATGTTTGCTTGAGGCGTTAATCTTCGAGAAACCCACTGCCCCACTTGTTTCATCATGGCCTCCACTGTTGTCATTCTCGCATACGCAGACGCGTAGGAGGCAGCAATGTAGTTTCGTATCTCTCGGTGTGTCGTGAGGGTGGTCCCTTCCGACTTACGCAGGCTGGCGATCATGCGGGTTTTTCCGTTTCCTAATAGCATTTACCGGTTGAAATATCGACGTACTTTCGTCGCCAAAGATTATCTAATTTCCTCCGTGGGCTTGTAGTCCCCTCTCGCGCACTGCATGTAAATCACGTTTCCCAAGTTGGTAATATCAAATCTTCGTGGTCGTCTCCTGCGTAGCTTCACGATGCTCCGGGATCTCATATATGCATGTAATATAGAAATGTTCTTGAGGCCTCATGTCATCTGCACGTTGTCTCCCCTCAGCCTGCCAGAATTTCCGGAGTTTGGGTTTAGCGTATTCTATCCACCACAGGTTTAGGTTGGCATATCTGGCTTGACTGCCCTTTCACATTTCCCAGGGGGCCTTGAAACGTTCAATGCTACCTCTGTCTCTCAGTAACCGCGTGTTAAGTTTCCATTTGCTCCTACGACTCAGCACAGGGATGTGCAAATCTAAGCGAAGTATTATTGCCAAGCAGTGGCGTACCCAGGAATTTTTTTCGGGGGGGG
>JGI20166J26741_11853362_pt1 | contig 20389 bp, 13 predicted proteins | sample TergutCu122P5_FD_26741 | JGI IMG/M metagenome (IMG submission 26741)
TAGAGGACTTTATTCGTGAGATTCCGGATTTTCCGATTCCGGGAATTTTGTTTCGTGACATCACCACGTTGATTCAGGACGGTGCCGCGTACCGCCAGGCGATTGAACAAATGGCCGGTGCCGTTGCGAGATTCGGCAAAATCGATGTCATTGCCGCCCCAGAGGCTCGCGGTTTCATTTTTGCCGCACCGGTGGCGTTTCAACTCGATTTGCCGTTGATTCCGATCCGTAAGCCGGGAAAATTGCCACATAAAACAGTCACGTACACTTACGAACTGGAGTACGGGAGCGATTCATTGCAAATGCACGCCGACGCGATCAAGCCCGGCATGAAAGTCGTACTGATCGACGACCTGTTAGCAACCGGCGGAACGATTCGTGCCTGTCGCGAGATGATTGAACGGGAAAAAGGGCAAGTCGTTGGTGCCGCGTTTCTTATGGAACTTGCCGGACTCAAGGGACGTGAAAAACTCCCCGGTTTGAATGTCAGCACCATTATTTCTTATCCCGGTGCATGACAGAAAATTATCTTCCGAACACCAAGTGGCTGAAGGAATTCCGCAAAAATTTGCTTGACTGGTATGCGAAAAACAGTCGGCAGCTTGCTTGGCGGGGAACGCGCGACCCTTATCAAATCTGGGTCAGCGAAATTATGTTGCAGCAAACAACCGCCGCCGCCGTTGACGGGTATTTCCGACGTTTTATCGAACGTTTTCCAAATGTGCAAGTCCTTGCAAATGATGATGTTACGGAAGTATTGCGTTATTGGGAAGGGCTTGGTTATTACCGTCGTGCCACATTACTACACCGTGCCGCGCAAGTGATCGTCAGCGAGCACAATGGCTTGTTTCCGAACACTCTTGACACCGTGCTGGCCTTGCCAGGGATCGGACGTTACACGGCGGGTGCCATTCTCTCGATTGCACAAGATCAACGTTTGCCAATACTTGAGGCGAATACAATCCGTCTTCATGCCCGTCTGCTGGCCTATCCCGATGATCCTGCAAAATCTGAGGGAAACAAGCTGCTTTGGCAAATGGCAGAGATTGTTCTCCCGGAGAAAAAAAGTCAGACAACTGACAGACAGATCGGTTTGTTCAATCAAGCCTTGATGGATTTGGGAAGTTTGGTTTGTTTGCCCAAAGAACCCAAATGCCGTGAATGTCCTGTTGTCAAATTGTGTCAAACGGCGCAAGCCGGTTTGCAACACGCGATCCCGAAATTAAACAAGCAGAAAAATTTTGAGGAACGTATCGAAGCGGCTCTCGTGGTCGAAAAAAATGGAAAATACCTGATGGTTCGTTATCCGGAAGGCGTTCGTTGGTCGGGACTTTGGGATTTTCCACGATCCGTCGTCGCATTCGACCAGCCGCTTGACGGCAATCCTAATTTTCTCAAGCGAATCAAAGACATTTGTGGTTACCGTTTGGATATATTGGAACAGATCGCATCAATTCGACATGTTGTGACACGATTCAATATTACTCTTTATGTCCATTACGCAAGATTAAACGGTTCTCTCTCTTCTGCTGAATATGAGACTTGCTGGGTGACGAAAAAAGAACTGTCAAAACTTCCACTCAACACAACCGGGCGTAAAATCGCGAAATTGCTTTAAGCAGCGATGTTAGCGATTGTTTCGGTAAGCGAATCTGTATTGTTTTGCACAAAGTAGCGATTATATTTTCAGTGAGTGTCAGGCTGAAAAAATGTCAACATATTTTGTCTGTACTTTACGATTCTTCAAAAGTCTTTGACTATCTTATCCGATAAACTTTATTACTCCAAAATGCCTGTCTTTACTATTTTTGACATGTTATTTTGTGAAACTTGTCTAAAGTTTATATTCTCGAAAACAAACAGGCGCGACGGAGAAGAAGTCCAATTGAGGCATGGTTGCCGAAAGATACTTTTTGTTCATCGTCGTGATGCGAGAGCCTGTTATGAAATATCATTGGTACGGATGATCATTATGGTTACAGCGAGCGATAAAACGATTAAAACGTTTTCCGATTTGCGATTTTTTGTGTATCAAACCCTTTGTGAACATCATGAATTATTAAACAATGCTTTTCCGACATCAGAAACACTTCTGAAACAAGGAAGAGAAAACGCGTGCGGGGTGATGTTTTGCCTGCATGGCCCGCGTGCGGTCAAAATAATGGCAATTTGGGAAAAAAACAGAAACAGAGTGCTTTTTTACGGGCCTACAGGAAAGAGATATCATCAAATTGATCTGGATTTACTGATTGTTCCGGAAAATGAATTGTTGGAAGTGATTTAGAGCAAATTCGGAAGTGAGCCGGAGTTTTTCCGCTCCCGTTGACCGCTCCCTAGTTGAAGTAACACTTCCAAATTCACTCCGGATAAGCTCTGGTGCCTCGTCAAATTTGAAAATTTGGGATTGCGCAATCATTTTGAGTTGATTTTCGTCGGGCAAGCTCGACTGCTAACCTCAATATTTAATATTTACAGAACAACAGTGATCATTAAGAATAAAAGTAGCGATTATTACGCATTAAGACATAACAGTAATAAATTTCACCGTTACTGTTCGATAGCATGTATGATGCGGTATACCGCAGTCGGTATGGACGGCAGCCTTCGGCTTCACGCAAATGCCCTGTGTTGCAGGGCTTACATATTCAACTTCAGGAATTTCTTACCGTTTTGAGTATATAACCGGTTTCGGAAATTTTAAAAACGGTTTCATTATATATAGATCAGCTTGACAGGGTAACAGAATGCTTGTTCTTTCGAGACGAGAAGGAGAGTTGATAACGATCGGCGATGCAATCACGATTAAGATCGTTCGTATCGGAGGCGATAAGGTGCGTATCGGTATCAACGCCCCGGGAAACCAACTCATTCTGCGCGGCGAACTTGAAGTTCGTGATAAAAATCAAAGTGATTTTGTTCCTGAACCATCTGTCATGGAGGCCGCCGACCGTGCGTTTCATGTCAAGCCGGCGGCGTAGTATACCGTAGCCGGTATGGACGGCAGCCTTCGGCCTTGCGCAACCGCCCTGCGTTGCAGGGCTTCTGTATCCAGTTTCTGAAATTTTTCACCGTTTTGAGTACAATCACTCCTCAAGGACGATTTTGACGTTGGAAAGTCCTTTTTCACCAATGTCAAAAAACAGCCCTGATTTTTTTTCATCGTTATATTTGACCGGAATTTCCGAGACGATGTTTTGCGGACGTTGTTGTAACGGTTTTTTTTGTTTTATTTGCTCAATACGTTCCTGATTGCTTTTTGGTGCGGCATCGGCATTTTTTACGACGGATGCGAGGTACTCCCCGGGAAAAGCCCCTTTTTGACTGAGCGTCATCAGTTCAAATTTCCCCTGTTTGTCCGTCAATGCCACGGCGGCCCGCCTGCCTTGTTTGTTTTCTTTCGGAGAAAAAACGACCGTTGCCCCTTCGAGCGGTTTTCCCTGATATGTCACCGTTCCTTTAACCGGAACCAGACCTTTTAATTGTGGGGAACTGTTGCAGCCCGTTCCAAAAACAGCGGCAAGCAGCAACAACCCAAAAAAAACAATGGGAACCGGAATTTTCTGATTGACATGCATTTGTCGGCCCTGTTTTCCTGTTAAAAAATGCGGAGCAAATCACCGCCGGATGCGGAACCCATCGCCCCCCAAACGCCAAAAGGGGATGTACCGTTTTTGACGGGCGGTTGATTAAGGTCGTTTGTGTCAACGGTGTCGGAAACAAACGTGACCGATCCATCGGAAATCAACACTTGCGCCCCGCCGGTATGATAACTGGTCGGACCGCCGAGAAAATGATAGATCGTCGAACAGGACGGAGAGTTCGGCGGGAGAAGCGTACTGAATGATGTGGAAAATGGCGCACCCCAAACCCAATTCCATCCGGTGTCGTTTGTGACCATTGCATCGCTCGTGTATTGATTGTCGGCACCACGAGATCCAAGGCATCTGATCGCCTTGAAACCGATCGTGGGGTCTTTGGATGGAGAGTCAAGGTCGTAGGAAAAAGCCGTGCCGTCAAGAACATGCCGACTCTGATCAACGGCAATACGGCGTTCGCTCATCGCAATCGTGTTGCTCAGGCCGTCGGAGATCGCGTTGAACCCGATCCAGGTTCGCAAACGAAACGGCCCGCGGCCTTCACCCGGATTATCAGAATACTGCAACCAGGGCCAGTCACCGCTTGAAACGCAATAACTGCTGACGCCGGCTTTGTTCCAAGTTTCCTTGAAGTTCTCGTTCGGATCGGAAGGGCAGGTATAGGCGGGAATCGTGTGAGACCAGATTTCGTACTCGTCGAAAACCATTGTTTTGTCACCTGCGGCATCGGCGGCGGAAAGTTGTTCGCTGAGTGCCGTTTGTTCAATATAAGGAAGCAACGCAACCAACGACGAATAAAGCATACTTGCGCCGCCCCAGGGATTTCTGGCTTCCGGGCCATAATCATAAGAAGGGAGTTTTTTGTGCGTGTCGTGATAATTGTGCAGGGCAATGCCAAGTTGATGCAATTTGTTTGAACACTGCATTCGCCGAGCCGCTTCGCGGGCAGCCTGAACTGCCGGAAGCAAAAGTGCGATCAAAATACCGATAATGGCAATAACGACAAGCAATTCCACAAGTGTAAAAGCGCGGCATTTTGCCGGCAAAGAAGAAAATCGTTGCATGATGGAAGACCTCAGCAGGGAATGAAAGAAAAATCGTCCAACAAAACCCTCGTCCTTCGCAAGGAGGTTTTTGTTCCTGTATACTCAAGCCGGTTGGAAATTTCGGAAGCGGAACACGGCAAGCCCTGCATCGCAGGACGGCTGCGCGTGGCCGAAGGCTATTGCCCCTACCGGCTACGGGTATGATTGGTAGGTCTTCTGACTTACGGCGAAAAAACGTCACGCCTTCTCAATCCGACGACTGTGGCACTGCTGTCGCACTGCAACACTTCGAAAGATTAATGGCTAAAGAATGTAACGCTTTGATTCCGATCACAGCGGCGAGGACCGTTCCGGATTTTGCACAGGACGCCAAGTCAATATGACATGGCAAACCCAAACAGCACCGGATTCCCTGTTGTTTGGCGGCGATGAAATTTCGACCGCCAAGCACCAATCCGGCATGTATGATACAAAATGTTCTTTGGGTTGTCAAGCAGCCGAAGTTTTTGGTCCGTCAAATGGTCAAAAACCTGTGATCAAAAACCTGTTTTTTGTAACATGAGAAGGTTTTTCCGGTGTCCAAAGACCTGTTTGCAAAAGAGCAAAGAACCGATACAATGAAATTGGTGGTGAAACAACAGAATTTCTTACCATTATGGTGATCAAATGCAACAACCGGAACAACTCGGGCCGTTTCGAATTCTTCGTCCTTTGGGACGCGGTGGTATGGGAGCGGTTTATCAGGGAATTCACGCACTCTCCGGTGAACCGGTGGCCGTCAAGGTTCTTCTGGAAAATCTGGACGAATCCCCCGACGTGCGAAAACGCTTTGAAGCGGAAATCGACGCCCTGAAAATGTTGCGACACCCTAACATCGTGCGACTCAACGGGTTCGGGCAGGAAGGAACGCTTCTTTATTATGTCATGGAACTCGTCTGCGGCACCACGTTACACAAGGAACTTCGAAACAAAAGAGGTTTTTTCTGGCAGGATGTCGCAAAAATCGGTTACGATGTTTGCCTCGCATTGAAACACGGGCACGACCGGGGCATCACACACCGCGATCTCAAACCCGCCAATATCATGCTGGATCACAGTGGTGTCGTCAAAATCGCCGATTATGGAATCGCTCACTGCTTCGGTAACAACCGGCTGACCGGCTCAAATTCCGTGATCGGCACGATTGAATTCATGGCTCCGGAACAAGCGGTCGCCGCCCCGGTCGGTCCCAAAGCCGACCTGTATTCGCTCGGGGCCGTTTTATACACGCTTCTCTGCCGCAGACCGCCGTTTTTGGCCAAAACATTGCCGGAAATCATCAGCAAACATCAAAACGACCCGCTCGAGGACATCACAAGGTTCCGACAAGACGTTCCGGTCGAATTGACAAAAATCATTCGGAATTTATTGGAACGAAAACCGGAAAACCGTCCCCACAACGCGTTTCTCGCCGCCAAACGTCTTGAAGCTTTGCTTGAATCCGAATTCGGTTCTCCGGACGCCGTCATTGTTTTACCGTCGAAACCTGACAGTGCGTCGCATAAAACGGCACCGGAAACACGTACTATCGTGATTGCCCCAAAAAATTCGGGCGAGCCTGTTCAAACGCCTGCGAATACATCTGAGGATTCTCCGTCCGCCGCCGATTCCCAGTCATTTACAGTCCAAAGCGACACGTCCATTTACGGAGGGTTATCGTCGCTCTCGAAATCCGGAAGCACTTCAAACGCCGGTAAAGACCTGAAAACAGGAGACTCAGCCCCGTCGATGAAGAATCAGGACGACGAGTCGGATTCGTTTCGTTCCGTGTATCATGATTTGAGTGATTTGTCGTCCGTAAAAGCGGAACGTCCCGACCAGGAAACACAACAAACATTCGCCTTCGACCACTTGCGAAAGCCCCCGGACAATTCACAGTCTGAAGAAAGCCGGCACGAAGCAACCGAATTGTCGGCTTCATCTTTTGCCGGATCAGCCTATTTGGAAAAAATTGAAACGGACGCCGAAGAAGTGCATGTCAACACGTCGGATTCAGGCTTGTCCACCATCGCCTCGAAAGATCGTTCCGCCGGACATCAAGGTTACTCCAGTTTTACTCCGGTTTATGAGGATGAGCTGGGACATTATCGCAGCGACCAAAAATCGGATGACCGCCCGTTCATTTCCGTTCAGGTCGCCGTACTTTCCATCTGTCTTGTCGTTTTAGGACTTTGGGCATGGTATATGTTACAACCGCCGTCCGCCGACAGTCTGTTCCATCAAATCGACCGCAGGGTCAATGCCAAACCGGTCATTTCCAGACAATCCGCCATTCTTGACTCGGAAGACAACATCAAAAAATTTCTTGCACTTTATTCCGACGATCCGCGCGCGACCACCGTTCAAAAATATTTCAATGAAATCGAATTGGCGCGTCAGGAACGAAATCTTGAACGTCAACTGAATGCCCTGTCGGTCGACAAGAAACTTTTGCCGGTGGAGCGTGCCTATCTTGAGGCGGTTTCCGTGGTCAACGTCCACCCGGAAAGAACCATGGAAGAATTAAAAAATTTGATCAGTCTTTATGAATCGCCCAAATCCCTGCCGGAAAAAACCGATCCAAACGAGCGGCTGGAAAACGATCACAAAAATGCGGACACAGTCCCTGATTTAAGCAACCCAACGGCCATTTGTGTGGAAATTGCCAAGCGAAGGCTCGCCGTTCTCCAGCGGGAAACTTCGTCCATCAATGAAACACAGATCGCGCAGCTCAACGTGCTGCTTGACCGGGCGTCGAGAATCGCACCGACCGGTCCGGAAGATGCCCGGAAAATTCGTCTTGCCCTCATCCGGCTGTATGAATCCAAACCCTGGGCCAAAGAGGTCGTCGAACGTGCCAAAAAAGAGCTGGAGGAAGTGAAAAATGAATAGTGAAAAACGAAAAGTGAAATACTTGAATAAAAAAACTTCGTGTTTCTTCGTGTCTTCGTGGTAAAAAACAAATCCGTCATTGAAAAATCTTGTTTCCGAAACGTTTTCTTTATCGATTCTCTTTTCCTTGTGCGCGGGTCGAAACACTCTGGACGCCGCAGGGAACAACGCTGGATCAATCGCATCGCCTGCCGGAATTGTCGCCGCTCGACGATCAGGAACCGCCAAACGGCGGAACGGTTGATTTTCGCGTTGGGTGGAACGAAAAAGGGATCGCGTTTTCCGTGCGGGTCGATGGGAAAAAACGCCGCCCCTGGTGCCGGGCAACCCGACCGGAAGACAGCGATGGCATTCAACTGTACATCGACACCCGCGACGTGCGAAACGTGCATCGGGCGACACGATATTGTCACCGGCTCTTCTTGCTTCCGGGGGGAAGCGGGCCGAATCAATCTCAGCCGACACCGCTTTGGCTGCCGATCAATCGTGCCAAAGCACATCCGAATCCGGTTCCGGTCGAACGTTTGAAAATCGGCGGTCAAATCACCGATACTATGTACCGGCTTGATGTGGTGATTCCCGGTGACGCGCTCACTGGTTACGAACCGCTGGAACATTCGCGAATCGGCTTTTACTACATGATTATTGATCAGGAAATTGGCAACCGTCCGTTTCTTGTCGGGTTTCCGTTCCCGTACAACGAAGACCCAAGCCTTTGGACAACACTGGAATTGACACGCTGACACGCCTCAGAATCACGAGAACCAGAGCCGCGACAGCCATGGAGCGGTCGAACCGGAGTAAAGTCTCAACCAGTTCGACCGCTCGGTAACCATCGCGGCTTTGGTTTTTTGCGACTCTTATGTCTGAAGCAGTATTTTATAAATATCTTAAAATATTAAGTGTAATAGTAATATTCGGGAAAGAATTGTCGATAAACGAAAATCCTTGATACAACTATCAAGTTTTCAAAGAGATATGAAAAGAATAGACGTGTGGAAAAACCGTTGACAACCTGTCAAATGCAACGTGACGCCCTGTTGACCGGTTTGTCGACAGCCGTTTTGCTGAATTCCGATGTTCACAAGTCCGAAATTGCAAACAGAGACGAACATGCAGTGAACAGGTTTTCCCAATTCAGTCTGCACTTGGCAATATGATGGTGAACGTGGTGCCGTTTGGATTTGATTCGAGGAGAACGTCCCCTTGATAATAGCGGGCAATTTTTCGTACCACAGCCAAACCGACGCCTGTTCCTTCATTTGGGTTGCCGGGAACGCGATAACCGGGTTTGAAAATATTCGCTTGATATTGTTTCGGTATTCCCGGCCCGTTATCGTGAATAAAAAAAGAGGATAACGGAATATGGCGGGTTTGTTGAATATGAGCAGATTGTAGCGGGTTTGGAAATATTGCAATGGTGGGGGCATGGAAATCACATCCATGAATGGCGGCATTTCGGATCAGGTTGGTCAACAACTGTTTGGCGCGGGAACGATTGACATAAACATTTGGCAAACAAGGGGAAACAGTCAATGCAATTTTACGTTTGTCGAGTAGTTGTTTCTGCTCGAACAGAATTTCGTCGATAAGAATATTAATTGAAACGCACTCCGGCTCCATGTTGATTTTACCGGTTTTTGTAAATGTTATCAAATCGGCAACGAATTTCTTTGTTTCCTGAAGACATGCCGTGACATGTTCTGCGGCTTCATCCAAAGTTTCGATTGGTTCTTGGAGAGTTTGTTCCGACGGGAAGGATTCCCAGGAGATATGCGCAGCCGGCGTGGGGGAATCAAAATGGGAGACCCATTTCTGTTTGTCGGATGTCTGTTGTGTCAAGGGTGGATTCCATTGTTTGACAAGTCGCTCATAACGATGAAATGAGAATTCAAGCATCATCAAATAGGCACCGATATCGTGCGAGAGTGCCCGAAAAACGTATTCTTTTTCAATGTCCGTGTTGTGCGATTCGGTCTCGTGGAACTGTTTCTCCGGTGCAATGGGGGGTGCTTCAAGAGTGACAATGGTTTGGCTCTTGTTCGCAGTGCGTAATTTTTGATGTTGTATGATTTTTGGTTTCATTTCATATCTTTTGAAAATATAGCATTCAAAATTTGACACGGATTTTTTAGGGGAAAATTGGAATGACTCTCCAGGGGAAATTGGGAGATGGCAATGTCCCAATTCGAAATTCAATCTATAATTATAATATTAAGGTGACAAACGTTTTTTCATTTTCAGCACGCAGCAATGGCGTAACTCCTTGAGCTTAAAGGGATTTTGTGCAAATTTCCGTTCGTTCCAGCGGTGTTTTATTGCATCTCGCCTCATTACCTGACAGCCCCTACTGTGGTAATCTGGGGCGGGGGTCGCGATTGTTTGCTGATTTTTTGGAAGTGTCAGGACAAACCTGGTGGCAGATGTTGCCGATTAATCCGATCGACAAGCATAATTCCCCTTATGCCAGTATTTCCTCTTTTGCCGGAGAGCCGCTCTTTATCGATTTGGAACATCTTGCTCAGGAAGAATTGCTTGACACGGATGACGTTGCCTGGTATCCGGACGGCCCGGTGGAACAAATCGCTTATTCCGCCGCACGCGATTATTACGGAAAGAAGTTACGCAAAGCGTTTGCGCGATTCAAGGAAAATAAGGGCGGAAATCTTTTTCGGGCACGCCGTGAACAATTTCTTGATGAAAACAGTTTTTGGATACAGAATCATTCGATTTTTTGTGCCTTGGCCGACCATTTTGGAACTCAAGACTGGCCCCAATGGCCGGATACTGCGTTACGGCGTTCTCAGCCGGACGCCGTGCGGAACGCTTATCGGGAATTGGCCGACGACATTGAATATCATACGTTTTTGCAATTGGTTTTCGACACCCAATGGGAGTCTTTTCGGCAATACTGCCAAAACAAAAAAATCGGGCTGATCGGCGACGTTCCGATTTATGTGGCGGCTGCAAGTGCCGACACTTGGGGGAACCGTCATCTTTTTCAATTGGATGAAGACGGACGGTTGTTGCGGGTGGCCGGCGTGCCGGGGGATAGTTTTAATCCGGATGGCCAGCGTTGGAATGCCCCGCTCTATCAGTGGGAAGTTCATGAATCGGAAAAGTACCGGTGGTGGCTCAACCGGATGAAACTGACGCTGCAACGTTTTGACACGGTGAGACTTGACCATTTTATCGGCTTTTACAATTATTTCAGTATGCCGGAGGAAGTGAACGAAGAGGACAAAGGGCATTGGTTTCCCGGACCTGGAGCGGGTTTTTTTGAGGCGATTCTCAAGGCTTTTCCGTATGCCCGGCTGATTGCAGAGGATTTGGGCGTTCTGAATGAAGGAGTTCACAATCTCAGGGAAAAGTTTGCGTTTCCCGGCATGAACGTGTTGCAATTTCATTTCGACTATCGGCACGATGGTGACCCGACACGCCATTGGGCGAAAAATTCGATTGTTTGCACCGGAACGCATGATACCAACACCATGATGGGCTGGCTGCACGATGTCCGGCACGCCACGGCGATGGGACAGTCTCCCTGGGATCGTGAATACTTGTTACAGCTTTTCAAACATTACATTCCCAAGCAAACGCAAATACAGAACTCTCCGCATGAATTGCAGGAAACGGAGCAGATCAATGCCATGATTGTTTCGGAACATGACGGGCCGTTGCCAACCCGTGAACAGATTCACGTTGCACTCCTTCGCATGGTTATGAGTTCTCCGGGAAATGTCGCGATTTTTCCGATGCAGGACATTCTCGGGCTCGGCGGCGAAGCACGGATGAATTTCCCCGGAACCTCCGACGGCAACTGGAATTGGCGACTTGATAACGCCTATCTGACGGAGCGTCTTGCCCAATCCTTGCGCAAACTGACCGCCGAATACGACCGCCTGCCGAAAGAGGAAATATTCCCAAAGAAATAGCAGCCCGGAGCGTAAGCGACGGGGTCGAAGCGGCGCGGGCGTCAGCCGGGACAAGACCCCGTCGCTTACGCTCCGGGCTGCTATTTTAAAAAGATGCTGTTTCACAGACTCCAAAACATCACGCCAAACGCGATGACCGCAAAACTGAGCACCCCGTAAAGGATGACGATCCACCGCCAAACCGTCGGGAAAGGGGCGATGCGTGTTTCATTTTCAGGCTCCTCAGGCGGTTCGTATCGCGCAATGGCCGCTTCCAGTTCCTCGTGACTGTAGCGTTCGTGTTTCTCCGCTTTTTCCTTGTAAAATGCCCATTGAAGAAATTGGACAAGCGACATGAAAAAGAAAATCAGAGACGTGGGCATCAACGTGTGTCCAAGAAGAAACGGTTTGGGATTGACGAACAGTTGCCAAAGTCCTTCGAGCGAAAATGTTTCCGCCTGGAACATGAGCAACAACAGAGTTGTTCCGGAGAGTACAAAACCAAAAATCGATTGCCCCAGCAGAAACGTCTTTTTATTGTTCCTGAAGCGTTTGAAAAAGAACGAGTATACGGCAAAAGAAGCGACGATCATAGCAATACAGACCACACTGGGAACGGGATTGCGGTTCCAGTCGATGAAGTGAGAGAAAAACCAGACAGCACTTGCAGCGAACATCAAGCAGGCAAAGATCATCAACGAATGCATCTTGCGCGCCCGTTCGGGGTGGTCAATACTGGAAATGCTTTTCAGGGTTTTACCAAGTACAATGTGAAAAGTGTCATCGATCAACGGCGGCATGGTTTGCAACGATTCGCGAGCACGGCACATTCCAAGTAAATGACGCCCGAGCAGGTAACACGCCGGAAAAACCAGTCCCAAAACAACGCCGCCAATTCCCAGCGTGACAAGAACAGCCGTCGGATCGGAAGAATACTCGTTCACAGCGGCCACGGAAACAAGCAACAACAAGGTTTCAGCCAAAAGCAAATTGGTGAACAATGCCAGGTGAAAACGTCTCACCACTTTGCTGAAATCGCATGGAAACGTATCCGAGTCCCTCAAACCCAACTCATATTCCAGTTTTTCTTTTGTGAGCCTGGCATTTCGTTTTTGCATTGGGATGACAACACTCCATGTGGGGATCATTATAATGAAAACAGTCAACAAAAAATAACCGCCTTGAGGAAACCTGTTGGCAAAAGGCGCGGTGCATGCAGCAGCAATACCGATCACCGAGCAATAAATGACACCATACTGGTATCTCCAAAATATGTTATAAAGTTTCAGGCGTCTTGCCTGGAGTGTTGGAATATTTCTGATACTTGCCCATGTTGCCACCCAAAGAAACGTAAACATACAAAAGAAATACGCCAGCGGGCCGAGGATCGCCCAGAACAGCGAAACGCCGGTCATTTTTCCGGCGGCGGCACCGGTGGCGGTTGCTGTTGTTGTGGCGGTGCTTGCGGCGAGGAGCGTTTCGCCGGTGCCGATCACGACGCCTGTTGTCACCGCCGTCATCACGCCGAGCGTGAAGAAATCGCCGGGCGCGGTGTCGGTCAGGATGTTACCGATCAGTTCTTCCAGTTTGACCTTAAGCGATTTTCTTGCGCGAACCAGTCGTTGCCGGACGGCTTCCTCGGAACTCGCGGTCACGGTCGCAATCTCGGCGATGGATTGACCGCTTCGGTAATACAGCACCAAACTCTCGCGGTACGGCTCCGGGATTTTGGCAATCGCCGACCAGACCAGTTCGGTTTGCTCGCGTCGCAACGTTTCGCTGACCGGCCCCGGTGCGTCGGAGGCTTTTTCATCAAAAAGTACGTCGGTAACCGGCTGTTTTTTGCGGAACGACCGGTGCGCAAGATTGCGGGCTATGGTGCATAGCCACGGCGCGAGATCGGCACTGTTTTTCAGATCGCCGAGCTTGTGCCACGCGATGAGAAACGTTTCCTGGGCAAGGTCTTCCGATTGGTGAAAGTCCCCCGTCGCGCTGAAAAGCACGCCGCTGACCAGCGACTGGTACCGCCGCACGATCCCCGCAAACGCCGCCGTGTCACCCTGCCGTGCTTGCTCCACCGCCACCGAAATGTCATCAAAAATTGCCGTTTCCATGAAATTTGTCTTTTGTTATTGGTGTCATTTTACCATGTTACACCAATCAAGAGTCCATTTCGGTCGGACTTGTGACAAAATATTGGCCGTCTCAGAAAAGGTGAGAACGAGAAACCAGAGCCGCGACAGTTATGGAGCGGTTACTCCGGTTCGACCGCTCGGTGACCCTCGCGGCTCTGATTAATTTGGGATTGGTCTATAGCCTATTTTCGCCAAAATTGCTAAAATGTTGTTTTAAGTTTTGCGCATGGCACAGACCATGCGGCTACTGCCGACGTTTCCGGTTGCCACCCATGTCCGAACCCGATGACGATTACAATTTGAACCATCTTGCTGCGGGGGACACCGATTTCATGTCCTCGTTTGCGGACGATTTTGAAAATGAGACCGCTTCCCGCGACGAATGGGAGGAGCCTTCGAACATCGTTGATCACGTCGGGGACGTTGAATCTTATGTGCGAACGACGATTCGCCCTGTTGTGCCGCAGTTGTCAGACGGTCTCACCTATTTGAAAGGGGTCGGCCCGGCCCGCGCCGAGTTGTTGCTGAAACTTGGCATTCGCCGCGTCGTTGACCTTTTGTTCCATTTTCCGCGAAGTTACGTCGATTTGACCGACCGCCGCCGACCGGAAGAGTTGTCGGAGGGAAAATTGCAGAGCGTGCTCGGCGTGGTGGATTCGGTGGAGCGTCGCACGACCCGCAAGGGGACCATGCTCGCCATGGGGATGATTTGCGACGGCGGCGGTTATGTGCGGGCGGTTTGGTTCAATCAATTGTACCATGCCGAGCAAATGGCCTCCGGGCGACGCTTGCTCATGACCGGCAAGCCGAAATGGGACGCGATTCGCAACGGTTGGGTGTTCACGCATCCGCAATTAACCTATCTTTCGGACGACGAAGACGCCGGTGCCGCGCTTGAGCCGATGTTGCCGGTTTATCCGCTCACCGAAGGGTTGCAACAGCACCACTTGCGAAAAATCGTGCGGAACGCCCTGCCGGTGTATCTGCCGTTGCTCGACGAAATCTTTCCGGAGTCGTTTTTGGCCGAACACAACTTGTTGCCGATCGGCGAGGCGGTCAAAAAAATTCACTTCCCGGAAACCGTTGCCGAATCAGAAACGGCACGGCGACGGTTCATTTTTCAGGAACTGTTCATTTTGCAGGCGGCACTCGCGATCCGGCGTTTGCAGCATCAAACGAAACTCAAGGCGCCGGTGATCGAAATTTCGCAAAAGATCGACACGCGCATCCGGCGGTTGTTTCCATTTGTTTTGACCGGGGCGCAGGAGAACGTGATTCGTGAAATCACCGGCGACATGCGACTGCCGGTGCCGATGAACCGCCTGTTGCAGGGGGAGGTCGGAAGCGGCAAAACCGTGGTGGCCGTGTATGCGATGCTGCTTGCCGTCGCGCAGGATTATCAGGCGGTGTTCATGGCACCGACCGAAGTGCTTGCGCGGCAACATTTGCGCACCCTTTCGCGAATGCTTGAAAACAGCCGCGTCCGCATCGCCCCGATGTTCGGCGGTCAAAAACCTGCGGAACGCGATCAAATTCTTGCCGACATTCAATCCGGCGATGCGAAAATCATCGTCGGCACCCAGGCGATCATCGCCAATGACATTTCGTTTCACAGGTTGGGACTCGTGATCATCGACGAGCAACACAAATTCGGTGTCAGGCAACGGGCAAGGCTGAAAACGGGCACGAGTTTCGACCCGCATTACCTTGTCATGACCGCGACGCCGATTCCCCGAAGCGTGACCATGACGCTGTTCGGCGATCTTGACGTTTCGGTCATGGCGGAATTGCCGCCGGGACGCCGGAAAATTTCGACGTACCTTGCCGGGCCGGAACAACGGGCACAATGGTGGGATTTCGTGCGTCGCAAGCTGCGCGAAGGGCGACAAGCATACATCGTCGTGCCGCTTGTCGAGGAATCGGAACAATTCGACGCGCGAAACCTGACGCAAACGTTCGAGTCGCTTTCCAGCGGACCGCTCGGCGGTTTCACGATTTCGATGCTGCACGGCCGGATGACGAACGACGAAAAAGAACAGGTCATGTCCAATTTTCGCACCGGCGAAACGCAAGTGCTTGTTTCGACGTCGGTGATCGAAGTCGGTGTCGACGTGCCGAATGCGACATTGATGACCATCGAAAATGCCGAACGATTCGGACTTGCCCAATTGCATCAACTTCGGGGGCGGATCGGACGCAGCACGCATCCTGGTTTTTGTACGGTATTTTCCGACCAGGTGCATCTCCCCAAATACGAGGACGCCATGGCACGTCTCAAGGCGTTTGTCGCTTCGACGGACGGTTTTCAACTTGCCGAAGTCGATTTTGAATTGCGGGGGCCGGGCGAACTGTTTGGAACGCAACAACACGGTTTGCCTCCGTTCCGCATCGCCGATCTTGCCCGCGACCGTGACGTGTTGCTCGAAGTACGGCAAGTGGCGATCGTTTTTGTACGAAATGATCCCGGCCTTGCCGATATGCAACATGCCAAAATCCGCAAACAGATTTTGAGCCGCTACGGCCAGGTTCTCGAACTCGGCGACGTCGGATGACAAAACGGATGAAAACACGCACGAATTTCTAAAAAACCTGTATTTTTTGCAGATTATTCATAAAATCGACCGTTTTTTAAGCTACTGTATCAGAAAGAAAACGGTTTTCTGGAAAAACAATCGGCAAAAAGTACACGCTTTTTTGAGGCGTCGCCAATTTTTATCAAAAAGAGATTCCAATGAAACGCCTTCCGCCCGTCGTTAAAATCATTGAAGACAAATGCGTGAATTGCAATTCCTGTATCCGTGTTTGCCCTGCCAGGTATTGTAATAATGGCAGCCATCAAGGCATTGACTTGAATTCGAACCAATGCATTGGATGCGGGGCATGCATCAAGGCATGTACGCATGACGCGCGGGAACCGATTGATGACATCGAACAATTTTTGAATGACCTGAAACGTCATGTTCCGATGGTTGCCGTGGTTGCGCCGGCTGTCTCGGCAAATTTTCCCGACCATTATTTGCAATTGAACACCTGGCTCAAATCGCTGGGCGTGGAAGCGGTGTTCGATGTCAGTTTTGGAGCGGAACTGACGGTCAAATCTTACTTGAACCACATCAAGGAGAACAATCCCGAGCTTGTGATTGCGCAACCTTGTCCGGCCATTGTGACTTATGTCGAATTGTACCGTCCGGAATTGTTGCCTTACCTTGCTCCGGCGCACAGCCCGATGTTGCACACGATTCAGATGGTGCGCGAATTTTATCCGGAATATCGCAATCACAAGGTTGCCGTCATTTCACCGTGTATTGCCAAAAAACGGGAATTCGAGGAAACACGTCTCGGTGACTATAACGTCACCATGTTGAATATCGACAAATACCTCAAGGACAAAGAGATTGATCTTGACGAATATGAACCGACGAATTACGACAGCCCGCCGGCGGAGCGCGCCGTCCTTTTCTCGACGCCGGGCGGCTTGATGCGAACGGCGATGCGCGAAGTGATCGGCATTGAAGAGAATATCCGAAAAATTGAAGGGCCGTCCATTTATCATTACCTTGACCATCTCGACGAATCAAAAAAAGCCGGGACCAATCCGCTTTTGATTGATTGTTTGAATTGTGAAATGGGTTGCAACGGCGGTCCGGGAACGACGGGAAAAGATAAATCCCAAGACGAATTGGAATCCAGGGTCGAAAAACGAAGCAAGCGGCTGCGGGAACTTTATCAGAACGAACAAAAAAACCGGGAAACGACCGAAGAGGACGACAAAACTTCAACCGAAGACAAGCACGCACTCTTGCATCAATTTATAGATGATCACTGGAAGCCCGGAATTTACCATCGCACTTATGTGAATTTGAAAGAAAATAATACGATTCAGCATCCTTCGGAAAGTGAAATCGAAAAAATTTACAAAGAAGACCTGAAAAAGCGGGACAAAAACGATATACTCAATTGCAGGTCATGCGGTTATCACTCCTGCGAGGAAATGGCCACCGCATTGCATAACGGCCTTTCGCGGCCCAATCTTTGTTTCAAAAAGCAACAAAACGAATTGACTGAAAGCGAACAGGGATTGAAGAAACAGCACGACGAACAAAAAACGTTTACAGTGGAATTGGTCGATAATATTCAGTCCATGCTTGGACAGGTGAATGAATCGACAAAAATCATGGATTCGATCAATTCGGGGACCAAAGAAATCACAGACATGATTTCAACGATCAGCAGTATCGCACGTCAGACGAATCTTTTGGCACTCAACGCATCGATTGAGGCGGCGCGCGCGGGAAAACATGGGGCTGGTTTTGCCGTGGTCGCGCAGGAAGTCCGTCAATTGGCGAAATCGTCCAATGGCGCGGCGGAGCGGATCAGTGATTTGATTCACGACGCACTCGATCAGATTTCTTCCGGAACAGAACTCAGCAAAGAGGTCAAAAACTCCCTGTTGGAAATCATGTCGGAATCAGACAAAAAAATGCAGGAAATCAACAATGAAGAAAAATCCGGAGTTTCATGATGATTGGACAATTCGTAACCGTTCACGGGTTTTGTTTCACGCAAAGACGCCAAGCAAACCAAGATCGCAAAGAATTCTAAAAAAAGGATCAACTCTTTGCGTACTTCGTTTTCTTTGCGGCTTTGCGTGAAATCCCCTGAAATGCGTGAACGGTTACGACATTGTCATCTCTTTTGACATTCTTGACGTTTCTCACACTTTGTGCGAAAATGACGTAAGAATACCAATGTCGTTACGCAGCCTGTGATCCGTGTCAACAGGGAACTTGTCTCGTGTTTTTACGAATACTTATCATCATGACAATCTCTTCTTCTTGTGTGATGGCGGAAGAAATTCAGGACAAAATGCCGGCGGAAATTCAGCAAATCGCCGGCGAATACTTTGGAGACGGCAAGCCGATTGTCGGCGGTGTGATCGGAATCGTCGACGGTCCCAAAAAATGGGCTTGCGGTTTTGGCCAAATCACGCTTCAGTCGTCTTACTCTCCTGAAAACACGCCGGACATTGACACGGTTTACGAAATCGCTTCCCTCACAAAGACGTTCACCGGGACTCTGCTGGGTGAAATGGCCGCCCGTCACGAAGTGGCCATTGACGACCCGCTTGACAAGTATGTTCCGAAAGAAGTCGCTGTTCCGGATTGGCACGGTCAAAAAATCACGCTGGAAGACCTTGCGTCGCACTGTTCAGGCATTCCGAGACTCCCGGCCAATTTTTGGGAAATCGCTGATAAATCGCCGGACAATCCCTATCAAAATTACACGACGGCGGAAATTGAAAAATTTCTCAGCGGTTATACACTGGAAGTCGCCCCGAAAACCCGTTACGAGTACAGCAACGTCGGAGCGAGCATCCTCGGCCATGCGCTCGAATTGAAAACGGGTAAAATCTATGAAACGCTGGTTCAGGAGCGGATCGGCAAGCCGCTCGGACTGCGAAACACATCGCAAACATTGACCGATGACATGCGGGCGAGACTTGCCCCTCCTTACGACGAAAAAAAGAATCTCACGTCGAATTGGGATTTGCCCGGCTTTGCCGGTGGCGGCGGACTGCGCTCTTCCATGCGGGACATGCTCCGGTACGCACAGGCATCGGCATGTTTTTTTGATGCGTTTCCCGAATTGAAAGCCGACCCGGATCACCCGTTGATTCTGGGGATCAGGGAAGCGGAACGGTTACATTTCACCGATGAGCGGCAAAACATCAAAATGGGGCTTGGCTGGCACATTTCAGGCAAGGGGGAAGTCCAGCACAACGGCCAGACGGGCGGTTATCACAGTTACATTGTCGTTTCCCCGGAAAAACATCGTGCCGTCGTCGTGCTGACCAACACGGCCGTTGACGTCAGCGACCAAATGGCCAAACGAATCTGGGAACAGCTCGAAACAAGTAAAAAGTGAGCGAATATCCAAAAATGTGGTGAAATCATCTTGGAACCGACAGTTGGTCGGTGTAAAATTTAAGTAACGATCAACGGTTTGGTATGGACACAAAAGTTGAACCGCCACTTGATTTTTTGGCCACGAATACCGCAGCTTCCGTTGGTCGCTGCTATCCAACTCTTATGTCCAGGGTAATACTATCGCCCATTGAAATTTCCGGTGCGCGCGTCCGTTTTCCCCTTTGGGAAAACGGACTCTCGTGTCACATTGTCAGGCATTTTCAACAGGCTTCGGTAGATAATCATATTTCTCATATCAGTACAAACGATTTCTTGTCAATGGCCGGTTCTTTCTTTATTGGAAATATCAAAAGATAAAAACTTTCCGAAAAAGAATAGCGAGTTCACAACGGATAAGAAAAATTTTGGAGCCCTTCACCATGAAATTGACTTTGACCCTGTTTTTGCTGATCGGCATGGGCGTATCATTCGCGCAGGCCGAGGAAATCACCTGTGTCGACCGCCCGAACCCGGGTGACGGCACGACGCTTTACGTCGGCAACCGCGCCCCGTTGCAGCCGTCGCCGTTTTTGAAGATCCCCGTCGGGGCGGTCAAGGCGGAAGGCTGGATCGGGCGTTACCTCGAACTGCAACGCGACGGCCTGACCGGGCATCTCGGCGAAATCAGCAAGTGGCTCGACAAAAAGAACAACGCCTGGCTCGGCAAGGGGGGCAGCAACGGTTGGGAGGAAGTCCCCTATTGGCTGAAAGGTTACGGCACCCTCGCCTACCTGCTCGACGATCCCACGATGATCGCCGAGATGCAAATCTGGCTCGACGCAATCTTCGCGAGCCAGCGCGAGGACGGTTTCTTCGGTCCCG
>JGI20166J26741_11854473_pt1 | contig 20377 bp, 21 predicted proteins | sample TergutCu122P5_FD_26741 | JGI IMG/M metagenome (IMG submission 26741)
GATGATAACAAAGCCGACGAGGCCGTTACATGTTTCGACGGCGGCTTCAACTGCGCCCAGGCAGTGTTGTCCGCATACTGCGGGGAGCTCGGCCTGGACAGGGAGACGGCCTTGAAACTCGCCTGCGGGTTCGGGGCAGGGATGGGCAGGCTCCAGGGGACCTGCGGAGCCGTGGCCGGGGCCTATATGCTGATCGGGCTGAAATACGGGCAATATACCGTGGACGACAAACAAGCCAGGGAAAAGACGTACGCCTTGGTGCGCGAATTCGCCGGGCGGTTCGGGGAACGGAACGGGACGACCGTCTGCCGCGACATACTGGGCGTCGACCTGATAAACGGCGACAGACAGACCGCTTCGGAGCGCGTCAGGGCGATGTGTCCGAAAATGGTGCGGGACGCCGCGGAGATTGTGCGGGATATTTTATACAAGCCGGAGAAAGCGTGAGCCTCATGAAACCTGTCTATACGGTGATAATCCCCGTCTACAACGAGCGGGAGTCCCTCCCCGAGTGCCACAGGCGCGTCTCGGCCGTGATGGAGGCCGTGGGCGAGCCATATGAACTGCTGTTCATCAACGACGGCAGCAAGGACGGGTCGCTGGAGATCCTCCGCGGGATATGCGCGGCGGACAAGAACTCCCTGTGCGTCAGCTTTTCGCGCAATTTCGGGCATATGAACGCGATCACGGCGGGCATGGACTTCGCCCGGGGCGACGCCGTGCTGGTGATCGACGCGGACCTGCAGGACCCGCCGGAGCTCTTCCCAGAGATGATCGCCAGGTGGAAAGAGGGCTTCGAGGTCGTCTACGGGAAGCGCGTGGAGCGCAAGGGCGAATCCGCCTTCAAGAAGGCCTCCGCCGCGCTGTACTACCGGTTCCTCAAGAGCATGACGAACGTGGACATGCCGTTGGACACGGGCGAGTTCCGGCTGATCGACAGGAAGGTCTGCGACGCCATCAAGCGCATAAAAGAGAAGAACAAGTACATGCGCGGCCTCGTGAGCTGGGTCGGGTTCAGGCAGACGGGCGTGGAGTATGTCCGCGCGGAGCGGTTCGCCGGGGAGACTAAATATCCGCTGTCCAAGATGATAAAGCTGGCCGCGGACGGCATAACCGCCTTTTCCTACAAGCCGCTGAAGCTGGCGGCGACGCTCGGCGTGGTCATAAGCCTTTGCAGCTTCGTCTACCTGATCGTCGTGCTGATCCAGCGGCTGGCCTGGCACAGCACCGCCGTCGGCTGGGCGTCCACCGTGGCGATAATGCTGTTCTTCCAGGGGGTTGTGCTGATAGTGCTGGGCGTGATAGGCGAATATATCGGCAGGATATTCGAGGAGATAAAGGACAGGCCCGCGTATCTGGTCAGCGAGGCCATAAATATGGACGGGTCAAAGCCGGAGGACGGAAATGTCTGAGCGGAACAGGGCGCGCAGCCGGGAAACCCTGCTGTACCTCGTGTTCGGGGCGGCGACCACGGCCATTTCATACGTTGTGTTCAACGTTTGCCTCGGCCGCTTCGGGACGGTCCTGTCGCACACTTTTTCGTTCGTCGCCGCCGTCGCCTTCGCCTATCCCACAAACAAGGCGTTTGTGTTTGTCTCGCGAAAATGGGACCTAAGGACGTTGGCGAAGGAATTTTCGGGCTTTGTGGGCGGCAGGCTTTTCACGTTTTTCTTCGAGATGGGCGCGTTGCTGCTTCTGATAAATAAAATGGGCGTTTCGGGGTATGCGTCCAAGCTGCTGACGTCGGTCGTTGTCGTGATTTTGAATTATGTGTTCGGCAGGCTGATTTTCAGGAAGGGGTGACCAAAACGGACGGCATGGAGATCAGGGAGGCGCGGGAGGCGGATCTGCGTCCGCTTCTGGAGCTTTACACTCAGCTCCACGGCAACGGTATGCCGGAAATCGACGAAAGCCTGCTGAATTTATGGCGCGGCATACTGTCCGACGCGGATCACCACGTCGTCGTCGGCCTGGCGGGCGGCGGCCTCGTCTCCTCCTGCGTGATACTGGTCGCGCGCAACCTCACTCACGGCCAGAGGCCCTACGCGCTCGTCGAGAATGTCATAACCCGCGAGGACTGCCGGAACAGGGGCTATGCGACGCGGCTGCTCGGCTATGCCAGGGAAATCGCTCGGGCGGAAAACTGCTACAAGATAATGCTGCTGACCGGCTCCAAGGAGGAGAGCACCTTGCGCTTCTATGAGAAAGCGGGGTACAACAGGCGCGACAAAACGGGGTTTATTCAGTGGCTGTGACGAATATATTATCAAATAAAATCCATACATAATGAAGGGATGTCATGCAATGGACAAGCGCGTTTTATGGATCACCAGGACTGCCGTCTTTCTCGCGCTGCTGATTGTGGGGCAGATAACCACAGCGCCGGCGGGGAACACTCTGATCACGGGGTCGGTCGTGAATCTCATCCTCATCGTGGCGGTCATGACCTGCGGGCTCGCCTCCGGCGCGGCGATCGCCGTCATTTCGCCGGTGCTCGCGAAGCTGTTCGGCATCGGGCCGCTGGTTTGGGCCATAATCCCGGTGCAAATCGCGGGCAACGCTGTCCTCGTCGTGCTCTGGCACTACATCGGCAACAACAGGATCCTGGCCGGAAGGGACGTGGCCGGCATCTGCGCCCTCGTCATCGCGGCGGTTATGAAATTCGCCGTGCTGCACATAGGTGTCTCGCTCGTGGTCATGCCGCTTCTGACCCTCCCGGAGGCGAAAGCCGCCACGATTTCCGCCATGTTCTCGCTTCCGCAGCTCGCCACGGCGTCGGTCGGCGGGGCCTTCGCGCTGGCCATACTGCCGGTGCTAAGGAAGGCGATCAAAAACGGAAGCCAAGGAACTGTCCAGAAATAACATGCACATTTTTTTGAAACGACGAACGCTTCTACGGCGTTTCAAAAAAATATTTGATCAGTTTATTTCTGGACAGTTCCCAAGGCTGACGCGGGAAATAAAACACCGGAGGGATGAATATGCGGATCGGAATCAGCATGTACAGCTACGGCCGCCTCCTCGGCGGGGGCTGGGCCATGCCGGAGGCCATAAAGGCCGCGAAGGAAGCCGGATATCCGAGCGTGAGTTTTAACGAGCTAGACCCGCCTGAGGGCGTTTCGGCAAGGGATTACGCCGCCGGTTTGCGGGAGATATGCCGCTCCGAGGGCCTGGAGGTCTGCGCGTATACGGTCGGGGCGGACTTTTTGACCGGCTGCGGAGGTGATATAGGGCAAGAGACCGAACGCGTCATGGGCTGCCTGGACGTCGCCGCGGAGCTCGGCGCGAGGCTGATGCGCCACGACGCGGTTTCGTGGAGTTTCAGGGGCGGGCGCGGCGGCTACAAGGAGGCGGCGGCCGCTGTCGCGCCGCATATCCGGCGCGTAACCGAGTACGGCAGGTCGATCGGCATAAAGACCATGTGCGAGAATCACGGCTACTTTTTCCAGGACAGCAGCCGGATGGAATACCTGGCGGAAGCGGTAAATCACCCCAATTTCGGGCTTCTGGTCGACATGGGGAATTTCCTTTGCGTCGACGAGGACCCGGCAGCCGCGGTCGGGCGGCTCGCGGATTACGCCTTCCACGTCCACGCCAAGGATTTCCTTTTCAAGGACGGGACGGGGCCGCGCCCCGCCGGCGGCTGGTTCACGACGCGGGCCGGGAACTACCTGCGCGGCACGATTGTCGGGCACGGCGTTGTGCCCGTGCGGCAGTGTATGCAGATACTGAGGAATTCCGGCTACGACGGCGGCGTCGATCTGGAGTTCGAGGGGCCGGAGGACCCGAGGGAAGCGGCGGCGCTGGGGCATGAGTTTTTGAAATATTGCGATGGGATGTAGGGGCGGTCACGGACCGCCCATACGTGCTATTGCCGCCGGCAAGCGTTAAAATTTCAAATTATTGGAGGACAAAATGTACAAAAACAACACGGAAGTTCTGGCAAGGCTCGCGGAGGCCATGAAAGCCAAAAACCCGCAAAAGCTCAACATGATCATCGGCGCGGACGGGTTCGTCGACGAGATCGTCCACGTGGTGGACAAGCGGCAGGATTTTGAGAACTTCACGCGGATCACAAAAATCGAGGACTTCGGAAACCGTATTGCCAGGGCGGCGGGGCTGAGCACGAACCTGGAGCTCGTCGCGGCGCTTACGAAGCTCGGCGGGAACGGGCCGATACTCTCGAACGCGCTGATCGAGTACGGCGTCGGCCTGACCTATGTCGGCGCTCTCGGAAACCCGAACATAAACCCGGTTTTCGAGCCGATGGCGAAGAGGTGCAAGGTATACTCCCTCTGCGAGCCGGGCCACACGGACGCCGTGGAGTTCACCGACGGCAAGGTCATGCTGGGCAAGCACAGCATGTTGAAGGAGATAACCTGGAGCCGCTTCATGCAGGTCGTCGGGAGCCCCGCCGAAATCGCGGGGATGATAAACGCCTGCGACCTGTTCGGCATGGAAAACTGGACGATGATCCCGCATATGAGCGCGATATGGCGCGGGCTGATCGACGAGGTGTTCCCTCTCATAGGCGGCAGGCGGCCGATCGCGTTTTTCGACCTAGCCGACCCCGAAAAGCGCACAAAGGCCGACATACTGGACGCGCTGGAGCTCATCGGGAAATTCGAGAGCAAATTCGACACCGTTTTGGGGCTGAACGAAAAGGAGCTGTACGAAGTCGCCGAAGTCTACGGCATAGCGGAAAAATCCGGCGCGGACAGGCTCGCCGCGACGACGGCGGACGTCTACGGCAGGCTCGGGATCGGCTGCCTCGTGGTGCATCCGACCAAGGAGGCCATATGCGTCGCCGGCGGGGAATATTATCAGCAGGACGGTCCGTACTGCGCGTCGCCGGCGCTCACGACCGGCGCCGGAGACAACTTCAACGCCGGCTTCTGCCTCGGGCGGGCGCTGGGGCTCGACCCGCAGCTCTCGCTGGCGCTGGGCGTCTCCACGTCCGGGTATTACGTCAGGAACGCGAAAAGCCCCACGGCGGAGGCGCTCCTGGAGTTCGTCGGGAAGTGGGCGGAAGGGAAAATATAGGGGTAACCTCCATAACCCCCTTTTTATCATTCTGGGCGGAGCGAAGAATCTTATGTATGAGATCAACCCAGCGCGGACGGGCGGCTTCACGCCATTAGCGGGGCGGGGCTCCGCCCCGCCGTTAAAGGCAACAGGGATTAAACTGACTAAGGAAACAAGGATTTGCAACGCGGATTTTGCGGATAAAATCGGATTTTCGCGGATAAACAGATTGTCTGACATATTGGGATTTGTGGGGTAGAACCACCCCGCCGGCTGCGCCGGCACCCCTCCAAAGGAGGGGAATGAACAACTGGATTCCTCCTTCGGAGGGGAAAGAACAACGGAATTCCCTCCTTCGGAGGGGAATGAACAACGGAATTCCCTCCTTCGGAGGGGAAAGAACAACGGAATTCCCCTCCTTTGGAGGGGTGGCACGAAGCGCCGGGGTGGTTTCTTTTGCGCCGTTAAATCCCGGGTTACCTGCATGATCGCGCCTGCCTCGGAGCGCCGGGGCGGTGTTACCCGTAGCGTTACCCGCTTGCCTCGGAGCGCCGGGGCGGTGTTACCCGTAGTGTTACCCGCCTGCCTCGGAGCGCCGGGGCGGTGTTACCCGTAGCGTTACCCGCTTGCCTCGGAGCGCCGGGGCGGTGTTACCCGTAGCGTTACCCGCCTGCCTCGGAGCGCCGGGGCGGCGCTCCCTACAGCGTTACCGGGTCGGCACTCCATGCAATGTTACCCGCCTGTTTGGGCGTCTGATCAACATTTATCCGCGTTTATCCGTTTTATATCCGAAAAATCCGCGTTTCGAATCTTTGAATGTTTCATCCGTAAATTCCCGTTTGCACGTAACGGCGGGAGCAGAGCCCCCGCCCTATAACCCCCTCATGCACGTAACGGCGGGGGCAAGCCCCCGCCCTACAACCCCCGCTTGCGCGTAACGGCGGGAGCAGAGCCCCCGCCCTGCAACCCCCGCTTGCGCGTAACGGCGGGAGCAGAGCTCCCGCCCTACAACCCCCCGCTTGCGCGTAACGGCGTGGGCAAGCCCCCGCCCTGCATCGCCGATTTTGCCATTTTGCCGGGCCAATTGACGCGGTTATTTTTTCACAATCCTGATAAACCGGGCCATGCCGGTCGTATAGTCGACATACTCTCTTTTAATGGCGTAGGCGGTATTTTTGCTGTTTTTGTCGCAGACGAAGGCGGTCTTATAATACATCCGGGTTTGCTCCAAAACGCGGTTGTTATAGTATCCGAATGGATACGCCAGGGAATTGACGTCTCTTTTTGTTATGTTGTATATGATGTCGTTCGCGCGTGAAAATTCGCCGATTATTTCATCCGCGCTCAGATTCCGCAGGTCCGTATGTGTCCTGGCGTGCGAGTAGATCCTGAAAACGCCGCCGGCGCTCATTTTGTTCAGCTCTTCCGCGTCGCAGTATCCCGGCTTGCCTATCCCGTCGGTCCAGACGAACAGCGTCGCCTTCGCGTTGTATTTCTCCAGGATCGGCAAAGCGTCGGTATAGACGTCCTCGTAGCCGTCGTCGAACGTCAGTACAACGGCTTTTTCCAGGCGGTCAAAAAACGACAGCTCTTCCGGGAAAAGAAAGACATAGTTATTGTCGCGCAGATACTTGATCTGCTGCTCAAAATTTTCCGGCGTGACATATAAATACAGATAGTCGTCCGGAACGCCTTTCGGGACCGAGATCGAATGATAGAGCAAAACTTTGGGCTTTTTTTTCACCGGCATGACGCCGGCCGCGGACCTGACCCCGTTTTTGACGGCGTCCTTCGCCCTCCCGACAAATGTCAGCGCGTCCTCCACAGTGATCGTCCTAAGCGGATAAAACGCGTCCCGTCCGGTCAAAACGTTTATCTCCGTCAGGGCGGAGAGGCCGTATCGGGCGTATGCGCTGACATCCGCCTCGTTTTGGAAGCTCCTGATTTTAGTGTTGTCATAAAAAAGCTCCGGCGCCGCCTTGTCTATGCCGCGTTTCAATATCAGCAGGAAATCCTGATACGAGACGGGCTGATCCGGTAAAAACCGGTTGTCCCCGGTCCCGTACACGAGGTTGATAGCCTTCGCGTAGGCGACGTCCAGGTCGGAAGTGTCCGCGAAGCCGTCCGCGCCTGTATTGTATGTACGGTTTTCCCTTACCAGCGGCACTATCATTTTAACGGCCTGATACCTGGTGAGCGTCGGTTTCTCCAGGCCGCTCAGAGCGTTCGCCTTGGCGGGCGGACATATTATCAGAAGCGAAAGGAGAACGCAAAAAATCTTTTTCACAATATCACACCCGTTCCAGGAACTCCACAAGCCTTTCCCCGGTAACTTCCCCGAAGCTCTCCACGACCCACCCCGCCATGCCCAAGTCCTGCCCGCCGGAATTCGGGTTGCGGAAGCCTATGCACTTCATGCCCGCGCGGCGGGCGGCCAGGACGCCGTTGGCCGAGTCCTCCACGACCACGCAGCGGCCGGGCGGCGCGCCTAAAACGCCCGCCGCTTTAAGGAAAACGTCGGGCGCGGGCTTGCCGCGCTCCACGTCCTCCCCTGTGACCAGCGCGTCAAAATATTCCGAAAACCCGAGCCTATCCACCACGAGCCGGATAAGCTCCATCGACGAGGAGGACGCCACCGCGGTCCGAAAGCCAAGGCCGCGGGCCGCGGACAAAAGCTCCGCGACGCCGCCGATAGGCTTTAGCGCCGCGTTCCTGAATATCTCCATCATGATACCGGTGTGGATTCCGATAAGCTCGGGAACCGTTTCCCGAAGGCTGTAAATCCGCTTATAGCCGGACCACCTGTCGGCGTTCGACACCCCGGCGAAAGGCGCGACGTCGGCCAGGCCCGCGTCGGCGCCGCGCCCGTTAAGCACGCGCATGTCCACCTCGAAATGGATCGGCTGGCTGTCGATCAGCACGCCGTCCATGTCGAAGATCAAAGCTTTGTCACGTTCCGAGCCTGTTTCAGCCTTTTTTAGCAACCTTTATTGCCTCTTTCCACATGTCCCTGAAATCTCTCAGATAATCCCGGACTTCCGCCAGCGCGGCCGGGTCTTTCGAGGCGTTCGCCTCGACGAGCCGCCTGTGCATATATTCGTAAAGCGCTCCCAGATTCTTTGATATATCATATTTCTGGTCCAGCGTCAACTGCAATTCCCTAACAATGTCCTCCACGCGCATTATCAGGTCGTTCGCCCTCTCGTTGTCCTTGATTTCGACGGCGGCTATCGCCTGGTTCGCGAATTTGAGCGCGCCCTCGTAGAGCATCAAGGTCAGCTCCTCATGCGAAGCCGTAAAAACGGCGTCGTTAGAGTATAGCGCGTATGGGTTTGCCTGTGCCATCTGTTGTCCCCCCCTTCGAATATCAGAATCTTGTGTCCAAAAGCAGCCCGCTCCCCTTGTTCTCCCCGCAGGCGTATGAATTGCTGATGTTCCTTGACGCGGTGATATCCCTCAGCCGCTTCTTCAGCATGTCCATTATATAAGGGGTCTTGGCGGAGATTTCCTCGTCCAGCGCGACAATGGCCCGCAGGACGCCGGCGGCCTCGCGCGACAGGGCTTCTTCCGCGGGCCGGTCCGCGGGGGGGATCCTCTCCAGCTCCCTGTCAATCGCCTTGATCCGGTTAATATGACACCTGCGCCTGGCCATCAGCGCGGAGTATTCGTCCACGTCGGAATCCTCGCCGGTCACGGCGAATTTCCGCGTCAGCGCGAGGATGTTATTGTACACGTCCTTTTTTTCACTTAGCAGAGTCAGTCTGTCCATCCGTCACATTCCCATCTGCGCCATTAAATAAGCCATCTGATTGTTGGACTCGGTTATCGCCGTCTCCATCTTGGAGAACATCGCGTAATAATCGTCCTCCCTCTGCTGCAGATACGACAGCATGTCCGCGATCCTCTCATTCTGGGAGCGTATGAGCGCGTACATCGCGCTCGACGTCTCCGTTATGCTGCCGGGGATGCCCGAGCCGGCCTTGCGCGTGATGCTGCCGTTGTTGCCGACGGCGTTGCTGATGATGTCGTTGAGGCGCTCCGACAGGCCCAGGTCGGCCAGGCGCGCGTAGTCGTTCACGCCGGACCTGTAGGGTATGGAAGACTCCTTCGTGAACAGCGCGGTAACGTCTTCCGCCCGCGTCTCGAGCGCGGTCCGGAGCTTGCCCTCGTCGATTACGAGCATACCGCCGTCCCTGTAATTGCTGGAAGTGGTGACGCCGATCTCGTAGAGGCTGATGCTGCGCCCGTCCCCGAGGTTGACGGGGCGGTAGAGCATGTCGCGCATGGAGCCGGCGATCTGGCGCAGGATATCGTCGCCGTAGAGCAGGCCCGTCTTGGCCTGAGCCTCCCAGTTGGCTATGTCGGCCTCCTTCATGGCGGATTTCTGATCTTCCGTCAGCGGCTCGTAATAGCTCATGTTGTCTTTCTTGGGACGGTTCGTGTTCAGCTCCTTGTTCATCGCGTCGATCATCGCGTTATACCCGTCCACGAACTTCCGGATGGCGTCCATCGGCGAGGCCGTGTCCTTCGTCACGGTTACCGTGAGCGCGTTCGCCGGCCCTGCGCCGGTTTCCGCGGCGAGAGTCAGTTTCAGGCCGTTTATGTCCAGGTCGTTCGAGTCCCTGCTCAGGACCGGCCCGCCGTTCACGCTTACCAGCGCGTCCCGGGCCTCGGCATGGCCGTTGACGCCGGACGGGTCGATAAAGAGCTTTCCTGCCAGAAAGCCCTCCGGCCCGTCCGCCAGCGTGAAGCCGTTGTGCGCGCCGGGGTTCTTGGCCTCCAGCCTGAACGTCCGCGCGAACGAATCGTAGGTCAGGACTGCGTTGGTCTTGTCGCTTATCTCCTTCATGAGGCCGGCCAAAGTCTGGTTCACGCCGACGACTATCTCCGTCCCGTTTATCGAAAAGCTCATGCCGTAGACGTCCTCCCCGAAGATCGCGCCCAGCGTGCCGGTCGCGGCCGGGACGGTGGACGCGCCGGAGGCGATGCCGAGCTTGTTCGAGAGCGCGCCGGTATTCGCGGTCGCGGCGATTTCGAAGTTATCGGAAAAGCCCAGGCCGCCGAGACCGGATACGGTGTAGTTTTCTCCGAAGACGCCGGAGGTTGCGAGCCTGAGGGCGCCGTCCGGCTGCGCCGAGGCTGTGAAAGCGCCGATGTTTTCCGCCGCCAGCGCCGCGTTTACGGCCGAGGCGGCTATCTGGGCGTTCGCTTGGGGAGTCGCCGTAACCGGGAACATATCTTTCGCCAGGGAGACGGTCAGAGTTTTAGGCACGGCGCCGGGCTTGTCAGAGGCTACGGTGAACGTGAGCTCCGCCGTGTCTCCGTCCCCGAAAAGCGCGTCTATGTCAAAAGCGCCGCCGTAGACGGTGTTGATCCTGTTAAGGTCGGCGAGATTGACGGTATGGCCTACCGTGGTGCTCACGCTGAGCTTTCCGTTGACGACCGAGGCGGAGACCTTGTTCGCCCCGCCCTCCATCCCGAACGCGTCCCGGAACTTCCCGTTCAACAGGGAGACTAGCGCGTCGGCGTAGTCCTCGTCAGTCGCCGTTGGGTTCGCGGCGACCGCGTTAAGCGCTGCCGCGTCGGCTTCGGTGATCTCGAAGGTCTGGCTTTTGCCGTCGAGGCTCACTGAAAACCTGTCGCCCGCCGTGAGAGGGGCGGCCTTGGTGAGGACGGCCGAGCCGCTTATCGCTCCGCCGACGGAGCTTGTCGAGGTATAGGACTCTTTTTGTGCCAGCTGGAGTATATTCAACTTATAGTCCCCGGGGATCGCGCTCGCCGTGCCGGTGATTCTGGCTGCGGCCGAATCGGCCCCGGCGAGCTTCACGGAAGCCGTGTTGGCCTTGAACGTCGAGGACAGCCGGAGGCTCGCCGCGTTTGTCAGGCTGAGGAACGAGTTAGCGAAGTTCTGCAGGGTGGACGCGACGCCGCGGTAGGCGGTCTGCTGCCACAGGGTCTTCTGATTTTCCTGCCTGAGCCGGTCCAGCTTCACGCCCTGCGCGCGCATAAGCTGGCTTATCATGCTCTCGGTGTCGATCCCCGAAAGCCCGGTCAGACGCATGGTGTTGGTATATATGCTCACGGAGGTGCGCTCCTTTTTTATTTGGCATAGGATTATTAATTGGCATAGGATTATTATGTCGAATATTTTGGGGAACAAATCAGGTAAATATAGTCGGCCGGGTATGTGTATTTTTAGTATTATTTTCAAGTAACAAATTGTCGCAGGAGGAATAAAGTGTAATAAGGTAAAAATCCTCGTAAGGAGCGCCTAAAATGAAAATAACCCCGAAAGATTTCCCCTATGACACCGATGTCGTCTCCAAAAAGTTTTATGACGAACATCTGAAACTGTACAAAGGATACGTGGAAAAAATCAACCAGATTTACGATGAACTCAGAATAAACCCCGGATACGCCGGGGCCGGCTCCGCCTGGAGCCATTTCAGGGGGCTGAAAACCGGCGAGACCTTCTGCATGGACGGAGTGATCCTGCACGAGCTCTATTTCCAGAACATAAACGGGCATGGCGCAAACGGCAAAAAGCCGGAGCCGGGCCCCCGCACGATGAAGCTGATCCGCGCGTATTTTGGGACGTACGAAAACTGGGCCGAGGACATGACCGCCTGCGGGAAGGCCGCGCGGGGATGGGCTCTGCTCTCCTACGAGCAGAGGTCGCGCCGCTGCGCGAACACGGTTCAGGATTCGCACGACGACGGCGTGCTTTGCACGGCCTATCCGCTGCTGGCCCTGGACATGTACGAGCACGCCTATTACGGGGACTACGGCGCGGACAAGGGGAAGTATATCGCGAATTTCCTGGACGGCTTAAACTGGGACGCGGTGGAGGCCAGGGCGGCGAGGCTGCCGGAGGAATTTTGATTATTTTTCCGTTTTTGTAGAATAATAGATACATTATTTCCAAGCGGGTGAGGAATGGACGACAAAAACAACGGCGCCCGCGCCGAACTGGCCGGAACGGCCGCCGCCTACCTGGGCAGGCTGTCCGCCGGCATCGCCGCTTTGGCCGATCGGGTGAGGTTCACGCTCACGGACGGCCTCGGCGGCAGCGCGGAGATGGCGGAGATCGCGGCGGGCATCGGATGGTCGATGGACGCCATGCGGATATTGGGCGGCGGGGGCTTTGCCGCAGACTTCGCGCGCGCGGAGGCCTCGCTCAAAAAGGCCCTGGAGGCCGCCCTAAACGAGGACAGCGTGTTTTTCGCGGACATGCTGGAATACGAGGTAAAGCCCGTGGTCGAGAGGTGGCGGGATTGGATAGTTTCATAACTGACGGCGCTTTCCTGGAAAAGAACCAGGCCGCCGCCGCGAAGGCCTGGCCGCGCATTTTGGCCGGGGAAATACTCAAAGGGCCCGATTCGGAAAACTATATCCCGGAGGATTGTTTTAACGGCGAAAAAACCGTCCGGGCGCGGGCGAACCGGGACAGCCCGTTCATATACGTCCACAGCAAGTATGACCCAAGCGGAGTGGCGGCCAGGTTCGCCGAAAAGATATCCGCGGTCAAAAACCGCGGCGCGGTGATCCTGGGCGGAATGGGCTTCGGGCACGAAGTCCGCGCGCTCCTTAAGGCTTTGGACCCGGAAGACAGGATCATCGTCTGCGAGCCGGACTACGACATGCTTCGGCTGGCGTTCCGTTGCGCCGATCTGACGGATATAATGCTGGACGGCAGGGTTTTCGCCGTCGCGGGGGCGTCGTTCGAGGAGCTGGACGATCTTTTCCGGGACATTTTCAACATGGGCAGCATCGAAAAGGTCATGCTCGTGAAGATGCCGGCGTACGCCCGGCTTATAAACGGAAAACCGGACGCCGCGCGGGAAGCGCTCCTCAGCACGGCGAAATACTATTCGATCCTCAGGAATTCGCTCGTTAACCTCTGCGAACTCTGGTACCGCAGCCTTTTCGCAAACCTAAAAACCATCGCCTCAAGCTGCCTGATAGACAATTTCTTCGGATGCCTGGACGGAAAGCCGGCGGTGCTGGTGTCGGCGGGGCCGTCGCTCAACAAAAACGCCGGCCTGCTCCGCGGGATAAAGGGCAAAACGTTCATTCTGTGCGTGTACACGGCGCTGAAAGTCCTGGAAAAGCTCGGCGTCAGGCCGGACATGGTGATCTCTTTGGACGGCAAACAGATCATATACAGGGATTTCCAAAATTACGAGTTCGACATGCCGCTCATCTATTGCAACACCATAAACCCCGAGATGTTCGCCGCCCACAGGGGCAAAACCGTGGCGGCCATGACCGGGAACGACGCCTTCCTCGCCGGCGTCCTCTCGGAGTTAGGCGTCAGCACCACGCGCGTGCAGACCGGCGAATCCGTGGCCTGCGCGGCGGTGGACATACTGTGCAAAATGGGCGCGGACCCCGTCATATTCATCGGACAAGATTTCGCCTACTCCGACGGCAAAAACCACGCCGACGGCACGTTCTACGACGGCAAAAACAGCTCCGGCGATATTGACAGCCGCAAATTCCCCGTGGAGGCCTGGGACGGCGGGACGGTTCTTACCGACGACATGTGGTTCGTCTATCTGGAGTGGTTCAGGCGGTACATCGCCGGGGACGGCGGCAAACGGACGTTCGTCGACGCCACGGAGGGCGGCGCTCTCATCAAGGGCGCGGAGCGCATGACCTTCCGGGAGGCGATACAAACATACTGTGTTCCGGGCTACGACACGGAAGCCGCGCTGGCGCCGGGCTTCGGGAAAGGGCCGATGCTCGGCGCCGATCAGGTAAACAAGCTCGCGGACAAGCTCACGCGCGTCCGGGAGGACCTGAAGCTGTGCCTGGAACCCCTGCGCAGCGGGATCGGCCTGAGCGAAAGGCTGGCCGCGATGTACGAAAAAGGCGTCGCGCCCGACCCGGAAGACGTAAACCGGGTTCTCGGCGAATTCGCGAAGATCGACGCCGTTCTGGAGGAAATCAAGGCCAGCGCCCCGATTATGGACACGCTGTTTTCCAAATCCACGTTCGACCTGAATTTCGAGCGCCCGGAGGACATGTGCGAGGGCGCGTACGTGGCGAAAAGGAGCCTGATCCTGTACAAAAGCCTGCTGGAGGCGGCGGAGATCACGCTGCCGCTGGTGGAGGGGACGATCGGGGAACTGAAAAACGATGACGCGCAGGGCGGGGGTTCTGCTCCCGCCGCCGGCAAACGGTGATTCGCAGGGCGGGGGCTTCGTTCACGCCGCCGGCGATTAACGATGATTTAACGGGAAAAATAAACCACCCGGCGCTTCGCGCCACCCCTCCGAAGGAGGGGAATTCCGCCGTTCATTTCCCTCCTGTGGAGGGGTGCCGGCGTAGCCGGCGGGGTGGTTTTACACGAGAAATCACAGTTTACCTGTGTGATCGTACCTGCCTCGGAGCGCCGGGTCGGCGCTCCCTACGACGTTGCCCGCCTCGGAGCGTCTACGACGTAGCCCGCCTCGGAGCGCCGGGTCGGCGCTCCCTACGACGTAGCCCGCCTGTTTTGGTATTTGATAAAATTTATCCGTGTTAATCCGTTTTGATTTGTAAAATCCGCGTTGCCAATCTTTGTTTTTATTGCAGATGGCGGCGGGAGCAGAGCCCCCGCCCTACAATACCCGTTTGTTCGCAACGCTACATCCCCGTTTACCGCGGAACTGCCAAAGGAGGCCATTTTATGGGCGTAAGACTGATAGCCGAAGCCGGCTGCAATCACATGGGCGACTTTGAACTGGCCAAGGAATTCATAAAGGTGGCGGCGGTATTCTGTAAGGCCGACGTTATCAAGTTCCAGAAACGGAACCCGAGGGAGCTCCTGTCCGCCGAGCAGTACAACGCCCCGCACCCGGACCCGCGGAACGCCTACGGCCCGACCTACGGCAGCCACAGGGAGTTCCTGGAGTTCAGCATCGGGCAGCACGCGGAGCTGAAGCGCTGCTGCGAAGAGTTCGGCATCGTTTACAGCTCCTCCGTCTGGGACATGACCTCGGCCAAAGAGATCGCCGGGCTCAACCCGGGCATCATCAAAATCCCCTCCGCGAGCAACAACCGCCGCGAAATGCTCGAATGGCTCTGCGAAAACTACGGCGGCGAGATACACGTGTCCGTCGGCATGACCACGCGCGCGGAGGAGCGGGAGCTGGTGCGGCTTTTCGCCGGCCGGGGGCGCGCGGGGGACCTGACGCTTTACAGCTGCACCTCCGGCTATCCCGTCCCGCCGAAGGACATCTGCCTGCTGGAAATAAAGCGGCTCCTGGAGGAATACGGCGGCGTCGTAAGGGAGATCGGCTTTTCCGGGCACCACAACGGCATCGCCCCGGACATCGCCGCGCTGACGCTGGGCGCGACGGTGATCGAGCGGCATTTCACCCTCGACAGGACGTGGAAGGGCACCGACCACGCCGCCTCCCTGGAGCCGGACGGCCTTCGCAAGCTAAGACGCGACCTGGACAACGTGTCTATGGCGCTGAGATACAAGGACGCCGAGATACTGGAGATCGAGAAGGCGCAGAGGGACAAGCTGAAACGCGGAGGCGCCGCCGGGGCGGGAAGCGGACCGTTCGCGGACGGGGAAAACAACCTTGATATAAAGGCGGCCAGGTCTGTGTCGGCGACAATGTCAACAGAGTAAGAAAGTTTATTAGACTTCTTCGGAAATTGATTTCCCGCTGTCACCCTGAGCGCAGCGAAGGGTCTTAAAATCAAGATTCTTCGCTTCGCTCAGAATGACAAGCGCTAATTTCCATAGAAGTCTATTGTGTTCAATTTTCTATTTTCCCCGGACGGAGGCCCGCGTTGTTCGATTTCATAGCCTTTATCCCCGCCAGGGGCGGGAGCAAGTCCATCCCCCTGAAAAACATCAAAGAGCTCTGCGGCCGTCCGATGATCTATTGGGCCCTGGACGCGGCGGCGGCCTGCGCCGGCATAGACAGGATATATGTGGCCACGGACAGCCCCGGGATCGCGGACGCCGTTCGGTCCTACGGCAATCCCAAGGCCGAGCCGGTCGGGCGGAGCGCCGGGAGCGCGACGGACACGGCCTCCACGGAATCCGCCATGCTTGAGTTCGCGCGGGAGCGGGATTTCGGGCATATAGCGCTGATTCAGGCCACTTCCCCGCTTTTAAGGCCGGAACACCTGGACGAGGGCATACGGCTGATAAAAAGCGGCTTTGACAGCGCGCTTTCCGTCACACGGCAGAAGCGGTTCATATGGGAACGCGGCGCGGACGGCGGCGCGTTCCCCGTCAACTACGACCCGCTGCGGCGGCCGATGCGCCAGGAGTTCGGCGGGTATCTGGCGGAGAACGGCGCGTTTTATATCACCTCCAGGGAGGCTCTTCTGCGGACCGGCTGCCGCGTGAGCGGAAGGATCGGCCTCGTGGAGACCCCGGAGGAAATGTACTTCGAGGTGGACGAGCCGTGCGACTGGGACATCGTCGGGGGTTTGCTGCGAAAAAGGCGGCGGGAGCCGGATTTTTCCCGCGTGAAAGCCCTTTTCACGGACTGCGACGGCGTCCTGACCGACGGCGGCATGTACTACACAGAGAACGGGGACGAGATGAAGAAATTCAACTCCAAGGACGGCCTGGGTTTCCGGCTCTTGCGCGAGAAGGGCGTGCTGACGGGGCTCGTCACCGGGGAGAAGCGGGAGCTTATAGCGCGCCGCGCGCGAAAGCTCCGAATCGACGAGGCGCACTTCGGCGTGGACGACAAGGAAAAGCTGCTCGAAAGAATCCTGCCGGAGCGCGGCCTCGGGTTCCGGGACATCGCCTATATCGGCGACGACGTGAACGACCTCCCGGCGCTCCGCCGGGCCGGAATCGCCTGCTGCCCCGCCGACGCGCTGGAGGCGGTGAAGGAAGCGTGCGCCTACGTGGCAAAGGCGCGGGGCGGGGAGGGCGCGGTCAGGGAAGTGGCGGAGAAGATATTGGAAAGCATGGACGGAGACTGACGAAATGCTCATCGGATACGACGAACGGTACCTTTCCGCCTGCGCGGACATCTACCTGAAAACCTTCCGCGCCGAGCCGTTCGGCTACGACTGGCTGACGGAGGACGCCGCGCTGCGGTATTTCGCGGACACGGCGCGCTGCCCCGGGTTCCTCGGGTATATACTGCTCGCGGACGGCCGGCCGGCGGGCGCGTGCCTGGGCCGCGCCGACGGCTATTCCCGCGGCGTTCTCTACGAGATAAAGGAATTTTTCGTGGAGCCGGGATCCCAAAACAAGGGCCTCGGCCGGGAATTCCTGTCCGATATAGAAAAAGACTTGACTAATCGCGGCGTTTCGTGTATTACTCTACTTACACAGAGGGGCATCCGGGCGCACGGGTTCTATCTCAGGAACGGCTTCGCGGAGAGCGCCGGGGCCGTGGTGATGGCTAAGGCATTATGAGATTTGCGCGCTTTGCGCTGAACGGGGACTGATCGTATGCCAAAGGACAGGAACGCCTCCAAGCTGATCGCGCAGAACAAAAAGGCCTTCCACGACTATTTCATCGAGGAGACTTACCAGGCCGGGATAGAGCTGATAGGGACGGAGGTCAAGTCCCTCCGGGCCGGGAAGTGCAACCTCAAGGAGAGCTATATCCAGATAAGGAGCGGGGAGGCGTTCGTCGAGGGAATGCACATCAGCCCCTACGAATTCGGCAACATCTTCAACAAAGACCCGCTTCGGAGCCGCCGCCTGCTTTTGCACAAAAAGGAGATCGCCCGGCTCAAAACGGCCGTCTCCGCGGAAGGCTACACCATCGTCCCGCTGAAGGTCTATTTTCATAAAAGCCTGGTAAAGCTCGACATAGCGGTGGCCAAGGGCAAGAAGCTCTACGACAAGCGGGGCGACATAGCGAAAAAAGATCAGCGCAGGGAGTTCGAGAGGGATTTTAAGGTCAGGAACCTGTATTGAAACCAGGTTTGCTTTTATAGGAATGTGGAATACTAAAGGGGAAGGTGCTCGCATGAAATTCAGATCCAAGGTCGCCCTGTGGTACCACGTTGTCCACGTCCTTCTGGCCGCGGCGGTCCTGGCGCTGGTGCTGGACTTCGCGTCGAACGGAAGCGCGGCGGCCGGCGCCGCGGCGCTGGTACTGTTCCTGTTCGAGATATACATATCGCTGCTGCTGGGTTCGTCGTACTACGTTCTGGAGGAGAACGGCCTTCTCGTCAGGCACGGGCCGTTCGTGAAGTTTCGCGTCGACTACGGCGACATCGCCTCTGCGGAGGAAACGCGCCGGTTAAGGCCGTTTTTGGTGCTGTCCGCCGACGCTCTCGAAATAAGGCGCAAATCCGGCGGGGACGGGAAGGCCGTCGTCATCGCTCCGGAAAGGAAGAGGGAGTTTCTGGAGAAGCTGGACGAAAAGAGGGGCATAACGGCGGAACCGGCGTTGGACGAGACCGGCCCGCAATAACGGCAAAAGCCCGGATTCGGAATCTTGCTTCCATCTCCGGGCTTTTGCGCGGTCGTAGACTTTCGGGTCGGGGGTCGTCCGGGTGACGGGGTTCAGCCCGTCCCAGCCCCGGCGGCGCAGGCTGTCGGCCTACCGCCGCTTGCGCTTGGAGAGCTTTTCGTAAGGGATGAATTTGTTCATGCGGTTCCTCCTGTCATGAGCGTGCCAGTATCTCATCCGGCAAGGTTGTGGGGGGCATAATAAACCTAGAGTATTATATCGCCGCCCGGCATTTTCCGCAACAGTCCAGATGATGGATATTGATGGAATATTGAAGCAGAGCAAACGATGATTTGGCTGGAAGCCGGAAGCAGGAAGCCGGAAGTTAGAAGCCGGAAAAAGCAAGAAACCAGAGATTAACGGCTTTTCTAGTTTCTAGTTTCCAGCTTCTAGCTTCTAGTTCCTACCGTATCCTTTCCTTCCCGCCCATGTACATCCTCAGCGGCCCCGGTATCCTAACCGACCCGTCCGCCTCCAGGTTGTTCTCCAGAAACGCGATTAGCATCCTCGGCGGCGCGACGACGGTGTTGTTCAGGGTGTGGGGGTGATAGTTGTCCTTCTCGCCGCGCACGCGTATGCCGAGCCTCCGCGCCTGGGCGTCGCCGAGGTTCGAGCAGCTCCCGGCCTCCGAATACTTCTTCTGGCGGGGCGACCACGCCTCCACGTCCACGCTCTTGACCTTCAGATCCGCCAGGTCCCCGGAACAGCACTCCAGCGTGCGTACGGGTATGTCAATGCTGCGGAAAAACTCCACGGTGTACTTCCACATCCTCTCGAACCAGGCCGGGCTGTCCTCCGGCTCGCAGATGACGACCATCTCCTGCTTCTCGAACTGGTGCACGCGGTAGACGCCGCGCTCCTCTATGCCGTGCGCGCCGACTTCCTTCCGGAAGCACGGGGAATAGCTCGTCAGCGTCTGCGGCAGGGCGGATCTCTCCATCAGGCTTCCGATGAACTTGCCGATCATCGAGTGCTCGCTGGTGCCTATCAGGTACAGGTCCTCGCCCTCGATCTTGTACATCATGTTGTCCATCTCCGCGAAGCTCATCACGCCGGTGACGACCTCGCCGCGGATCATGAACGGCGGGATATAGTAGGTAAAGCCCCTGTCGATCATGAAATCCCTGGCGTAGGACAGTATCGCGGAATGGAGCCTGGCGACGTCGCCTTTTAGGTAATAGAAGCCGTTTCCGCTGGTCGCGCGGGCGCTGTCCAGGTCGACGCCGTTTAGCTTTTCCATGATGTCCACATGGTACGGGATCTCGAAGTCCGGCACGAACGGCTCGCCGAAGCGCTCGACCTCCACGTTCTCGCCGTCGTTTTTGCCGATGGGCACGGAGGGGTCGATAATGTTGGGGATGACGAGCATCCTGTCGCGCACCTTGCGGCCGAGCTCGTCCTCCTCGGCCTTGAGGGCGTCGATCCTGGCGCCGATGTCGGAGACTTCGAGCTTTTTGGCCTCCGCCTCGTCCTTAAGGCCCTTTAACAGCAGGCCGCCGATCTCCCGGCTGGCGGCGTTCCGGCGTCCGCGGAGGTCGTCGGCCTCGGCCTTGACCTCCCGCGCCCGTTTGTCGAGCGCGACGACCTCGTCCACCAAAACGAGCTTGTCGAACTGGAATTTCTTCCTGATATTCTCCCGAACCAGGTCGGGGTCAGTCCTTATCAGGCGTATATCTAGCATATGCGGCCTCCGTTTCTGGGTGTGCTAACCAATACCGTAAACATCCAGTTTATCCCGAACCTGTCCCGCAGCGAGCCGTGCAGCGCGGCGAAGAAGGTCGGCGCCAGGTCCATATAGACCTCCGCGCCCTCTTTAAGCGTATCCCAGGCTTTTTGGACCGCGGCGGCGTCCTTTGTCGTCATTGTAATATACATGTTCTCGCCGTCGGCCCGCCTGTTTTTGCCGTCGG
>JGI20166J26741_11855584_pt1 | contig 20361 bp, 18 predicted proteins | sample TergutCu122P5_FD_26741 | JGI IMG/M metagenome (IMG submission 26741)
AGGGGCCGAGCGCGTTGTTGAACTCGAAGCGATAGCCGCGGTTGACCTGGACGTGGCCGGTGTCGTCGACCCAGGTGATGCGGAAGATGATCCGGCGGTCCGGCTCGACGAGGCGCTCGAGGATCGCATTCGCCTCGTAGGCGGGGTTGTCACGAACGATCCCGACGATGCTCGTGAACACCTCGCGCACCGCCTGCTGGAACTCGCTCTCGCCGGGCGTCCGGCTGAGCAGATCGTCGTACACCTGCGCCATGTAGCCGTTGTCGAACATCGCTACTCCCCTCACCGAATGGGCCGTTCAGTACCGTCGCGGGACTCTACCACCGTGCCCCGTGCGCCGGGTCGTGATCGTTCTGTGAGATGAAGCGCCCGCACAATGAGACTAATGTGGTATGGAAAGGGCCGCGGGTGGTGCCTCGGTCAATCCGCGTCCGGTGCGTCGAGGTCGACGATGTTCCGGCGCAGCGCGGCGATCACGTCGCGGCAGGCCGCGCGCAGCGGGCCGGCTCCCGGCGCGGTCGCGACCTGACCGGCCAGGTCGATCACCTGGCGCACCCACCGCACGAAGTCGCCGCCGGCCAGCCCGCTCAGCTCCAGCACCTCCCCCAGGCCGGCGCCCTGGGCCCACCAGTACACGGGCTGGGCGAACCCCGTGTCGAGATCGGCCCCCGGCGGCACCCGGTGACGCCGTTCGACCAGCGCGATGTCGCGCGCCGCCGCCTCGAGCGCGCGCGCCGCGTCGCGCACCCGGGCGTCCGGCAGGCGGGTCCGCGTCCGGTCGCCCCGCGACTCGTACACGAGACAGCTCAGCACCGCCGCCAGCTGCGGCGTCGTCAGGCCCGCCAGCGTGCCGTGGCGGATCGCCTCGGCCAGCACCAGATCGAGCTCGTTGTAGACGCGGGCAAGCAGCGCCCCGTCGGCCGTCGGGGTGTCGGATCCGGGGGTGAGGTAGCCGAGCTCCTCGAGGACGGCGACGACCCGGTCGAACTGCTCGGCGATCGTCGGGGTGCGTCCGCGGTGGCGACTGGCCTGATCGGCGAGGTACTGCGCGAAGCTGTCCAGCAGCAGCGCCCGGGCCCGTGCGCGACCGATCGTCGCGACGAGGTTCACCGCCATGTTGTAGCTGGGGGCGAAGCTGGACCGCAGCGGATACGTCCGGCGTGACGCCAGGCCCGCCACCATCTTCGGGTTCATCGCACGATTCCACGTCACGACGGCGTGGCCCTCGACGTCGAGCCCACGGCGCCCGGCCCGGCCGGTCAGCTGGGTGTACTCGGCCGGCGTCAACTCGAGCGTCGCCTCGCCGTTGAACTTCACAAGCTTCTCGATCACGACGGTGCGCGCCGGCATGTTGATGCCCAGCGCGAGCGTCTCCGTCGCGAACACCACCTTGAGCAGGCCTCGGGTGAAGCCCTCCTCGACGACCGCCTTGGACACCGGCAGGAGTCCCGCGTGGTGCGCGGCCAGGCCGGCTCCGAGCGCCTGGGTGAACGTATCCCAGCCGATCGCGCGGCGATCGGCGTCGGACAGCCCCGCGCCGTGCCGTCCGGCGATCGCGAGCAGCTCCGCCCGCTCCTCCGCGTCGGTCAGGCTGACGCCCGCGCCGAGCAGTTGACGCACCGCTCCGTCGCAACCGGCGCGCGAGAAGATGAACACGATCGCCGGCAGCAGGTCGGCGGCGGCGAGGGTCCGGACAACGGCCGTCCGGCTGGGCGTCAGGGCGCGCAGGCGTTCCGCGGCCGCCTCGCCCGGCGCGCCGCCCCCGCCGCGGCCGTAGCGCCGTGGACCGCGCGCCCGAGCCGCATCGGCCTGGTTCGCGGCGTAGCGCATCAGCGCGGGGCTCACACCGGACCCGCCCTGGTCGTAGAGCGGCAGAAGGTCGCGTCCGACCATCACATGCTGGAACAGCGGGACCGGGCGGTCCTCGCTCACGATCACGGCCATGCCACCGGGACGGACAGCGTCGAGCCACGCGCCGAACTGCTCAGCGTTGCTGACCGTCGCCGACAGGCACACCAGCCGCACGCCGGCGCCGAGCCCCAGGATGACCTCTTCCCACACCGCGCCGCGGAATCGGTCGGCCAGGTAGTGCACCTCGTCCATCACGACCCACGCCAGGCCGTCCAGCAGGTCCGAGCCGGCGTAGATCATGTTGCGCAGCACCTCGGTGGTCATCACGACGATGCTTGCGTCAGCGTTGATCGACAGGTCGCCGGTGAGCAGACCGACCCGGTTCTCGCCGTGGCGGGCACACAGATCGTGGTACTTCTGGTTCGACAGCGCCTTGATCGGGGTCGTGTAGAAGCACTTGCGCCCGTCGCGCACCGCCAGCCACGCGGCGCACTCCCCCACGACCGTCTTGCCGGAGCCCGTCGGGGCCGCGACGAGCACGCCCCGCCCCTCCAGCAGCGTGGCGATCGCCGCGACCTGGAAATCGTCGAACGGGAAGGGGTAGCCGGCGGCGAAGTCGCCGAACGCGGCGCGGGCCCGTATGCCCGCGAGCACGTCCGGGGCGAACCGCGTCGAACCACCCTCGGGCGGACGCGGAGCGGCGGCTCGGCGTGACACCGCCTGAATCGGCTCGGGGCTGACAGTGGACGGCCGCGATGACGGCCCACTCCGTCGGGCGGAGCGCGGGCGGCGCTGCCTAGGCGTCCCCATCGTCCTCCTCGGCGTCCGGCACCGGGCCGTGGATCGCTTTGCGCACCGGGCCCGCTGGAGCGGCGGCGTCAGCGCCGAGCAGGTGGAGGGTGCCCCGCTCGACACTCAGTGCGAGGGGCACGCCGCCCAGTTCCTCGCCGTCGGCCATGCCAAACATCCCGTCGCCATCCACGATCACCCGGCGTCCCCGGACCAACTCGACGCAGGGATCCTTCACGAACGATCCGTCGTACATCGTGCGTAGCAGCCGCAACAGCGTGGTGCGGCTCACCGGGTGAATGATCGTCACGTCGAGCAGACCGTCCGACGGGTCCGCGTACGGGCAGATACGCATCCCGCCGCCGAACACGCCCGCATTCGCGACGGCAATCAGCATCGCCGGCTCCTCGCGCGTCGCACCGTCGACGTCGAGCCGATAGCGCATGGGCTCGAACCGGGTCAGCTCGGCGATGGCGTCCAGACCGTAGGACAGGCTGCCGAGGGAGAAGCGACGGTGGTTGGTGCGGTAGTTGACGCGCGCGTCGTAGCCCGTGCTCACGACCGAGCCGACGTGTCGGCGGGCCGCCCCGCCCGTCAGCGTCCCTTCGGCGAGCATCAGGTCGACGCGCCGCTCCGCGCCGGACACGATCCCCGCGACCGCAGCCGGGCCGGTCGTGGGCACGCCCATGCCGCGCGTGAAGTCGTTGCCGGTGCCAGCGGGGATCACGCCGAGGTGCACCTGTGTCCCGGCGCACGCGTTCAGGCCGATGCTCGCCATGCCGTCGCCACCCATCACGAGCAGCATGTCCGGCCGATCGGCCTCCCCCGCGTCCAGGCTGGCCCGCACCGCGGCCAGCGCCTGCACCTTCGCGTCGGTGAAGTCGCGCGTGCGCACCACGCGCAGCAGATGGTCGGGCAGCCCGCGCACCAACTCCGCGGCCACGCCGGGCAGCTCGCGGGCGGCGCGGCTATGGCCGGCGCGCGGGTTGACCAGCAGCGTCATGGTCGGGCGACGGCTCATGGATCGGCCCTGCCTTGCTGGGCGGTGTTGGTGATGGATGGGTCGGCGTCGGCCGACAGCTTCTTGCGGTCATGGAGCCGGCACATCGCTTCGGCGACCAGGTACATCGCGATCATAGGCACCATCAGCGCGAGCATCGTGAGAGCATCCGTCGTCGGGGTTGCGATGGCGCTGAATGCACCGCAGAGCACGACCGCCGGCATGCGGAACTTGCCGAGGGCCTGCCCGCTCACCAGCCCGAGCCGGTTCAGGCTGACGAGCAGAACCGGCAACAGGAACGCCAGGCCGAAGATCAGCAGGAGCCGCAGCTCGAAGCTCAGGAACGTGCCGATGTCGTTGAGGTTCATCACGGACGGCGGATTGAACCCGAGCAGCACCGCGAAGCCGCGCGGGCAGATGGCGTACCCGACGACGACGCCGAGGAGGAACAGCGGGATGGCGCTCGCGAGGTAGCCCGCCACGACCTTCCGCTCGACGGTGTGCAGCGCGGGAATGATGAAGCGCCACAGTTGGTACAGCCACACCGGGCACGCCAGGATCACCCCCGCGACGAAGCACACCCGGAAGTACAGCGCGAACGCGGCCGTGATGCCCTGCGTCACCAGTTCCACCCGTCCGTCCGGGCGGTTCGCCTGGTAGATCTCCACCGCACGGTTGATCGGCCACAGCACGACCTGGAGCAGCTGCGCCTCGAAGAACAGGCAGAACGCCGTCGTCAGCAGCACCGCCGCGAACGCGACCAGGAACCGGTACCGCAGCTCGCGCAGGTGGCTGGCGAGCGTCATCGTGCCGCCCGGCCCCGCCACCGGCGGCCGTAACCACGCCAGCCGCCGCTTCCGCTCCGCCACGAGCCGCGTCCCCGCCGCTCAGCGCTGGTCGGGTGACGCCGGCGCGTCGACGGAATCTGCCGGTGGAGGCACGATGGGAGCGCTCGGAGCAGCGGTCGCATCCACCGGGCCGGCGGCCACGGCGTCGGGACCCTTCAGCTCGTCCTTGAACTCCCGGATCGCCCGGCCGGAGGCCTTGCCCAGGCCTGCGAGGCGCGATGCGCCAAAGATCACCAGCACGATCGCCAGGATCACCAACAGCTCCTGCCAGCCGAAGGTTCCCCCCATGTCAGACCTCCCTTGCGTCCTCCCGCCCCCGGCGGGTCCGGTGGCTTATCTTACGTGGACTCGTCCCCAGCGGGAACACGGATGAACGCGGCGCGCTCGGCGTACCTCTCCAGCGCCGCCGTCGCCTGGGTCACGGCCTCCGCGGCGGCCGACGCCGGCTCGACGGAGCGGACCTGCCCTCCTAGCTGGAGCAGCAGGCCCGTCAGCCAGCCGGGGTCGCTCACCACCAGCGTCACGGCGACGCCGTCGCGGGGCGCGGGCCCGACCTCGCGGACCGGGTAGTACTCGGCGACCCACGCCGCCGACGCGTCCAGCGTCAGCGTCACCGTGTTATCGGCCGACGGATGGTCGAACCAGCCCTCGGGCACGGGCGGTGGGGCGCCGTGCGCGGCGGCCGCCTCGCCGGTCGGCGCCGCCGCGACGATGCGGTCGAGACGGAACGTGCGCCAGTCGTCGCGGTCGAGGCTGAACGCCTGGAGGTAGGCCACCCCGTCCCGGACGAACACCGCGACCGGGTCGACCGTCGGCGTCGACGTCTCGCCGCGGGTCAGTCCGTCGTACGTCAGCCGGACGCGTCGCGACGCGCGTCGCGCGGCCTCCAGCACGCCGCGCACCTCCGGCGAGCCGCCCGCCACGTCCACACGGGCCCACGACGCCGATTCCTGACCCGCCAGGTCCGTCAGCTTCGCCAGCGCCGACGCGACCGCCTCCGCCGCCGGGCCGCTCGCGACCTCCTGGAGCGCCTGCAGCCCCACGATGAGGCCCATCGCCTCGTCGGGCCGCAGCCGTAGCGGCCGGCCCAGGAAGTCGGCGTTGGTGAGATTGATCAGCCCCTCCTCGCGGGCGGCCTCCAGGTCGACATCCATCAGGTCGTCGGGCATCCCGCCGGGGAGACCGCAGAACACCAGCACCCGGAGGTCGTCCAGCACCTGGCGCTCGGAGATCCCGAACGTCCGGGTCACCTCGTCCACCCCCACCCAGGGGCGCGAGCGCAGGAACGGCGCCAGCGCCAACAGCCGCCCTACCTGCTCGGACGCGCCCGTCATCGCGGCTCCCTCCCCAGGTGATCGACCAGCGCGCGCAGATGAGCGCACACCTGGTCGGCCAGGTCGGACGGCTCCAGCACGATCGCGTCCGGGCCGGCCTGCGCGACCTCCCCGACGAAGCCGCCCTCGGAGGCGAACGACACGAGGTGGGCGGCATACCCGGCGGGCACGCCCGGGCTCACCGTCCCGGACAGCACCGCCCGGCGCCGCAGGCCGGGGGCCCGTTCGCCGCGGATGGCCACGAGGGCCGACGCGTCCGGTGGCTCCGGCCCGAGCCGCGCCACCAGCGCGTCGCGGTCGAGATCCGCCGGCGGAGCGAACGCGCCCGGCTCGCCGATCAGCCGTGGTTCGCCCGTGATCCGGCTCAGCCGGAACATGCGGGGTGCCGCCCGGGTCCGGTCCCAGCCGACGACGTACCACACGCCGCGCCGCGCGGTCAGCAGCCAGGGCTCCAGTAGACGCTCCTCGTCGAACCCCCGGTAGCGGAATCCGACGACGCGCCGCGCCCGCGTCGCGTCCCACAGCGCTGGGAACGCCGGTTCGCGCGCCTGCACCGGTGGCACGTCCAGGCTGAGGCGCGCCAGATCGGGGTCGTCCCCGTCCGCCCGCAGCTTCGCCAGGGCCTGGCTCGTCGTGGCCGCTACGCCCGCCTGCTGCCACGCCTGGGCAGCGAGGGTGAGCACCGTCATCTCGTCGGCGCTGAAGTCCACCGCGGGCAGCTCGAAGTCACCACGGGGGATGCGGTAGCCCACCTCGTCGCCGAAGTAGGAGCTGTCGCTGCCCGTGACGATCGGCACCCCGAGCTGGCGCAGATCATCCTTGTCGCGCTCGAACATCCGCTCGAAAGCCTCGTCGTCACATCCGGCGTAGCCCGCGACCATGCCCCGCAGCCGCTCCCGCGACAGGTAGGTGCGGGTCGTCAGCAGCGCGATGGTGAGATTCATCAGCCGCTCGGCCTTGCGCGCCGCCATGTCCGCCTCCTGTCCCCGCCAGGCTATCAAGTCGGCGGCGTGGTGGTGCGGCGGCGCACGCGGCCTGTCTGGGTAGGCTGGGGCGGATGAGTGGCACCGGACGCTTCGCCCCCTCGCCCACGAGCGACCTGCATGTGGGCAACCTACGCACGGCGCTGCTCGCGTGGGTGTTCGCTCGCGCCACCGGACGAGCGTTCGTCGTCCGGATCGAGGACCTCGACCAGGCCCGGGTCGGCGCCACTCCCGACGTGACCCGCCGCCAGCTCGACGATCTCGCCGCTCTGGGCCTCGACGGGGACGCTCCCCCGGTCGTCCAGTCCGAGCGGCGGGGGATCTACCACGACGCCATCGCTCGGCTGGACACCTACGAATGCTTCTGCACGCGGGCCGAAATCGCCCAGGCCGCGAGTGCGCCCCACCGCGACTACCGCCCCTACCCCGGCACGTGTTCCCGGTTGAGCCCCGCCGAGCGCGCCGCCCGCCGCGCCACTGGCCGCGTGCCGGCGCTACGCGTGCGGGCGGGCGGGGTGGGTTTCACCGTCCATGACCGCCACGCCGGAACGGTGACGCGCGTCGTGGACGACTTCGTGCTACTCCGCGGCGACGGCACGCCGGCGTACAACCTGGCCAGCGTCGTCGACGATGGCCTGTCGGGAGTGGATCAGGTGGTGCGCGGCGCCGACCTGCTCGACTCCGCCCCGCGGCAGGCGTGGCTCGCCACGCGTCTGGGGTTCGTGGTGCCCGAGTATGTCCATGTCGGTATGGCCGTGAACCGGGACGGCGTGCGTCTGGCCAAGCGCGACGGGGCGGTCACGCTCCGCGAGCTGGCCGCGCTCGGCCACTTGCCCGGCGACGTCGTCGCGATGCTGTGCGCCTCGCTCGGCTGGCCGGAGGCGGACAGCGCCCCGGCCGTTCTGGCCCACGTCCGCGCACGCCCCGGGCTTCTCGACGCGCCCGGCGTGTGGACACCCTGGGTCGTCGATCCGGGTCGACCTACGACCCCGACTGCGAACCGTCCTGCGTGAACAGGATGTCGACGACGTACACCAGCGTCAGGCCCGCCGGGATGGTCGGCGTGGCCTTCATGTTGCCGTTGGGGTAGGCCAACGCCGGCGGCACGACGAGGAGTACCCGGCTCCCCACCGTCTTGCCGACGAGACCCTGCTGCCAGCCGGCGATCATCTGGCTGAGAAGCCCCGTCTGCGGCCCCGTGGCGTAACTGCTGTCGAGCACCTGGCCGTCGGCGAAGTTGACCTCCGCGTAGTTCACCGTAATCGCGTCCGTCGCCTGCACGGCGGTGCCTGTGCCCTGAATGAGCGTCTGCGCGACCAGGTCGCCCGGGGCCTGCGCCCCGCTCGGGATCGTCACGGCGGGCCCGCCATCGCCATCGGCGACGGTCGGCAGTCCGGCCGGCGCGGCCACCGCCTGCCCCGAAGGGCCGGTCCGCTCGCCGTCGACGATGTCGACCACGAAGATCAGCGTGTCTCCCACCTCGATACCCGCATCCGGCGAGCCTCCCATGGAGTCGTAGCCGTCGGGGCCGGTGATGGCCATGAGCACCCGGTCGCCGACGTGCTTCCCGATGAGGCTCTGCGCGAACCCGGCGATCACACCACCGAGCTGCATCACGAGGGGCTTGCCGTAGTAGTAGCTCGTGTCGAACATCGCGCCGGTGCGCGCGTTGAAGCCGCAGTACTGCATGGAGACCCAGCCGATATCCGTCACGGTCTCGCCTGTGCCCTGGATCAGCACCGTGTCGATGGTCTTCTCGGCCGCCAGCGGCCAATCACCCTTGACGTCGACCTCCGTGTTCCAGTCGCCGGTGACCGTGAGCGCGGCGAGGTCTGTTAGCGGCTTCGGCGGGACCGTCGGGGTCGGGGTCGGCGTCGGCGTGGAGGTCGGGGTCGGCGTGGGGGTCGGGGTCGCCGTCTCGGTGGGGGCACTGGTCGAGGTCTCCGTCGGGGTCGGCGTCGGGGACGCGCTGGGGGACGCGCCGGTGCCGCCGCACCCGGTTACGGCGAGAGCGAACCCGGCCACGAGGCAGGCCAGACCCGCGCGAAGGCGATGGACATGCATGCTGCGATCGATCACGCGCCCAGGGTACCCGACCCGGCTATGTCCGGCACAATGCGCGCAGGTCACAGGCCCAGCAGGTCCAGCAGCGCGCCGAGCTCGTCTTGGCTCAACTCCCGGACGTGCCCGGTCGCCAGCCGACCGACCGCAACGGGCCCGATCGCGGTACGCGACAACTCGACCACCGGATGGCCCACCGCCGCGAACAGCCGGCGCACCAGACGATTGCGGCCCTCGTGCACGGTCAGCCGCACCAGGCTGGCGTCCGGCTGGGTGCCGAGCAGCGTGACGCGATCGGCCCGCACCGGGCCGTCGTCCAGCTCCACCACGTCGCGGAGGCGGCGCAGGGTCGGCGCGTCGACGACCCCGGCGACGCGCGCGACGTACGTCTTCGGCACCTCATAGCGCGGGTGCATCAGCCGCTGGGCGAACTCCCCGTCGTTCGTGAGAAGGAGCAGCCCCTGGGTGTCGGTGTCCAGGCGGCCGACGTGGAACAGCCGCTGGTCGGGCGGCACGTAGGCGGCCAGGCAGGGACGTCCCTGGGGGTCGTCCATCGTGGAGACGACGCCGGTCGGCTTATTCAGCACGAGGTACGTGTGCGCGCGCGGCGGCGGAATGCGCGCGCCGTCCACGCGGATCACGTCGCGCGACGGATCGACGCGCCGCCCCTGCTCGTCGACCACCGCCCCGTTCACCTCGACGCGGCCCTCCGCGATGAGATCCTCGGCGGCCCGGCGCGACGCGACGCCGGCCTGGGCCAACACCTTCTGGAGACGGATGCCATCCGCCGCGGCCCCGTCGGCCGGCAGCTCAGGCATCGCCGTCGCCCGCGTCCACCGGGCTCGCCAGGCCCGCCAACTCCGCCTCCAGCGCCGTCGCGTCCGGCAGCAGCGGCGCCAGCGGCGGCAGCTCGTCGAGGCTCGACAGTCCCAGCCGTGCCAGGAAGTAGTCCGTGGTCACGAGCAACGACGCCCCCGTCTGGTCGTCGGTGCCGGACTCCTCGACGAGGCCACGAGCCAACAGGGTCCGCACGGCGCTGTCGACGTTCACGCCGCGCACTGCGCCGACCCGCGACCGCGGGACCGGCTGGAGGTACGCGATCACCGCCAGCGTCTCCAATCCGGCCTGCGTGAGCCGGTTCGTCTGCCCCTGCGCCACCCACGCGGCCAGCTCGTCGAAGTGCTCGGGACGGGTCGCCAGGCTCCACCCCCCGCCGACATCGCGCAACTGGAAGCCCCGGCCGGTGCGGTCGTAGAAGTCCGCGAGCTCGGCCAGCGCCGCCAGCGTGACCTCGACCGGCGCCTGGACGGCCTCGGCCAGGTCGACCACCGGGACCGGCGCCTCCGCCATCAGCAGGAGCGCCTCCAGTAGCGGCGCGATGGCCTCGGCGGTACGCACCGCGACGTCCGTGTCATCCGGGCCGCCCGGCGATCCCGCGTCAGCTGTCACCGCGTCGGACGGTTCCGAGCCCATCTGCGTGCTCATCCGGTCACTCCCTCCTCGTCCGCCGCCGGCGGCGGCGCGTCGAACTCGTCGCTCACCCGCACCGCGGCGACGTCCTCGCCCGTCCAGCGGATCGTCAGCTCGCCGAGCGGGGTCACCTGCTCGAAGGCGACCGCACTCAGGCGGAACAGCTCCAGCAGGGCGAGGAACCGCACGACGGTCGTCAGGCGGTCGGCATCGGCGGTGAGCGCCCGGAACGTCGTGGTACCCACCCGGGCGAGGCGCGCGGCGACCACCTCGGCCTGCTCCTGCACGCTGACCGTCGGCAGGTGCAGGTGTTCGACCGGCAGCGTGATCACCTCCGGCGCGCTGAATGCCCGGGTGGCGAGCGCCGCAAGCCGGGCCACGCCTCCGGGCAGCTCCACCTCCGGCGCAACGGTGACGAATGCGGCCTCCAGCCCACCGGGACGCGTGAACACGCGGGCCTCCGCGGCGATGCGGGTCTCGATCCACGCCGCCACCTGCTTGAACGCGCGGTACTGGAGCAGCCGGGCGAACAACAGGTCACGAGCCTCCAGCCAGGCGAGATCCTCGACGTCCTCCACCTGCGCGCCCGGGATCAGCCGGGCCGCCTTGAGGTCGAGCAGCGTCGCCGCCACGACGAGGAACGAGCTGGTCTGCTCCAAGTCCCACACCGCCGAGCCGGCGGTGATGTGGGCGATGAACTCGTCCGTGACCTGCGACAGCGCCACCTCGGTGACGTCCAGCTTGTGCCGGGAGATCAGCTGGAGCAACAGGTCGAACGGGCCCTCGAAGTTGTCCAGCGACAGCATGAAACCGGGCTGGGCGCCAACATCGGGCGCCTCGGCCGGCTGCGCGATGGTGGGGCTCATCGCTTCCCCCGCGTCAGCCACACCGGGCGAGCACCTCCCGCGCCAGCATCCGGTAGGCGACGGCGCCCGACGACGCGGCGGCGTAGGTGGTGATGGGCTCCCCCGCGACGGTCGTCTCGGGGAACTTCACGGTCCGGCGGATCACGGAGTGGAACACGAGGTCGCCGAACGCCTCCAGCACCCGCTCCAGCACCTCGCGCGAGTGCAGCGTCCGGTGGTCGAACATGGTCGGGAGGATGCCGAGGATGCTCAGGCGCGGGTTGAGGCGGTCCTGCACGGTCGCGATCGTGTCGGTGAGCAGCGCGACGCCGCGCAGCGCGAAGAACTCGCACTCCAGCGGGATGAGCACATGGTCAGCGGCCGTCAGCGCGTTGATCGTGAGCAGACCGAGCGACGGCGCGCAGTCGACCAGAATGAAGTCGTAGCGGTCACGAACGCGGTCGAGCAGGCGCGCCAAGGTCTGTTCGCGGGCGACCTCGCTGACGAGCTGCACCTCGGCCGCCGACAGCTCGATGTTGCCCGGCAGGATGTCCAGGTTGGGCACGCCGGACGGGAGGATGACATCGTCCACGGTCACGCCGCCGCGGGGCAGCAGCACATCGTAGATCGAATGCTCCAGCGCGTGTGGATGGAGCCCGAGCCCGACCGACGCCGAGCCCTGCGGGTCGAAGTCGACCAGCAGCACCGCCCGGCCCGACTGCGCCAACGCCGCGCCCAGGTTGATCGCGGTGGTGGTCTTGCCGACGCCGCCCTTCTGGTTGCACAGCGCGATCACCCGAGCGTGGTGGGGTGCGCCGGGGGCAGGGGGCGTGGGGAGGGGCAACTCGGGCCATACGCGCCCGGTCTCATCGGGGTCCCCCGGGCGCGGCTCGGCGGACGCGTCATCCGCCGCGGTATCCGCCGCGCTGGCCTTCGTCGCCGCGCGCCGCGTGCTGGTCGCCATGGTCGCTCCCTCCTCGATGCCGCTCGGCCCGCTTCGGCCCGGATGGCGCCTACCAGACTAGCGGACCCGCGATGGCGATCGCCTCCCCCCGCTTCCTCCGCCTCCATCAGCGCGGGAAGCGCGCCCGCGGATGGGCGATGGCGTACACCTCCCGCAGGTGCTCGACGGTGACGAGGGTGTAGATCTGGGTCGTCGTGACGTTCGCGTGGCCGAGCAACTCCTGCACCACCCGGATGTCCGCCCCGCCGTCGAGGAGGTGTGTGGCGAAGCTGTGACGCAGGCTGTGCGGCGAGATCTCCTCGGTCAGTCCGGCCTGACGGGCCCGCTGTCGAATCACCCACCAGGCGCTCTCCCGGGTCAGGCGCCGCCCGCGCGTGTTCACGAACAGAGCCGGCGTGCCAGAGCGGCCCTGCGCCACCAGCTCGGGACGGCCCCGCACGAGCCACGCGTCCAGCGCCGCCCGGGCGTAGCTGCCGACCGGGACAACGCGCTCCTTGGACCCCTTGCCGAACAGCCGCAGACCCGTCCCGGCGTCGGCCAGCACCCCGCTGACGTCGTCGACGTCCAGCCCGACCGCCTCGCCGACGCGCGCCCCCGTGCCGTACAGCAGCTCGAGCAGCGCAGCATCGCGCAACCCGACGGCGGTGTCGGTCTCCGGCGTGCCGAGCAACCGGGCCGCCTCGTCGATCGACAACGCCTTCGGCAGGTGGCGGCCCAGCCGCGGCCCCGTGATGGGCACGGCCGGGTCGTCCGGCGTGACCCCCTCGGCGTGGGCGAATGCGTGGAAGTTGCGTACGGCGACAAGAGCGCGGGCGACGCTGGAGGAGGCGAGCGGTGGATGACTCTCCGATCCCGCGGCGAGCGACCGCTGGTACTCGGCGATCATGGCCGTGTCCACCTGGCCCAGCTCCGTGACGCCCCGGCCGGCCAGCCAGGCGAGGTAGCGCGCCAGGTCGCGGCGGTAGGCCGCGACGGTGTTAGGCGACAGCCCGCGCTCCACCGACTGCTGCGCGAGGTAATCCGCGAGAACGCGATCGGGGGGCGGCGCCACGGCCGTCCGGAGGCGGGCTACCGGCAGTGTCATGCTCCCATCCCGGCCAGCCATTCGTCCTGGTCCGCCTTGTTCTGCCATGCCGGCCAGGCCGCGTCCGCCGCCCGCAGCCCGTCGACGTCCCCGGTGGCGCGCGCGAGCGCGAGGCTGGTGCACCCGAACGCGAGCGCCACGTTGGCCACCCGTCCGGCGCGCACGGCCGCGAGGATATCGTCCAGCGCGATCCAGGCCAGCCCCATGTCGGTCTCCTCGCCGTCCGCGACGAACCCGGCGGGCCGGCCCACCTGGCGCAGCCCGCGGGCGAGGTAGATGCGGCACACCTCCTGGGAGATGCCCGGCGATGAGCAGAAGTCCGCGAGCACGCGCCAGTCGTCGGCGGCGAGCCCCGCCTCCTCGGCCAGCTCGCGCCGCGCGGCGTCCCACGGCGCCTCGCCCGGCTTGTCGAGCAGCCCGGCCGGCGGCTCCACCAGGCGCATCGTCACCGCGTGCCGGTACTGGTGCACGACCGCCACCCGGTCGTCGGCATCGAGCGCGATCACCGCCACCGAACCCGGATGCCGCAGGTACTGGCGCGTCAGGCGCTGACCGTCGGGCGTCGTGACCATGTCCTCGTCGAACGCGGCCACCGCCCCCCGGGCCAGCCGCGCGTGACGACTCACCGGCCACCGCTCGGCAACATCCGCGACGGTGGCACGGGGCGTCATGCCGCGTCCTCCCGGTGGGCGGCGTGGTAGGCCAGGGCGGCCTCCACGAGGCCCGAGAACAGCGGGTGGGGACGCGTCGGACGCGACTTCAGCTCCGGGTGGCCCTGGGTCGCGACGTAGAACGGGTGCATTGTCTGGGGCAACTCGATGAACTCCACCAGGTGCCCGTCCGGCGACAGCCCGCTGACAACCAGGCCCGCCTCCTCCAGCGCGGGGCGATACGCGTTGTTCACCTCATAGCGATGACGGTGCCGTTCCGCGACCTTCGTCGAGCCGTACAGCGAAGCGACGAGCGAACCCTTTACCAGGTCGGCCGGGTACGAGCCGAGCCGCATGGACGCCCCCAGGTCGCCGTTCCCCTCGACGATCGGGCGCTGCTCGTCCATGGTCGCGATCACGGCATCGGGCGTGTCCGGGGTGAACTCGGACGAATCCGCCTTCGACAGGCCCGCCAGGTGGCGCGCCACGTCGATCACCATCGCCTGCAACCCCAGGCACAGCCCGAGGACCGGGAGCCCGTGCTCACGGGCATACTGCGCCGCGCCGATCTTCCCCTCGACGCCGCGGATCCCGAACCCGCCGGGGATCACGATCCCGTCAACGCCCGCGAGGTGCTCCGCCGCGCCCTCGGGCGTCGCGCAGGCGTCCGACGGCACCCACACGATCTCGACCTTCGCCCAGTGCCCGAAGCCGGCCGCGCGCAGCGCCTCCGTCACAGACAGGTAGGCGTCCGGCAGGTCGATGTACTTGCCGACCACCGCGATCCTCACCGTCGCCTTCGGGTGGCGCACCCGCTCCATCAGGTCGTTCCACACGGTCCAGTCCACGTCGCGGAACGGCAGGTTCAGGCGGCGCACGACGTACGCGTCCAGTCCCTCCCGGTGCAGCACCTGCGGGATGGCGTAGATCGTCGGGGCGTCGGGGCAGCTCACGACGGCCTCGTCGTCGACGTCGCAGAACATCGCGATCTTGTGCTTGATCGCCTCGCTGATCGGCCGGTCGGAGCGGGCCACGATCGCATCGGGCTGGATGCCGACCTCCCGCAGCGCCGCCACCGAGTGCTGCGTCGGCTTGGTCTTGATCTCCTGCGACGGCCCGATGTACGGCACGAGCGAAACGTGGAGGAAGAACACACGATCGCGCCCGATGTCGCGGCGGACCTGCCGGGCCGCCTCGAGGAACGGCAGCGACTCGATGTCGCCGACCGTGCCGCCGATCTCGTGGATCACCACGTCGTCGTCGGGCTGGGCGACCCCGAGCATCCGCTCCTTGATCTCGTTCGTGATGTGCGGGATCACCTGCACCGTGTCGCCCAGGTAGTCGCCGCGGCGCTCCTTCGCAATCACGCTGGAGTAGATCTTGCCGGTCGTCGCGTTGGCCTCCGCCGTCAGGTTGCGATCGAGGAAGCGCTCGTAGTGGCCGATGTCCAGGTCCGTCTCGGCGCCGTCGTCGGTGACGAACACCTCGCCGTGCTGGAACGGGTTCATCGTTCCGGGGTCGACGTTGAGGTACGGATCCATCTTCTGCATCGACACGCGCAGTCCCCGCGCCACAAGCAGATTGCCTAGTGATGAGGCGGTCAGCCCCTTGCCGAGGGACGAAACGACGCCGCCCGTGACGAAAATGTGCCTGGTGTTCTTCGCGGCTCCCACGGGGCTCCAGCCTAACGGACGCCGCAAGCCATCGGCGCACCGGATTCACGGCGTGTCGGTCATGGCAAACTTGCGTCATGGAGCTCATGGCCGTGGCGGTGTCGGCGGTCGCCCTGGTGGCGCTGCTCAGCCTGGCCGGACGCCGCCTCGGCATCGCCCCGCAGATCATCCTCGTGGCCGCCGGGGTCGCCCTGAGCTATCTCCCTCCGTTCAACGGGCTCGCCCTCGACCCGGAGACCGTGCTCATGGGGCTGCTGCCGGTGCTGCTGTACGCTTCGGCCCTGGCGCTGCCCACCTCCGAGTTCCGACGCGATCTGGTGCCGATTGGCGCGCTGTCCGTCGTGCTGGTCGTCGTGAGCGCCGTCGGCGTCGGCTGGCTGCTCCACGTCTGGATCGCGGGGCTGCCGCTCGCGGCCGGCATCGCGCTCGGCGCGCTGCTCAGCCCGACGGATGCGGCGGCGACCGGGGGGATCAAACCGCTCGGCCTGAGCGCCCGCGTGCTCGCGATCCTGAACGGCGAGGCGCTCCTGAACGACGCCTCGGCCCTGGTGGTGCTGCGCAGCTCGCTCGTGGCCGGCGTGGTCGGGTTCTCGGCGGCGCATAGTCTCGGCGACTTCGCCTACGCCGCGATCGTGGCGTTCATCCTCGGCTCCCTGATCGGCCGCCTGGGCGTAGAGGCGCGCCACCGGATCCAGGCCACGGCGCCGGCGACGGTCGTGTCGTTCCTCGTGCCGTTCGCTGCCTACCTCGCGGCGGAGGTGCTGGGGGCGTCCGGGCTGATGGCGGTCGCCGCCGCCGGCATCGCCACGCTCCAGCGCGGCCCCCACCGCCTCAGCGCCCTCCAGCGGATGACGGAGCATGCGAACTGGCACACGATGGAGTTCCTCGTCGAGGGCGCGGTGTTCCTGCTCATGGGCCTCCAGCTGCGCAGCCTCATCACCGCCCTGGACGCGGGCGGGGAGTCGCTCCCCGCGGCTCTGGGTTGGGGGGCGCTCGCGCTGGTGATGCTCCTCGTGGTTCGCGGGGTGTTCATGGCGCTGGTGATCGCCCTGGTCGGACGGTCGACCCGGCTGAGGACGGCCCGGCGCGATACCTGGCGGGACCTGCGGACGGCCCGGACGGATCCCGCCTCGGCCGTCACCACTCAGAGGACGGGCCTCGGTCCGGCCCGGCGAGCCCGGTTGTCACGACTCACCGCGCGGGCGGAGGCGTACGCCCGCGCCCATCCCGAGGGCGCGATCACGCGCGTGGCCCGGTGGCGCGGCTTCATCGCGCGCTACGCCGCCGATGTCGACTACCTCAACCGCGAGGCGCTCCACGTCCGCGAGGGCGTGCTCCTGACGTGGGCCGGGATGCGCGGCGTTGTCACGGTCGCGGCCGCCCAGACCCTGCCGCTGGATCTGCCGCACCGTCCGCTGCTCGTCGTGATCGCGTACGCCGTCGCCGCTGGATCGCTCCTGCTGCAGGGCGGCACGCTGCCGCTCATGGTCCGCCGGCTCGGGCTGACCGGCCGCGACACGACCCCGCCCGGCGAGCGCCGGCGCCTGTACCGGGAGCTGTTCGAGGCAGCGACGCAGCGCCTCGACGACCCGACGCTGCACCGGGGCGACGGCCGGCCGTTCGACGCCGTGATCGTGGCGCGGGTCCGCGCGCAGATCGCCGGGCACACCGAGCCCGCCGGCACCGCCGCCCCGTCCGTGGCGCCCCTCGACGACGAGGCCACGCTGTCGGCCACGGAACGGCTCCGGGAGGTGACGGCGCTGCGCCTGGTGTGCATCGAGGCGATGCGCGAGCGGCTGCTGGAGGCGCAGAACGTCGGCGCGTACACGTCCGCGACCATCTGGGCGGCGCTGGCCCAACTCGATGCCGACGAGATCAGCACCCGCCTGCACGAGGCGCCCACCGACGACGAGTGACCACCGCGACGCATCGGGCGGGACCGGGTGCGGCGGCGTCCGTACACTCGACGCGTGACGCGCGCCGACGATTCCCGTGGCCTGGCCCTGGCCGGGGCCGCCTACACCATGTGGGGCGTGTTCCCGCTGTACTTCCACCTGCTCGACCGCAGCGGGTCGCTGGAGATCGTCGCGCACCGGATCGTGTGGACGCTGGCGTTCTGCCTTGTCGGTGTCACGGTGCGGCGCTCCTGGACGGCCGTGCGGGCCGTGATCGGCGACGCCCGCCTGTTCGGCACGCTGCTCGGGGCGGGCGTGCTCGTCAGCCTCAACTGGCTGATCTACGTCTACGCGATCATCAGCGGGCACGTCGTCGACGCGTCGCTCGGCTACTTCATGAACCCGCTCGTGACCGTCGCCCTGGCCCGCGTGGTGCTCCACGAGACGGTGCGCCCCGCCCAGGCCGTGGCGCTCGCGGGCGGCCTGCTCGCGGTCGTGGTCATCGCGATCGGCGCGGGCGGGGTTCCCTGGATCGGGCTGGGCCTGGCGTTAACGTTCGGCCTGTACTCGCTCGCGAAGAACCGCGTCGGACGCACCGCGCCACCCCTGGCCGGGCTGGGCGTGGAGGCGATGGCGCTCACCCTGCCCTCCCTCGCCCTGCTGGGCTGGCTCGCCGCCACGCACCGCGGCACATTCGGCACGATCGGCCCCGGCTACACGCTGCTGCTGGCGGCCACCGGCGTCGTCACCGCCGTGCCGCTGCTGTTCTTCGCCGCCGGCGCGGCCCGGCTGTCGCTCACCTCACTCGGCCTGGTCCAGTACCTCACGCCCGTGGTGCAGTTCGCGCTCGGCGTGGTCGTGTTCCACGAACACATGTCACCCGTCCGCTGGATCGGATTCGCGCTGGTGTGGGCGGCGCTGCTCGTGCTGACGTGGGACCTCGCCCGGCGGCGCCTGCGGCATTGACGGTGCCGGTTGCGCGCTAGCCCCGGGCGGCCGCGGCCAGCAGGTCGCGGGCGTGGCCGAGCCCCGCCTCGGACGCCGCCAGACCGCCCATCATGCGGGCGACCTCGGCGACGCGCTCCACGCCGGCGACCTCGTGTACGGCCGCGACCGACTCCGTCGCTCCCTCGGTTTTCGTCACGACGTAGTGGCGGTCGGCGAACGCGGCCACCTGGGCCAAGTGCGTCACGACGATCACCTGGGACCGCTCGGCCAGTCGCGCGAGTCGCCGTCCGATCTCCAGCCCGACGGCCCCGCCGACGCCCGCGTCCACCTCGTCGAACACGAACGTGTGCCCGGGGTCCGCCTCGGCCAGCACCACCTCCAGCGCGAGCCGCACCCGGGACAGCTCCCCTCCCGACGCCGCCTTCGCCAGCGGCGCCGCAGGACTCCCCGGCGCGGACGCGAACAGGATCTGCACGCTCTCGGCCCCGTGCGGCCCGGGCTGCGGCAGCGGGACGAGATCGAACCACACGCGCGCGGCGGGCATCGCCAGCGCGGCCAGCTCGGCGCCCACCGCCGTCTCCAACCGGGCGGCCGCCTCCGCGCGAAGGCCTGACAGCGTGCCGGCGAGCGCGAGCAGGCGGTCCGTCAGGGCGTCCCGCCGCGCGCGCAGCGCCTCGATGCGCTCGTCGCCCCCCGTCAGCAGGTCCAGGCGGCGCGCGGCCGTGTCCGCCCAGGCGCGGACCTCGTCGACGGTGGCCCCGTAGCGCCGCGTGAGCTTCTGCAGGTCGGCCTGGCGTGCGGCGATCGCCTCCAGGCGCGCGGGATCGGCCTCCAGCGAGGCGAGGTAGCCCGCCACGGCCGCGGCGACGTCATTCACCTGGACGGCAGCGTCGGCGACGGCCCGCGCGAGGCGTTCCGCCGCCTCGTGGTGGCGCGCCGCCCCCTCGAGCGCCTTGCGCGCCAGGCCCATCGAACCGGCGGCCCCCGGATCCTCCGGATCGCCATCGGGCGACCCCGACAGCGCGTGGTTCGCGCGCTCGACCTCGCCGCGCAGATCGTCGACCGCCTGGAGACGACGGGCCTCCGCGGCGAGCGCCGCGTCCTCCCCGGCCCGCGGCCCGACGGCGCCGATCTCGTCCAGGCCGAGGCGCAGCGCCGCCTGCTCGGCGGCCCGCTCCTGGGCCCCGGTGACCAACGCCCCCAACTCCGCGTCCACCTGGCGCCGCTCGGCGTACACCGCCGCGTAGTCGTCGCGCACCGCGGCCAGTGCCGGACCCCCGGCGCGATCGAGCACGTCCCGCTGCCGCTCCGGCGATCCCAGACGTACCTGCTCGGACTGCCCGTGGATCGTCGCCAGCTCGCCCACCACCTCCGCCAACGCCCCCAGCGGGACCGGCACGCCCCCGAGCAGGGCCCGCGACCGTCCGGCCGCGGTGACCTGGCGGGACACCAGCAACTCCTCGCCGCCATCCACCGGATCCACGACCGCGCCCAGTTCGTCCAGCCGCTCCCGCGCATCCGTGAGACCCGTGAACCGCCCCTCGATCAGTAACCGGTCGGCCCCCTGACGCACGAGCGCCGGATCCGTCCGCGCCCCGAGCAGGTGGCCCAGACCGGTGACGACCATCGTCTTGCCCGCACCGGTCTCCCCGGTGAGCGCGGTGAGGCCATCGGCCGGGGTGACCACCGCGTCCGCGATCACCCCGAGATCGCCCAGGCGCAGGCTCGTCAGCATGTCACCGCCTCCGCCAGCCGTTGATCGGCAGCTCGAACTTCCGGACGAGGCGGGTGGTGAACGGCTGCTCCTTGAGACGGGCCAGGCGCATATCGTGCCCGAACCGCGTGATCGTCGCGACGGCCCCCGGCGTGATGCCGACCTCGCGGCGCCCGTCGCACCAGACGACCGCCGGCGTCGTCGAGCTGCTCGTCAGCTCGACCTCGATCACGCTCGCGGGGCTGAGCAGCA
>JGI20166J26741_11856696_pt1 | contig 20354 bp, 18 predicted proteins | sample TergutCu122P5_FD_26741 | JGI IMG/M metagenome (IMG submission 26741)
CAAAGAAGGAAATAAATGGAACAGGAATGCATATCGAAAGTGCAAGAGGGGAAAAAACAATGAAGAATATGGAAACGTGTGCATATAATACATGATACTATGAATGGCGATGTGTTTGGATGACACTGAGGATAATGCAATAGTTAACTTCGAAACGTGTCCGTACGTGTAATGTGGTTTTGCAAGTACAAGAAAATACTAAAGGTTGGATAGTAGTAAGTTTTGTTACCGATTGATGCTTCGAGACAAGAACTAGTACCAACGATCTGCGCGTGGGGTCGCTACTATCGTCCAAGGCTTTTTAGTTAGGTGGTCCCTGCACACAGATGGCAGGGCAGTCATGTTGCCAATTTTCAGCATTGACTTGCCAATCTATATACTAGATGATCTGTGTGCGTTAGGGTGTTCGCTGTTTCCACCTGGAGCGTTCGCTGGAACTGCTCGCTACTGGCAGCAGTGACCGTGTCGTCAGACTGTGGAACCCCGTGGTCACCAGGCTGCCCCTGATGTCTCTTTTCGGCCACAAGGCACCAGTAGTAGACGTCCTCATCGTGCGCCACCTCGACGCAATCGTCAGCTTCGCCGAAGATGGGGTGAGTGTTCTTGACTTCGATGAACGAAACTGTGAAAACTGTAGGCCGTAAGAGAAGGAGGTGGGCCGGGATAGCCCAGTCGGTATAGCGACTCGCTGCGGGCTTGACGGTCCGGGGATCGAATCCCGGTGGAAGCGAGATTTCCCGCACCTGCTTCGGTTTCCTTTCGTCCGTTGACAGGGGTCGCAGGACTTGACATAGTTTTCAATGGCCTTCCTCATACCTGACCACCAATATTGCAGGGCAATCAGGTCATGAGTTCGCTTAGCACCGGGATGAGCTACATACATTGGCTCATCATTTTGCTTAATGACCTCGTGTACTAAGGTTTCGAGGACTACTAACTGATGGTTGCCGTTCGATTTCCGCTTATATAAAACATTGTCATCGTCCAAAAAGAACTCTCGCTTGCTGCGATAATTCCCAGGAGCTTGTTTGATGCAGAAAGCATCTTTCTCTTGCTCCCTAAGTACATTTTCTTTGCCCAAGGCATTGTCGTGTGCGACAGAGCCAACATGGCGGCTGAGCGCATCTACGTGACCCATTTTCGATCCGGGCTTATGTTCCACCACAAAATCTAGCTCCGAAAGTCTGATACTCCAAAGAAGGAGACGACTGTTCTGGTCAGAAAATTTTTGGAGGTACTTCAATGCCGCATGGTCTGTCCTAGCTAGGAATTTTCGACCATGGGGGTAGCAACGAAAGTGTTTGGTCGCCCAAACCAAAGCCAGCATCCCCAGTTCTGACGTCGTATAGGCCCGCTCGACCTTATTAATCTGCCTGCTTGCATAGCAAATGGGCCTTTCTAGCCCATCCTGGACTTGTGATAAAATGGCTCCTAAAGAAAATTGGGAGGCGTCTGTAGAGAGAATGAAGGGTAACTTAAAGTTGGTATAGGCCAACACGGGTGCAGTGCAAAGCCTATCCTTCATTCTTTGGAAAGCCTCTTGCTGTTTGGATTCCCCGGTGGACGGTTGTTCTTTGCGGGTCCACTCAGTCATAGGTCTCGCAAAATCCGAAAAATTCGGAACCAACGTCCGGTAAAACGAAGTCAAACCCAAAACGCTCTGACCTCCTTTACACCCTTAGGTGCAGGATACTGTTTTACCGCTTTTACCTTCTCGGGTGAGGGGGAAATGCCATCCTTAGATAGGACAAAACCAAGGTACTGAACCTGTGCCTGAGCAAACACACACTTTCCAGGGTGTAACTGGAGGTTTGCCCTATCGAATCTTTCTAGGACATTCTCTAGTCTCTTTGCATGCTTGGATGCAGAGCTAGAGAAAATGACAATGTCGTCAACATAGACACTGCATTCGGTACCTAATAAATCTCTTAGTACTGTGTCCATCATTCTCTGGAAATTCGCCAGACTGTTGGAAAGACCAAACGGGAGTCTGTTAAACTCGTAATGTCCGGACGGAACCATAAATCCAGTCAGCTCTTTATGTGCCTCTTTTATTTCCACTTGTCAAAACTCACTGTAACAATCTAGGACAGAGAAGTACTTAGATCCGAACAGTGCGGAGGTGGTTTCTTCCATTATTGGCAAAGGATAGGGATCGAACCTAGTAACGGAATTTAGAGCTCTGAAGTCCACGCAAAACCTATATTTAGGCTTGCAATCTGGACTACGTTTGGGTACTAACAATGAAGGGGCCAACCACGGGGATGTGCTCGAGTGGATTATCCCTTTTTTGAGCATTTCGTAGACTTGATTTTGAATCTCTTGCCTCAGTGTGAAAGGCGTTCTCTACGGGGGTTTCCTGGTCGGTTTTGCATCGCTTATCAGTATCTGGTGTTCGGTAACTTTGGTACCCTTAAAGTCGTTAGTATTTTCGTCATGAAATACGTGTGCGTATTTCGTTAACACCGGTTCAATATGGTGTCTTTTCTCCGGTTTTAGGTGATCGAGTTTTCCTTGTAGTAGGTGACTATAAAAGTGTTCGTTCTTTCGCTTTCTCGGTGGCCTTGCCGGGCTGTTTGTGTCGGGTTCTGATTCGGCATTTACTCTCTTTACGAGATCTCCCGACACTTCTTCAGCAATCCCAAACACGGTAGGTTTGGGTACGACTAATATTTCCCCACTAAAGTTTGCTAACATGACGTACGCTCGGTCAGCACGTCGGATAACGTTGGGACTGGCTTGTGACGTCAGCTGTGAAGACTGACGTCGGCTTGGCTCAACGTGTGAAAGCGCACGGGCGGGAAAATTCCTTTAATCGGAATTTGGACTGGTTTCACGACTACTAAAGAGGGAGGCTCTGTTCGCCTTCCATTTCCAGTCTTCCTTGTACTACCTGTCTGCATCGGGGTAAAAGTACAATATTCTCATTCGCTTTTACAAGCCACGATCGTCCCTGAGGTCTGAGTGCTTCACTACGGGTGTTGGCTGGGGCCAGTTCATCCCTTTGCCTCGCCTCCTGCTGAGGGGTTTGGGGGATGCGCTCTTCTTTACCCTCCGTGAAGACTGTATGCGTCGCGCGTTCCTTGGTTGCGTCGTCGCGCTTGCGGCGGTCGCGATTTCCGTGGGGGATCAGCAGCTCACTGCTCTCAAAGCTTATAATGGCGCCCGCTTCTTCTAAGAAATCTGCGCATTGTAAGCCAGCTGCATCCGTGGGGAGCTGACACACCAGAAATGTGTGTTTAAACTACATCCCGCCTAACTTGAAAGTGACGGATTGCCGACCTCTAACGTCTAGTGTTTTCCCAGTTACACCAAAAGGCTTCAGAGGGGTGGCCCTTCTGTCACTGTTCGCCACTCCTGGTTTCAGTATAGAAACGCTGGAGCCTGTATCAACTATCAGTCTCCTTCTGATTCCTTCTATGTCTACGGTCAAAGAGGTAGTACCGCGTTTCAAGAGCATTGGAACCGCTTTTGCCACAACAGCATTTCCAGTGGTATCGAGGCGACAAGAGCTGTCTTCCTTTAAGCCTCGTCGTTTCCCGAATCCTTAGCCTCCCACTTAACTCGTGAGTTTTCCCCTGGCGTCTTACCACTAGGGGACGCGGACGTTTCGAACGCTCCGTCTGTCTTTTCCTTACAGGCGAGTCAGAGGCTTTTGTTCCCCTTTTTGCCTGGTTGGGCACTCTCTCGCGAAATGACCTACGCCATGACATTCGTAGCAACGCAACTCGTTCTGGAATTGTGTTTCTCTCGAGCTGGGGGTCTGTGATCTGCCGGCGCGGCTCAGTGTATTGTAACGCTGAGCGCGCGAGTAACTTCCCGTTTGCGAGTCAGCTGAATGTCGCTGAACCTCGCTTTCTGAGAATGCTCTACCTGGGGACCGTGAGCTCAGGCGTACCGACTCTTCAAATTGAGTACAGAAACTCTCGTTGAACCGCTCCTGCCTTTCTGCTTCCTGGACCGTGAGCGCTATTCTAAGGGCCTGTTCCATATCCTGAGGGATAGCGAATCTGATCTGGCGCCCAGAATTTCCGCTTGAACTGGAAATAAAGCTTGCCAAAAGTATGCGGTCAGCGTTCTTGCGATGAACGCTTTGAATTCGGGGGTCGTCTGACTTTCCCATAACTTTCTGTGCCAGTGACCTACATCGATCCACATACTCCTGAGGACTCTCGCTCCTGCCCTATCTCGCTGTTTGCAACTTGGTAAAATGGTACTGATCGGTATGGGTGTCTTTATACCGTTGCTTAAAAGCGTCCTTAAAAGCTTGCCACGTAGTTCCATCTTCTTGGAGCTCGGTACAGCTCTCATAAAATACCGTCGCAGGACCCGTCAACTTCAACGCTGCGATTTGGAGCTGGCCAGTTTGCTCCCAGTGCCCGATTTTCGCTGAGGCCTCTATGCTCGCAAAAAATTCCTCTAAAGTAACCGCGGAGTCTAGTCCTGCCCTAAAGATATCAAAGAAAGGTCCTTGTGAACGGTAGGTGCTCCCAATGACATACGCTGTTTTAGACGTTGGACCTCACTCCTTGTCTCTGTTAGTTCAGCTTGAAATTTCGCGTCAGCCATTTTAAAATGTTCGAAATGCACAAAATATCTTTAAATTTAGAACCAAACTTCCGGCTTTCTTTCCCTTACGTACCGTATGTTCAAACTTAGGTTGTGTCTTCGTATAAAAAGTCCCTATACACTCACAACTCGCTTGTGGCGGCCTGAAGTTTTGCGTGTAGTAAACACTAATCCCAAACGCTGCTACCAACTTTGTAATGCATATCCGTAAAGAGGGGTTGGTCTTCCACCAAGTCTTAAACTGACAGACACTACAGGGGGTATAACTGAGGATTCTGTCACACCTAGTTTTATGAAGTAGCACTGCTACCAGGTAATTAGGAATGAATTATCAACATAACGAGTTCAATACTTGTCAGGACCAGGTAAATAGTCAGGAGACACGTTCGTAGGATTTAAAATCACCAATTTCTATATCAGCAACACGGCCTGAAACGCGTAGGGAATTATTTGAACGTACTATAGCGGACGCCCCCCACTCCAGCTCTACTGTGTACCACCGGGACCTGCAATACTCTTCGATCTTCTGCTCCTGAAGAACCCCCTCCCTTTCTGGAGGACAATTACCAACGAGGCTTCCCAATCTCGACGATACTACCCGACCCATAACTGATAGTACACTACAATAATAAGATAGATTCTTTACTCATTAATGCCTTAACTTAAGAAACAATTGTACATGGAGCACAACCAGAGTGAAATAGTGCCTGAATATAATGACAGCTTGTCATGTGACATGCACATAGCATGTACCTAAATAACACACACGCATGCATGAATGGGAAGGCGATCTAGGAGGTCAGAGCTTTCCTCGAGTGAGGAGTTGGTTGTTTGTGTTGGGACCACCAGTTCGGGTGTTGTGGGTTTGGCGGCCGCGGTTTTGACACTCGTGGCTGCTTTCGGTTTCGACTTCCCAGCAGCCGGTTTAGTGGCTGCTGTGGATTTGTGCTCAGACTTCTTAAGCCTGGCCGTCTTCCGGGTGGCGGTCAATTAGGCTGCTCGGGCGCCTCCGTGACCGGCTGAGGAGAGGGATTTGGATTAGGGGTGGAAGGGTGGTGGTTGCCTAGACAACACGCCCTCTCGAACGACGTGGTATCACTCCTCGCCTACGCCCATCTGCTCGGCAGAGGGCCCGGCTCGCTGAGCTTTCGGAGCGGCAGGTTGGCCTGTGTCTGCGTTCTTACGGGTTCGCTCTGCCGCCTGCCTTGTAAGCGCCGCGCCCTGCTCCTTCCACTTTACACAGCCACGGTAGTTCGCTGCGTGGTTACCCCCGCAACCACACCCCTGAGGCTGCTCCCTCGGGGTGGAGCATCCACCGCAGAATTGGGATCTCCCACACGCGAAGCACAGGGGAGCTTATCCGCAGTTTCGTTGCGTGTATCCGAAGCGCTGGTAGCGCTTGCATTGTAAAGGGCCGTTGGAGGCAGGTACGACTCCAATGACACTCGCAGGCTGCAGAGGTCAATGACTGATCGCACCCTGGCCACCTCAGTCTCTCGCGCCACTAAGATAATGAAGTTGTGGTGGAAGGGCGGTCCTTGGTGGGGTCCTTGGCGCGACGGCCGCTTGACCCCCTGGACATGAACGCTCAGGGTCTCGAGTTCCTCACGGACGACGCTCTAAGGCATGCCCCAGCACAGATTCTTCACCAGAAGTCGCACAAAGCGTTACTCCATGAGCGTGAATGTGTAAAAACTCACACCCTCTCCACATCGAGGGATCGCAGCGCGCTGGCAGCGGCTCTGAAATTATTATCTGTTGACGGGACAACCATCAGTTACTCAGCGGTACATTGGGTTGTCAGACCGCCATGGCAAGACACCCGCAAGAAGTCACGGGTGTCACGGACACCTGATATAAAAATGGGGGATCTTCTTAGGACGCTCCCCTGCTGGTAAGAAGATGTTGGTCACTTGCGCGCTTGCAATGGTGCCATCCGGTTTGTCGCTCAGCGGTCCGGACATGTCGCTAGACATGCGCCTGTTGATTGTCTCGGTGGAGATAGAGAATTCAGAGGGCTCTGATTCCATGGCAGTGGGCTTGATCGACCCAATGCCTGAAGGGGGGACGACGGACCCAGCCAAGACAGCCGCGTACACCACTCTTCACTCGGGGGACACGACTTTCTGGCTTCAGGCAACAGCTTGTTCGCCCCGTGACTGCCAATACACTCGCAGGCAGAGGCGCGGACCCATCGCTATGCGCTGGGCGCCGGTTTAGGGGCTCCAGTGACTCGCCCGAGCTTATCAGCTCTTTGGCTTTACGCTTGCCCGTGAGCTGCTCGGATGATCGTTGGGGGCTCTGACCCCACTTCCAGATGTGATTCTTCGGTTCCCTGCAAGCAACACTGACTTCTTCGTACGAGAGACAGCCGTCCTTAACTTTCTGACAAGTGCATGGGAAAGCTGCAGGGTGGAGATAGCCTTAATAAAGGCTAATTCTTCCTGCCTTAGCATGAAGCTTCGGCAGGAGCTCCTCTATACAACACAAGCACCGGACTCCCGATGCGGCTTCCAACCGTGCGAGCAGTTACTACTGAACCGGTTAGAACCAGCCTCCGCGCTCGCTGTCCTTAAGACGATGAAACAACCACTCAGTCGAATAATTTGTTCTCTCTCGGGTCGCTGATCCACAGTCCTCTGCTGCTCAACGCCGAATTCCGGTGGTCTGATCTCTGGGGTATAATACCTTTTTGGTCCGCGGCCCGAAAATTGTGAATTATCATGAAGCAGTTGCGGAGGATATTTGATGCGGGTGGCAAAAATTGATAGAAACTTTACTTAATTTAATAAGAAATCCTTTAGTAAAACTATTCTAAACTCGTATAACAATTTTTATCAAGCAATGTAGGCATCTTTAAAAAACATTCTTACAACACATTAAATAGGGGAAGAGCACAGTCCATCCCTCATTTTGATGATACTGGAAAGTACAATTTAAAAAAAGCACCATAAGCTCCTCATTATCTTGGATTTCATTATTATTAAAAAAATTCACATTTCGGTTTTCAAAACACCATACTCGTTGAAGCCAGTAAGACTTTTGAAAACGGACATTTTTGAAAATGTATTATTGTCTACTAGAAGGCCACACGCAAGAAGAATTATGAACTTGTTCCGAAAGCTAAAATTGAGCCGCAACTTTTCCAACAGTAATTCACTACCCACACCCCACCCCTGAAAGAAGGCCAGACTGAAACAACCCTCAGTCCATGCCTCCCCATCAAACGCATCATATGTTCAATAATTACGTTCCATAAATTTTTGAAATCGTGCAGCCCAAGGTCAGATCTCGTGACCCGCTACGGCTTGCAAGCAACAGCGACATTCACGTGCCTAGTTTTAGTCCCATTCGAACACGAACCCTCTAAATTAGAATGTGGGTAAAAAAGGAGAGGAATTGAAGGAAAAATAACAGAAATATCTAGTTCGCTCACTTATATAACCCTGCCAATGGAGGAAAGATAACATTTGAAACATATAATTAAATAATGGATGTGTTAGTGCATAATGTAATTGAGAGTGAGTATAAAACACATTCAAAAATAAAAAATATTTGCTGACACTGGGATTTTTTTTGTCGTCAGAAATTGAGATACGGACTTTCATGTTCGAAGTCCATCTTGCGTGTCAAAATTACCAAAAACTGCAATTCCAGTTATTACGGCGTGAGATGATATGTACGGATTATGTATTCCAAGCAGGTTTGGTGGGGGAGGCGCACATTAGGTTTACGATAGAGTGTAGATAAGCCAGTGACAGTTCATATTCCGGTTTGCTGGACATGCACGCGGACAGCGTATCTACGACATCCGTGTAACATCTCCCCAACGTGTGTCTCGCCTCGGGCCTGTGTGTCGTCCGCCGAAGAAGGAGGTGAGATAGTTTCCAACAGTAGTGCGTCGAGTTGGGCGCGAGTCAGCCTTCCATCGGCCTCGTTGCATGAAGTAGATGTAATCTAGGAGTGATATACGGCGTTGTCCTTGCATATGACAGTCTACTAAATGTGCCAACATCCACATGATAACATTATGACGCCTGGGGGGGGATATGTGGAAGTCGGGTCGCAATGTCCACGCTTCAGGTACGTACAATGAATTGGTGCGAGTATTGGCGCATACTCTCGCGCGTGTCCAATTCTATATGAATTGACTCATCCCACATTGTGCCAACCGATGTTGTGTGGTGTTAACGGCTCCGCAGGTGGTGCATCAGTTCTTCTCTGTCAGTGAGGTCATGGATCAACATACACCACGTTCACCGTTGGGTGTCCGAGATCCATGCTGTATGGAGGTTGGTCCATAGGCGTTTCCAATTGGCATCGGGGTATTTGCGGACGACGCGAATCACGTCGTCCCTATCTGTGTTACTATGTATGGCTCGAAGTTCCCCATATACACGGCTTCTCAATTTGCGCAGTGGTTCATTCGTGCCAGTGGGCGGTACATATGCCATGTCCACAGAATATAGGCTGACATGAACGAGAATGCTCGAGATTTTACCTACATATGGGGGGCTTTCCACTTAATCAGTTAGGTTCCACGTGCGTAAGGAGGTTGCTGTGACGGAAACCTTCTGTGCGGCGAATATCCACATTCTCCCAAGAAGGAGCGCCCTACATTTTAGGGCTATATCGGGTAGAGCCCATCCACCTTGATCTTTCGACTGCTGGAGTGTCGTTGTCGGAACACGAAAGGTGGCATATTTCCATATAACCCACCTGAAAGTCGTCGCCAGCTGCTGGTTGTGGCGGATCGGTGGTCGTAAGACCTGTGTCAGGTGCCATATCTTCGCTAAGAGGTAAGTTTGTACATATTGTACAAAGTGAGTGAGGCACAAATTGCGGACTTATGTTTTTTGCGCACTACATTAGTTACTCTGGTCCAAATCTCCTTCACTGTCACGTCTACAGTGGATCCAAACGTCACTCCCAGTATTGTAACTTGCTAGAACAACTAAATTCCCAGATATATAATCTTCGCCGACCAACCCCCACATCAAGCGCTCTGGATTTAGTGGGGTTGAGCTGTGCCCCTGTCGCCCGCTCCTAAATCTGTATCGCGTTGTGCACTTTTTCGATGTCTTCGCGGTTTGATAGGAAGAGCGTAATATCATCAACATACCCTAACACCGACATCCCCTGCCCTCGTGCGCCGATGCTGACCCCCGTCAGTCGGTCCTCTTATGTGCCAAGAGGGGATGTAAGTGAGCCCACGGGGTCGCAAACCCCCCTAAAGGAAGCCTAGCACTTTAGCTATAACCTGGGGCCCGCACTACTAGTTTTCTCATCGGCTGTTTGGGCCGCCGAGTCCCATAACCACAGGACTCTTGTGGCAAGGAATCAGCATGCAGAACACAGTAATAGTCGCTGATTGTAAAAACACAACAATGAGACATATATTCTGTGTAACTCAGCAAACAGAAACAAAACAAAAAAAAAACATACGCGCAGCCAGATTAGGTCAAACACTAGCCGATCGATATTCACAACCTGTTCTGAAACCAGCGCCTCTTACAATACGTTGTAAATAGTTTCCGTCGGCTAGATTTGTACACACACACAGCATATCTTTCAGTACCTTTACTGTGCTGCCGTACAGTATGAATCGAACACACTTAACTCAGTTCACAAAATTAACACAATCCCAACTCGTACAACCAGTCAATCTTACCGAGTCAGTTACAATCTGAATTATTACTTCGGACTCGTACACAACAATACATACAAACATTAAACAACCGAGAGCCTGCCGGCTGCACGAAACCTTTTACCGCGAACGTCTCCAACCGACGCCCAAATTACCCCACTAGGCAAACACCGGGTACGCCGCCCCACGGGCCGAATCCATTAATTTAAAACACCAAGCCAAAACAGAATTTGGCTTACCGTACCCACAGTGCTTGCCTGGCCCGGTGAAGTTTCGTGGACCGCAGAACTCCCCCTCCTCTCGGCCGGTCGACCTGGGCTTCGAAGATGATGCTAACGAAACAAATTCACGAGTCTGGTCTATCAAAACAAAACGTCAGAACGAAACCTCCGTTGCCTACTTACCCCGCTCTCCCCCTACGAACACCAGTCAATGAACCGTCGACAGCCTGGCAAGGTATGGAAAAGTCTCGAAGTTTTCTAGACGCCGTACTTCCGCCTGGCAACAAACCATGGGCCGTTGCTACGTGAACAGCTCATCAGCAGGGGGCGTACAGGGCCATACTAAGTGGGCATCCCTGTCGAATGGCACTCTGTATAGGGATAAGGCTGACTAAGGCGACATTGATTTTCAGGGAGCCATCGCTTTCTCGTACATGATGGAGCGAATACGGTTAATGAACTACCCGCTTAAGCCATATCCCGCCAAGGTATGAAATACGTAACTATGCGAGATGCGGTTGAATTTATTTCTGAAATCCAGCGGGAGAATACATAAGGGCGTGCGCGTTAGCTCTGCATGCGCAACGACGTCTCGCATCACAGACACAAATTTAAGTGTGGAGCAGTATTGGCTTGATGTTAGCTGTTCTTCCAACACCGCCGTCAGTCGTCGCGCCATTATTCTTGCTAATATTTTGTAGTCCGCATTCTTCAGCGTTATCGACGATATCCCGCGGGTGTTATGCCTCCTTTTACCTTGGGCAGACTGGCGATGATGTCATACTTTTGGCGGCGCGTTATAGAGTTGTGTATATTCATTTGACTCGTAACCCCAAGCATATCGTCACGTATGGTATCCCATAGCCGTATATAGAATTCCCGACTAATGCCGTCTGACCCTGGCACTTTGTCAGAACCTACGGATTTAAGGGCGGGGTAAAGTTCTTCAGCAGTGATGGGTTGTTCTAAATAGGCCGCGTAAGAGGGTGGAGTATTGGGTCGTTTGACGTTCAGCATCTCTTCAACACAGCTGTCCGAAACGTCATTGGGATTGTATTTTTCTTACAAGTGTGCTACAAAGATGTGAGCTATTTCTGTGGGGTCATCGGTAATCCTGTCTTGCTGGCCCGGAGTCCGACGTATCATTTTCACTTCGCGTCTTTTTGTGTATTTGATCAAGTGATCCAGGGTTGCTTCTTCCCCGTCAATCACGTCCCGCTTGCTTGTGTATAGCCGTAGGTATTCCGTTCGTCGGGCTTGAAGTCTTACCAGTTTGGCTCAGTACCGGTTCAACGCAGCAAGATTCTCCTCAGAGGAAGCGTCGCGTTTTTGGATGTCGTAGTACAAGTGCTATGCCATAATCCTGAAAAAACTTCGCTTTTCGGCGCCCCATGTTCTCAGGTGCCGCTACAGACGGGGCTTTACAAATAGTTCCCACCAGATGTTCACGTTGGGATACCATGATTTATGCGTCTGCCATCTAGACCATTGCTGTAGAAGTTGATTCAGAAGTTCGTCGTCGCGGAGCATGGTGGGTTCCAATTTCCACGTCGGAGAACGCCTCCTCGCACCCGTCTCGCCCAGCGCCAGCCGGAATACAATGGCGTTGTGATCTGTTAATGCAGCAGGCAAAAGTTTAATGCCTGTTATTCTAGACTCTATGTTGCGAGATACGCATATTCTGTCAATGCGCCCGTGTTAGAGTAATGTGTATAGGCCGGTGTGGTCGGATCTTGCTTCCACGTATCGGTAAGATGAAGGCCAAGTATCATCTCAGTGATGACCCTACTGGTATGGATCGATCAGGTTAGAAAGAAGACCGCTCAGAGGATGGGCATGCTGGGCCCCCTCTTGAACCGGAGGAGTGATCTCTCTGTCAGGAACGGAGTCCTGCTATATAAGCAGCTCATCCGCCCCATTATGGATTATGCGTGCCCCGCGTGGAGGTCCGCCACCCACTATCATGTCCGGAGGCTACAGGTGTTACAATCCAAGTGTCTTCGCCTTGCTACTTGTGCCCCCTGGTACGTAAGTAACACGCAGATACACGAGAATCTGGGTGTTCCACTCTTTGCCGACCACATCAAAACCCTGACTGCGAGCTTTGGCTCAAAGTTAGCTGATGTGGAGAACCCCCTAGTACGGCAACTAGGCAGATACTTACGTTGACCGAGGGTTGACCCTGTCTCCTGACGCTAAAACCAAGGACGGCAGGGGCCAGCAGGCCAGTCGAGGCCATCTCCTGCGATGGCCACATTGACTAAACGAATCGCTTTCATATTAGCCGAGCGCATTTCGTCTACCGTGACTGAGGTTTTCCGTGATTTTCCTCAGTTGTAAGGCAAATGCCAGGGTATAGAATGCAAAGTCAGAACACGGCCCGCACTCCACTCCCCCAGGCGCGGCATCTTCACCTAAGCGCCTGAAAAAAGCCTGAGTTCAGAACCCAGACAGCCAACCAAGTACAGTTTAACCCTCCCATAATTAGTCCAGTGCCACCCAGGCACTAGTCTTTGGCTAGATCAGTCGAAGCCCTCAGCCTGATTTCTAAATCGTTAGCGTAAGCATATTCCCCTGTTACAGTTAAGGTATCTGTCATAGAGCCCAGTTATCCGATGAAACGCAGGTATGGCTAACAGACAGGAGGACGGAGACTTGCGCTTCGCGCAAGTCGACGTCCTCCAGTTAGAAATATGTTTCGTCCGTTTTGCCGTCCCAGATGGGCCGTACATATTGACGATACACAGTCCTTTGCATTCGGCGTCTATCGCCCTTTCACTCGGTAACTTATTGATGTTAATGAGCGCGATGTCATTGCACGCCACTATAGCTGTCCCGAGCTTGTCTGACCCGATGTTGTAATAAATATCATAGCCATGCATAGGTAGGAGTTCTTGATCAATTATCTCCTGAAGGAAAACACTGTCGAGATCATGGCGTCTGATATATTCAGTCAGCATCCCCACCCTCGCGCGGTTCGTAATGGCATTGATGTTTAATGTCGCTAGTTTTATTACGGCTGTCATGCGCACTTATGATGTCTGAGAGTGTCGATAGAAGGGGGTGGGCTGGACTAGTGACACCTAAATTTTCCCATTCTTGTGAGCGACACGCCGGGACATTCCGCGTGTCCATTCTGCCGGTGGGGCTGGCGACCTATCATACCTTACTTTCTTATGGCGCTTGGGACTGGCTGGGGGTCCTCCGGCTTGTGGGTGTCTTGTTGTGAAGTTGAAGCCTCCATAGTGTCCATTGTGTCATCATCCCTGATGCTAGTTTATCTGAAAGACAGTGGGTGGCGGGAGTCTGTCGGGGTTTTGCGGCATCTCCCTTACCTGGCAGATGTCCAGCATCAGTCCCTGGCTTTTGTTGGCAGGCGTCGTCCGTTTTCCCGGGGGGTGGGGTTCGGTGACCTCTGGCAACGAGGGACAGAACGTTCCGTCAGATTTTAAAGTGCAGCAAGTTTGGGGGGTGTGGGGGTCCCCCAGCTCCGCGTCTTGAATCGAGTCCATGGGGGAGGTGCAGCGTTCAGGGCTGTGCGGGGAGCAGTCCACGCTGTGGTCGTTACTCTCCACAACACGTTCGAAGAGGTGTGGACTATCGCCTTGTATGTTGTCTCCTGGTTGGTCCCCGGAGGTCTGGGACATGATGGCTGCAACCGTTGCATACGTTACGGGCGTAGTTATGGATGCCAATTGTGCCCGTCGTTGCCTGCGGGGGCATGTCGGATAGAGATGTCCAGTATCGCCACACCCATAGCAGGTGGTGGGCTGCCCGTCATAAGATGTGAGGACGCGCTGTCCCGCAATCACGAGATGCGATGGTACATGTTGTGTAAGCATCATGTTAGCCTGCCGGACGCCGTTAGCGACGGCGTACCGATAAGTCCGCGCCCACATTTCTTTTTGAAAGTCCAAAACTTGGCCAGATGGGATAAGAGCAGCTCGCAATGTGTCGTCTAGCATTTCGGGTGGCAAATTTGCGACTCGAATTAATACCATCAATTTCAATAATCCGTACCTTTTGTTCTTGGATGCACATTTCTGCAAGAAGCCACTCATGTATGTAATGCGCGATAATCCGCGGGCTAGCAGGATCAAAGGTAAATATATCGTATTGCTTCGAATGGCCATTTTACTACTCCACTGCGCTTTGAACTTGGGTGCACTCAACTGAATTCACTTGACGCACTCGCTTACACTCACTCAGCTACTTTCACTTCCCACTGAAGGTTAACCGCTCCAAAACACAACCTTCTTACTCTGAAGCACAACGCTGACCTTGTAGTTTGTTTCCGAAGAGTACTGCCATCACGCGTTAACGCGCTCGGCTGTCTCTGGTTGCGGCAAACAACCACCCTTTCGCAACATCAATCCGTGGAAGCAAAGCTAACAAGCCACACGTCTTGGAAAATTAATGACCTATAATTCATGTTTTAACTTCGAATTAAGCGAATATATTGGTGTCTTTGGTTAGTATATACGTTGCATGATTGGTTGTAATGAATGGAAGACAGAGAAATGTCATGAATGCACAAACATGGGGAAAGTAAAACGACTCGCATTATGATGGCAGCCGTACCTCACGTCACTGCATGAGCGGGACGCACGAAATATCATGCCGCTTTATTTTGTTAAACAGAGTGTACAGGTGGCTGGGTGGGTCTCAGGGACGTTCTGGACGGGTGCGAAAATCTCACCCCCACTGGGATTCGACCCCCGGGCCGACCAGCCCGTAGCGGTCAGCTGTCTGAGCTATCCCGACCCAAAGTAGATTATGAAAAGGAATAAAAAGTGCAAAATTTTAACAATACTCTGACGTTCGATACCTTCTGCGTATTTTAAAATCGTAGCCTTTCTGGAAGAGGTTAATTAAATACATGCCGAGTACTGGATGTTTGCCTGCAGTTCCTACTGTAGCAAGTTCCCCCTTATAACCATTCACCGACGTAGCCTGCACAACTGTACGCAAGTGTGCCAGTAAAGTGCCCGTTTTTCTTGCCCGATTGTAGCCGAAATCTGAGTGGCGTGACGAACTGCAAGGAAACTGTCAATATGAAGTTCTTCGCAAGTCCATTTGACTGTCGCTGGAGAAAGCATGAACTGACACAACCCAGCTAACAGGCTTGTCTTCAGCAGCTGCCCTTTGCGAAACACTTCAAGAAAGGAAACCGCAGCAGTGTGGTGCGTCCTGAAGTCACATCACTCGAATGGCGATCTATTGTCGCCAGCAACACAAATTACTTCGGTCCTCAAGTGCCAAATATTTTTGCTCGGTTCTATCCAAATCTGAAGTACCTCGACAGATTTTCATAACCGTCTCCAATATCAAATTTACGCTAACTACTTGACTGAGTTTGGGCGGGGTCGAAGTTACCTGCCACTAAAATTTATGCGTAGTTCCCTTCCTAAGCTGTACTCGCTGAAGCGAAGCGACGGAGAGTTGAGTGGGATTTTTATCGGCAGATAGAATGCGCTGAACCAGGTTCCTGCTAGTCATGTATGACACTCACTTCTCTAACTGGCCTTATTAACAGCTATTTTGGGCCTCAAAGGCCTATCGCCTGTTGCCAGCTTGTATAAGTCTATTTCACAGGATGATGCTACTAAATTCTACACAACAATATTTGCAGCAACAATTCCTTACGTCCCTTACAGCATTAGCCCAAGCATTGGCGGTAAAATAGTCGCAATCCTAATATATTTCAGATTTACGTACAGTTTCAAAAACCGGGCCTAAATTGCTTTGGTTCCGCGTGGTTACTAAAGTAAAATACATAATTACAATATATCAAAATCCACAGCAACTTACCTGCTATAATATGGATGAGCATAATCGCAATTTAAAATGAACTCTGTGTAGTCAAAATTCTTCTGCAACGTGCCACTGAGGTGATCACACTGCGAAGTTGTTATCTTGACGAAAGACGGAAGCCAAGGACGCTTCTTCGTAGCAACGGCGGGTTAATAAAAGGTGCAAGGACCCCACCCTAATCATGTCATCATCAGAGACCTTGATAAAGATCTTCATATAGGCTGCGGAGATCATGCGATGTGACAAAGCATCGCCTGATCTACTGCTGTGCAGAAACGTTGACTTCAACTTCGCTTCCCGTACGAATGCTATAGCGAGACAATATATATACAGTACGACAAATGAAAAAATAAAATCAAAACCTAAAAAAAGGGGAAAAACCTATCGCCCCAATCATTCAATACAGTACAAGCAGTTTTAACGTGTTTTTAAGTAAATTATTTTTTCCGACTGTAATATTAGATACGCTGATATTCAGTGACTGTACAGAAAGTTTAGGGCATTTTTTGTAACATTCAGCATCTCATTTGTGTGTTATTAGATTGTTTGGATTCCTACTATTCTTACAAGTTACGCTGAAGATGCTTGCGACGGCGACTGAAACGTGTTGGTGATGAACAGTGTGTGACAAACACATTATAGACACGTGTATTTGTTGGTCGTATTATATAAAATGGACTATAGTTTAATGTACGGATATGGAACATAATACGTATAAAATTCCTTGCAAATTCAACTGGAAATTTTGACAATTTCCGTCTATAGCTATGATTAACACAGATAACTTTTCAATATTCGATCCATAAATTTTAAAAATTCTTAAGAGACAGCCTGATAGATGTTATCAGCAAAATACAACGCTTAAGTACCAACCGAAACATACATAACCCGTGACTGCTTAATGAAGATAGATTGTCTTCGACAATCACTGCCATCAAGCGCAAGCAGATTATCCGCATGGGACGGAGTGTATTTTGTGGGAGATTTCCTACGACAAGTTTGGTTCTCCTAATGGTAAACTTTATTGTTTGCCACTAGTTTTGTACACAGATATACAAACGTTTCGGTTACACCTGTTACCTGCAAACCATAAAGATGGAGGTACCAGGCCTTTATATTTGTCTATAATGTACCAAACTACAGGCCGTCTCTCTTCAGGAGAACATAGTTTTGGGATTTTCCAGTAATTTAAAATGTATTACCTAATTTCAGTAAACAGCCCTAATGTATTTTAATGTTGTGTTCATGACGTTTGGAGGACAATAACCTTTAACACATCCCATCAATTCGTGTTCGCAGGTCCTGAAGGTGTGGGATGCTGATGATCAATGCTGCGTGCAGACAATTACCCTCAGTTTCCCGTCCTTCAGCGTGCTTGGGAAGGTGCCCGAGTTCAGCATCCGGTCATTGTACCCTGGGCCGTCATCGGGGGCCACGTCTACGCCATCTGGCTCCGGGGATATTGCTGAGGCTGATATGTGGCAGCGAGATATGCTCCTGGTGGCGTGCTGCGACAGTGTTGCTGTCCTCAGGGTCCAGGCTGCCAGGGACCGCGCCACTCCACCCTCTCTACCCCCACCTTCCCGCGAGCATAATGCCTCCATACCCTCGCCCTGGACTGCGTCGGACGCCAGGGGCATCATCACACCGGATCTGCCATTGTCACTTGAGCAGTCCGATTCAAGGTACCCGACAACTACTCATACTTGCTTCTGTGTGTCAACAGTTGCTGCTTCTCCTTATTCATCTAATTTCTTCACCCTTCGTGGGTGGGCTAAAAGTAGGTATACAGTACATAGTAGTATATAGTATAATTACTGTATACCTACTTTTGGCCCACTCTGTATGTTATCTCATTGTCGTACTTCATTCCTGAAGAGGAAAGAACGAAGGCTGCGTGTTTGTGTGTGTTCCTGCATGTCAACTTCTGGACCTGTTGACCGATTTTCATGAAACACGGTACGAATTTTATTCTACTAGAGGGCACTCGAAGGCCATATTTATAACTTCCCACAAACAATAATACAAACATGGCGGAGTCGCGAACTCATGAGACCGGAGCGAAACTAACGCCAATTTTTCTGTCATCAGATGATGTTTAGTAATAGATGTTGCGAAAATACGCAAATTCTGTGCAGGTAATATTCCGTTGAATGTAAAATAAAACAGGAAGGCGTAAGATTTTTTTTTTTTGTTTTCAGTTTGATAGCGGCTTTGAAGGAGACACCAAGTTAGGCATGATAAATTTGGTACGGTAACACATCATAAAACAGCCACACGTTTTCCCCTAAATACTGATTACAGATGCAAATGTGCCGATGATGTTTTGTTGCATTTATCTCATTTATTATTTGTGTAAAATTATAGAAGAGCGTCCGCCAGCACTGACGAAGCTGTGAAACTTCAATTTCATATTCGACATCTGACATACATAGACTCCGCACTTAAGCAGTGAGGTCTTCACCCAAATACCGGAGACAGCTTAGTCAGTACAGCGTCTGTCAAAGGGCTGCTCGGTCTGTGTTTCGAATCCCGACAAGGACACATTTTTTCTTCTCCAAAACCGCCCAGACCGGTTCTGGGGCCCACCCAGCCTCCTATTCAGTGGCTACCGGGGTTCATTCCCGAGTGAAGTGGTAGGGGCGTGAAGCTGATCACTCACCTCCATCACATGCCGAGATTAAGGATGGTCGCCGCTATACCGCTAGTCCCTTGTATGCCTTGATGTTGTGAACTGGGAGACCTTTACCTTGTTTCAACAATGGTACATACAGACACGCAGAAACGATCTTGTATGCACTGTACGTTGCATACTTCTCGGATTTTCTTCTTGTCATTCTTCGACTGATCCCTCTTGTTTCGTTCTGTATTTTTCCTTGCTGCCTTCCAGTTTCTGAGCGCAAACAATCCAAATCCGTAACTCTGTCTCACCTGTATCATTCAACTGCAAGCGGCCAGTGTTCCAGCCAGTCACACATCCAAGCTGCAGCAGTATGGAAGTTCGTCAAATTTCTCAGTGCTTTATCAAGCGCAGACCTGTGGTGACGTGGATGTGTAGTTTCACACATTGACAGTAGATGGATATGAATGGTCAGCTTCACGCTCCGGCCGCTTTATCCTCAGCTCAAGTTGTATAGGGTGTTCGGGTGCCCCAGGGCCGGCGCTCTGAAGAAGAGACTTCAAGACTAGAATGGAACACGGATTGCTCAGTCGTCCAGCCTCTTCCTGATTATTACACTACTCCCCCTCCTAGCGGCGCACTCTTCGGGCCCAAATTTACGTTTCGAAAGTTTTCGTAATTCAAGAACTGCAGCGGATCTACGCAGATATTAAATTTTCTTTTGATTTAGTCCTCTTTTACAAGCAATTCTTTAGCATCAATGCAGTAGCGACATCGAATTTTACCACCAAACTGGCAGAATGTCTGTTCTGCTTTGATGTGACCTCACTCATACTCACAAATTCTGTTCAATGCACCATTTAGGAGATCCTCCCGGTCGTCGGATATCACGACATCGCGCGACGCGCAGAGTCTGCGCAAGGCAGCGAGTCTACGCGGCCTCCATGCGCTGAGAACCAGGTACGAAAGTGAGCAGCACAAGATGAAGAGCCTTGTGCTGCAGGGCGCACCTCATCTGACCCTTCAGCTCTGGGACCTCCGGGACATTCAGTTTTCGCGGGAGTTGCCTATGACACAACGCATGCGTGATCGCCGCCTGGACTTGTCCAACCCGGACAAAGTATTAGCAGCCAGACTGCCATCTACTCCCGGCAGTAGCAGCAGGACGTCGAGCAACGCTACCAGCGTCAGGTCCGGCGTCGGCAGACACCTGACAGTCCCGTTCCCCAGCAACAGGAAAAGTGACTCCCCAAGGCAATGAAAAACTGAACTTATTAATACTAGTCATATAAATACCAACGAGATGCAGATTTTTTTATTCTCTTTATTTGGTGTTAGAACTCTACATGTTTCGGACGCACTTTGCGTCCATCATCAGAGCACTATAAACTCTAACAGCAGCCACTGGTGTTAGTCATGGGTTGGGATAGAATAAATCCTGTGTAGAAATCAATGGCGGTATGCACTATGTTATTCCATGGTC
>JGI20166J26741_11857807_pt1 | contig 20327 bp, 16 predicted proteins | sample TergutCu122P5_FD_26741 | JGI IMG/M metagenome (IMG submission 26741)
CTGGGAATCAAATCGAAACGGCGCTGAAAAAAACATTGACTGGCAATTTACGACGATAAACACCCGCGACAAATTGAAGCGACTATATCCTAAGATATAATTTTGTCAAGGTACTAGAGATTAGAGGCTAGAGATTAGAGGCTAGAGATTAGAGGCTAGAGATTAGAGGCAAGAGATTAGAGGCAAGAGATTAGAGGCAAGAGATTAGAGGCAAGATAAACCTAAATTCCCGAAATTAGGCGTGGTAATTTCGCGGAATCCCTGTATAATCAGCAATCTTCGCCATTATACTGCACCTAATACTACACCCAATTATTTTGACAAAAGTTACCACAAAACATAGGGAATGTTGGACTTTTTTAAATATACTACACCTAATTTCTCGGGAATTTAGGATAAAAGCAAAACCAGCGGAAAGCGGGAAACGGTTGTTTACATTTATTCAAAACGGCTTTGAGGGCAGTTTTATATGCGCGCTGGGCGCTTATATCGCATCGGCCTGGCGCGGCAGCCTGGTACGCGGGTTTTTTGCCGCGTTTGCGCGCATTTGGCGCGAGAGCTGGGTCGGCGGGAGGATCCGCCGGTATCTGACGCGCCCCTCCTACGCGGAGGGCTCCGCGGCGCTGCGGCTCGCGGCCTCCTTCATACGCGCCGTCGGGCGCGGGCTGGAGCCGGTGCGCACCGCGTATATGGACAGCCTTGTTTACCGCTGTTTTATACGATTGTTCAGGGTTTGCCGGCTCGATGTCTACGGCCTGTTCCTCTGCATAGTGCCGCTCTTTGCCATATTGGATTATTTTATACGCCTGGCGAACGGAACCGCCGGCACGCTTTGGACGCACGCCCTGCTGATCTTCATGCTGGCGCTCTGCCTGAACAAATGGCTTTTATCTGATAAAACGCTGTCGGGGGAGCGCGGTTTGAGGTTCACGCCGGTCATCCTGCCCATATTGCTGTATATAGCCGCAAATATAGCGTGCATGTTCGCCAACACCTTCGAGTTCGGTATAGTCGTGCAGGGGTTCCGCGCCAACGTGGAGTATATATTCTTTTTCTTCGCCGTGTTTTACCTGCTGGACACCGAGGCCCAGGCCGAGCGCATGCTCATAATATTCGCGGCCGCCGCGTTTCTGGTGTCGGCGTACGGGGTGTACCAGTACCTGGCAAAGGTCCCCATGCCCCAAAACTGGATCGACAGCGCGGAGGGCGGCATCTCCACCCGCGCCTTCTCCATCGTCACAAGCCCCAACATACTCGGGAGCCTCATGATACTCGCCATACCCGTCACGCTCTCCCTGTTTACGGCGGAGCGCCGGGCGCAGACAAGGGCGTATTACCTCATATTCGCGGCGACAGACCTGCTGTGCCTGATGCTCACTTTTTCGCGCGGGGCGTGGCTGGGCTTTGGCGTGGCCATTCTCATATGGGTGATGTTCAAAGACAAGCGGCTTCTGATCCCCGTGATCATTCTGGGCGCGCTGGCGGTTTTCCTGGTGCCATCCGTCAGAAGCCGCATAGTATACGCCCTCAGCCCGGAATATATGCAGTCCAGCCTGACGGGCGGCCGGATGGTGCGCTGGGGGATCGGCTGGGACATGTTCACCTCCGGCGGGCTCTTCGGCGCGGGGCTCGGCCATTTCGGCGGGGCGGTGGCCGCCAACAACGGCGTGCGCAATTCCTTTTATATGGACAATTATTATCTGAAAATAGCCGTGGAAACGGGGTTTTTAGGCATCGCGGCGCTGCTCTACCTGGCGTATAAGCTGGTCGTCTGGACGTTTAAGAAGACGCTGGCCCGCGCGGATAGGCGCGCAAAAGAGCTGATGATCGGGTGCTTCTGCGGCATCGTCGGCGTATTGGCGCACAACATCGGCGAGAATGTGTTTGAGGTGCCGATGATGGTGATATATTTTTATATGCTCGTGGCTGTTATCATGTATTTCGGGGATAAGAGGGAGGATTTTGCGCAATGAGCAGGAAAATCTTAGTGGTCGACGACGAAAAGAACATCGTGGACATCATCAAATTCAATCTTGAGAGAGAGGGTTTTGAGGTCATATGCGCCTATGACGGCGAGAAGGGGCTCGCCATGGCGCTGAATGACAAGCCGGAGCTGGTGCTGCTGGACATCATGATGCCCCGCATGGACGGTTTCACGGTCTGCAAGCGCGTGCGCGAGGTGTCGCAGGTGCCGATAATCATGCTGACGGCCCGCGCGGAGGAAGTGGATAAGGTCCTGGGTTTTGATCTCGGCGCGGACGATTACATGACGAAGCCCTTCGGCATGCGGGAGCTCATGGCGCGCGTCAAGGCCAACCTGCGCCGGTCCGCGACGGCGGAGGGCGAAGCGGCCGCGGAGGACGGCGTGCTGGTTTACGGCGATATCAAGATCGACACGAACCGCTTTGACGTCTACCGCCGCGGCGAGCTCATCGAGCTCACGCGCCGGGAGTTTGAACTGATCAAGTTCCTGGCCACGCAGCAGGCCAGCGTTTTCTCGCGCGAGGCGCTGCTGGAAAAGGTCTGGGGGTACGAATACTTCGGGGATCTGCGAACGGTGGACGTGACCATCAGCCGGCTGCGCACCAAGATCGAGGATACGCCCGAAAAGCCCAAATATATCGTGACCAAGCGCGGCGTGGGGTATTATTTCTCTCCCGGCGTTTAGTAACTTACGCCGCTTCAACGCAAATAAAGAACAAGTTACTCGAATAGCGGCGTAAGTTACCGCCGCGCGAAAGCGCGGCGCGCGGGCAGCGCCCGCGTAGCGGAGGCGGGATTCATTCCCGCCGTAGCGTTGGGGTTTGGGGCGGAGCCCCATTTAAATAATAATGAAACTCAGGTACCGCCATGAAGAGTATCAAGCTCAAATTCATCATCATATACCTGGCCCTGGTGTTTGTCGTCATGATCGTCGGCGGCACGTTTATGCTGGTGCGCATAAAGCTGACGGACACGGACAAAGCCTATAACACCCTCAAGCAGTATTGCCAGAAGGTGGACGACCAGGTGGTGCAGACGTCTGATCTGGGCTCCTTCCAGGACGAGCTGAGCCGCATCGACAGTTATTACGACATGGCCTCAAACGGCGCCTCGCTGAATATCTTGAACCCCGGCGGGGCGACCATCGCCTCCACGGACTACAGAGAGGGCGACAAGTACGCGCGCTACACGGACCCCGTCATAGTGTCCGCCGCCGCCGGGACCGAGAAATTCTCCGTCGGGCGCGATATAAGCTCCGGCGGCCCCGGCAACACGTGGTTCAACTTCGCCGAGCTCGTCAAGGATAAGGGTGGCCAGGACTACATCATCTTCGCGCGCATGAACGCGGACACGATGTATAAGAACCTCACCGCCATGGGCGTGACGATGTTCTTCACCTTCATCATCGCCATGCTGCTCACGGCGGTTTTTGGCGTACTGTTCGTCCAGACGCTGACGGCCCCCCTGACGGCCCTCACAAAAAAGGCCAAGGATATGGCGCTCGGCCATCTGGATCAGGAGATACCCGTCAATTCCATGGACGAGATCGGGCAGCTCACCGAGAGCTTTAATTACATGTCCAAGGAGCTCAATCAGTCTATCGAGGCCATCACCGCGGAGAAGAACAAGATCGACATCACCCTCAACAGCATGTCCGACGGGGTTTTGACCTATGACAGCGCCGGGGCGCTCATCCACGCCAACCCCTCGGCCGCGGAGCTCCTGGCCTCCCCCGATATCGAAAGCGTTTCGGACCTTCAGAATATCACATTTGCCGACATGATGAAGCGCCTGGGCCTGAACATCGCCCACCCGCTGGACGCTGCCGAGGATATGCCGAAGGATTCCGCCGTCCAGTTGGGCCACAGGTTCATCAGCGCCAGCTTCACCCCGTATTCCAACAAACACGAGAAAATCTCCGGGATAGTCATCGTCTTGCAGGATGTCACCAAGCTCAAGCAACTGGACGACATGCGCAAGGAATTTGTCGCCAACGTCTCGCACGAGATACGCACGCCCCTCACCACCATCAAGAGCTATACCGAGACGCTGATAGACGGGGCCATAGACAACCGCCTCGTCGCGATGGATTTTCTGAATACCGTCAATTCCGAGGCGGACCGGATGACGCTGCTGGTGCACGACTTATTGGAGCTCACGCACTTTGACAACAATCAGCTCAATCTGCAATTGGACAGGATCGACCTGGTCGAGATTTTAAAGCAGACTGTCAAGCAAAACAGCATCATCGCGCGCCATAACAGCCAGCGCGTCATCCTGAAAGAGCCGGGGAAGAGATATATCATCACCGGCGACGCCGCGCGCATCAATCAGGTCTTCACCAATATAGTCAATAACGCCCTCAAATACTCAAACAATAACACGGATGTGGAAATAAGCTGCTCAGAGGCCGGCGAGACGTATTCCGTCTGCATAAAGGACCACGGCTTCGGCATACCCAAAGAGGATCTGCCGCATATCTTTGAGCGCTTTTACCGCGTGGACAAGGCGCGCTCGAGGGCGATGGGCGGCACCGGCCTCGGGCTCGCCATAGCCAAGGAGATCGTCGAGGCCCACGGCGGCAGGATATCGGCCTCCAGCGTCTTCGGCGCCGGGACGGCGATGACGCTGGAATTCAGAAAAACCTTTAAGCCGCCCGGAAAATCCGCGGCTGGATAGGGTGATACGATGCGCCTCAGCAAAATAAAGAGCATAGCGATTGCCGTCCTCGCCGTTTCGGCTGTTTATCTGACGGAACAGCTTTGGTTCGAAAAGATATCCAGCCAGGATTTCCTGCCGTCCTTCATGTCCGGCCTGAGTTATACCCGCGCCGAGACCGGCGCGGATAAGGATTACCTGGTCATGCCGATGCGCATCGTCACCGACGGCGGCAGCGGGATGTACTCCATAAAATACAATCAGCTTTCGGGTTGGGCGGGCAAGGCGGCGTGCGATTCCGCCATAACCGCGGCGCTGAAAAACGGCTCCGCCGGGTCGGCGTCCGCGCTGGACTGGACCGGCATACTGTCGCGCCCCTGTTTTATCTATCAGTATGGTTTCAGTATGCCCGCCGACGCCTTTGTGTTGAAATTTAAGCAGAAAAACGGCGCCCTCACGTCAAGGGTAAAAAACTTTGAAGACATCGCGGTGTTCCCGGCGGCTCCGCCCGGAACGCCCACAGGGGTCTCTTCCGGCACTTCTTCCGGAGCTGCATCGGGAATTTCATCTGAATCGGTAGACGTCGTCTTTATAGACCAGCCGGGCCGCATGATGTACGTCTATGAGATAAACGGCGGGCAACTGGCCGCACAGGTTTGGGCCGCTCTCGACGGCGCGCGCCGCGCGGGCAGCTTCCTGTACGTGTCCACGTCGCAAAGCAAGCTGTCCCCGCCGGATGTCAACATGTTCATACCCCAGAGCCCGGACCCCTATACCTATGTGCACCTGAGCGCCTCAAACCCGTATTCCGGCCCGGGTGGCGTGCTTTACAGGAATATAATACCGCTGATAGGCATATTTTTTGACAAGCCCTCATCCCAATGGGCCAACAACCCCGATAACTATACGTTCAGCGACGGCAGCAACTTCGTGCGGTATTATCCGTCGGACGTATTGGAATACGACAATTACAGCGTGCCGGAAGCCGGTTCCGCCTCTTTATTTGCGGACGATTACGGCACGGCCGTGGCCATGATAAGCAAGGATACGGCCGTGACCAACGAATACTATCTGGCCTCATGCGAGGAGAGCGGCGCGCGGCGCGTCTTTTCCTTTGACTATGCCGTCAATGACTTCCCGGTCCTCGTCTCCGACACCTTCGCGCAGGAAATCGGCCTCAAACACGCCATAGAGGTGACTGTGGAGCAGGACCGCGTGGTCAAGTACAAAAAGCTGGTCTACAACTTCAGCCAGGGCAGCGCGGTCTCCAGCGCCAATCTGCATTTCCAGCAGGCCTTTGACAGCATTGCGCGGCAGAGCGGCGGCCAGAAGGGCATCACCTTCGACAGCGTCAATATCGGCTACAAGGCCGAAAAGGGCAGCGACATCAAATTGAATTGGTTTATCGGCGTCAACAGCCACATGTTCGTAAAGGGCGTGGAGTGAGCCAGGGGCCGGGGACCGGAATAATACTAATTGAGGGGAATTGATTATGAACAACGAGGAAAAGATCTTATCATTGCTTGAGGAGCTCAACGGCAAGGCGGACCGGACGGATGGCAGGCTGGACAAATTGGACGCCAGGATGGAACGGCTCGAGGTCAAGGTAGAGCAGCTTGAAGGCAGGATGGAACGGCTCGAGGTCAAGGTAGAGCAGCTCGAGGTCAAGGTAGACAAGCTGGATGCCAGGGTGGAACGGCTCGAGGTCAAGGTAGACAAGCTGGATGCCAGGATGGAGCAGCTCGAGGGCAAGGTTGAGCGAATCGAGCAAACCGTCGCAAAAATCGAAGTAGATTATGGTCAACGGTTTGATGCGCTTTTTGACGGTTATAAACTGCTTTATGACATCTCCGCCGAAACGCGCTCCGACGTCGCGTCCTTAAAAAACGCTCAGGGCAAACAGGATCTACAGCTCAAGTGGATCGAGGCCAACAGGCGGAAAAGTGTTTGATAATATCAAGCTATCGTTGCCATGGGGGCGCCGAACGTTCTTACCGAACATGGGGATGCGCGAAGCAGGAATGGTATAGGCAATGGAACAGGTGAGCTATGGATTGGGAAAAGGTCAAGAATATCATGATCGTCATGCTCCTGCTGACGAACATGTTCCTGCTGGGCTTTGCGTATCTGAACAGCCCCGGTTATACGATGTCCGGGGAGCAGTATGACGCGATAATGACGGTTCTGCAAAAAAGCGGGGTGACGCTGGACGCGCCGCTGCTCAAGGTCAGTCCGCCGATGCCCGCGCTTGAGCTGTACGCCGGCGCCTTAAACCCCGGCGATATCTGCGGCGCGTTCCTAAAAGACGGCTTTACGGACGCGGGCGACGGCGTGTATATGAGCGGCGGCGCGGAGGTCATGGTGACCGGCGGCGGCTTTGTGTACAACAACCCGAACGGCTCAGGCGCCGGTAACAGTTGCGACGGCATAATGAAATCGTTGTCCGCGGAGCTGCCCGGCTTTGTCCTCGATAAATCCGACACATCCTTAAGCGGCAACCCTGTGGACAACACCGTGACCTACAGGCAGGTCTATAGGGGATACATGATATACTCAAATTACGTCGTATTCACGGTCTCAAACAGCGGTATCATACGCGCGGAATGTTCATACAATCCCCCGGCCTTTTTCGATAAAGCCAGGGGCGGCATCTGCTCCCCGGACGTGGCGGCGTTCGCGTTTTTGAGGCGCGCAAAGGCGCTTTACAACGGCGATAAAATAAATATCTCCAAGATGGACCTGCTATATTGCGTGCCGCAGCCGGCAGCCGGCGCGGATAATCAGGATCAGGCCCCCGGCCTCACTGCGGTTCCGTATTACCGCTTCGGCGTCTCGGGCAAGGCCGATAACGTGCTTGTAAACGCCTATACCTGCGCGGTGCAATAAGCGCCTGCCGAGTTCTTACAGCTTGGCGATGCTCCGCTCTATATCGTCGATTATGTCGTCAATATTCTCCAGGCCGACCGAGAAGCGTATCATACCGGGGTTGATCCCGCACGCCGCGAGCTGCTCGTCCGTGAGCTGGCGGTGCGTGGCGCTGGCCGGATGGAGCACGCAGGTGCGGATGTCCGCGACGTGGACCTCGTTGGAGGTGAGCTTCAGCCCGTCCATGAATTTTACGGCGTTCTCCTTGCCGCCCTTTATGACGAGCGTGACGACCCCGCTGGAGCCCTTGAGGTATTTATTTGCCAGATCATGGTATTTGTCGCCTGCAAGCCCGGGATAGGCCACGGACTCGACCTTATCGGAGGCCGCGAAGTATTCGGCCACAGCGAGGGCGTTCCGGCAATAACGCTCCATCCTCAGGGACAGCGTCTCAAGCCCCAGGTTCAGAAGGAACGCCGAATGCGCCGCGGGATACACGCCGAAGTCCCTCATGAGCTGCATCCGCGCCTTGGTTATATAGGCGGCCCTGCCGTAGTTTTTCGTATAGACGGTCCCGTGATAGGACTCGTCCGGCTCCGTGAAATCCGGGAATTTGCCGTTCGTCCAGTCAAAATTGCCGCCGTCCACGATTACGCCGCCGCACTGCACGGCGTGCCCGTCCATGTATTTTGAAGTGGAATGCACGACGATATCCGCGCCGAACTCAAAGGGCTTGCACAAAACCGGCGTCGCGAAGGTGCTGTCGACAATGAGCGGGACGCCGTGCGCGTGGGCGATTTTGGCAAACTTTTCTATGTCGAGGACGGTGAGCGCGGGATTTGCCAGGGTCTCCCCGAAGACGGCCCTGGTGTTGGGCTTGAACGCCGCGTCGATTGCGGCCTCGTCCGCGTCGCAGTCCACAAAGATGCACTCTATGCCAAACTTTTTCATCGTCGTCGAAAAGAGATTGACCGTGCCGCCGTATATCTGCGGCGTGCTGATAAAACTGTCGCCGGCGCCGCAGATATTCAGGAGCGACAGCAGCGACGCGGCCTGCCCGGAGGACGTGCACATCGCGCCGACGCCGCCCTCGAGGTCCGCGATCTTGGCCTCCACAGCCATGACCGTCGGGTTGGCGAAGCGCGAATATATCAGCGCCTTCGTCGGCTCGTCAAACACGTCCCCGATGTCGCTCGTCGAATCGAACACATACGTCGTGCTCTGATATATGGGTATGACCCGCGGCTCCGTATTCTTTGGGGTGTAGCCGGAGTGTATGCATTTTGTCTCGTCTTTCATGATAAGTGATCATCCCTTTTTATTTTATTGGTCATCTTCCTCGGGTTCTTATTGTACGCATTCTGCAAGGCGGCGGGAGCAGAGCCCCCGCCCTACGTAGCATATCGGAGCATCTTGGATTTTACAATACGCCGGTGCTCTATCCGACAAATTTTTTACAGAACAACACCGTAGGGGCAGACCTTGTGTCTGCCCACATTCCTGCGCCTGCCCCGTATTACGGGCGGAGACAAGCTCCGCCCCTATATTTTATCGACGGATAATACACTTTTCAGCCGGATGATACACTAACGTGGGTTCGGCAGATTTTCTTTAGCGAGATTCAGCAAAGCCGAGCCTTCGTATTCCGTAGGGGCGGACGAGCTGTCCGCCCGCTGAATCAAAAGCGTCCCGTAATTACAGATCTGCGGGCGCGCGGTCGGCCATTTAGTCCGCCTTTCAGGCGGCGCCAAGTCTTCCGGCTTTAGCCGGTTGTGGTGTAAGCGAGCAATCGAACCCACTTTACACTAATTGCTGGCCATGATCTCGGTCCAGAGCCTGTCGTATTCCTTTATGGCGTCCCCCAGGTCATTGTACACCTTGCAGTTATTGAAAACCGCGTCGCCGGGCCAATACGTGGGGTCGTCCATCAGGGATTTCGGCAGCAGGGCCATCGCCGCCTGGTTGACCGTGGAATAACCTATATATTCGCTGTTTTTCGCGGCGATGTCCCCGCGGCACATAAAATCTATAAATTTCTCTGCGCCCGTTTTGTTTGGCGCGCCTTTCGGTATCGCCAGGGCGTCATACCAGACGTTGCTGCCATCATTGGGCACCGCGTAGGCCAGATCCGGGTTTTCATTGATACAGTACACGGCGTCCCCGGAATATACCAGCGCCAGCGCCCCCTCGCCGCCGATCATGCTGTCCTTGATGTTGTCGCCGGCGTAAGCCTTCACGAGCTTCTTTTGCTGTACCAGCGCGTTCTTGGCGGCCTCCAGCTCGTTTGTATCGGTGGAGTTTATGGAATAACCCAGTTTCAGCAGCCCCACGGCGATGGCGTCGCGTTCGCTGTTGTACATGAATATCTGGCCTTTGTATTTTTCATCCCAGAGGATGTTCCAACTGTCCACGGTGTCGCTGACCATCTTGGTATTATATAGTATCCCCAGCGTGCCCCACATATACGGGACGGAGTATCGCCCCGCCGGGTCATAGGTAAGGTCTTTAAAGCGCGGGTGTATGTTCTTTATGTTGGGGATTTTGCCCATGTCCAACGTCTCCAGCATACCCTCCTTGATCATCTTCTCGACCATATAATCCGACGGCACGATCACGTCATAGGACGCCCCCCCGGCCTTTATTTTGGCGTACATATCCTCATTTGAGGCGTATGTATCGTAATTGACGTGGATGCCCGTCTCTTTTTCAAACTGGTCCAGCGCGGAGGGGTCGATATAGTCGCCCCAGTTGAACACGTTGATGGACTGCTTCGCGCCGCCGGCGCACCCCGCGGCCGCCAGCGCGGAAAATATCGCGGCCGCCGCAAACAGCGCCGCTCTTTTTAATCTTATTTTCAATTCTCTTCACCGGCCTTTATCAGAATTTCTTTGGCGTTCCTGTCGGAATCCCTGATGTTTATTATAAACAGCATGACCATCACGGCGATGAACATCAGCGTGGAGAGCGCGTTGATCTCGGGGTTGATGCCGCGCCTGGCCATGGAATATATGACGGTGGAGAGGTTGTTGACCCCGGAGCCCGTCGTAAAGAAGCTGATGACAAAGTCGTCGATGGACATCGTGAAAGCCAGCATGCAGCCCGTCACGACGCCGGGGAATATCTCCGGCAGTATGACGCGAAAAAAGGCGTGCATGGGCGTCGAGCCCAGATCCAGCGCAGCCTCGTACAGGTTCGGATCCATCTGTTTAAGGCGCGGCATGACGGAGAGTATCACATACGGCGTGTTGAAGGAGATGTGCGCCAGCAGCATCGTCACGAGCCCGAGGCTGCCGAACCCCATCAGCCTGAACGCGAACACGAACAGGATCATCAGGGACACGCCCGTGACTATATCCGGGTTCAGCACTGGCAGGTTGTTTATGCCCAGAAAGACCCGCTTGCCGTTTTTGCCCATGCGGCTGATGCCAACAGCCGCCAGGGTGCCGAATACCGTGGCGATGAGGGAGGCCAGAACGGCCACCAACAGCGTGTTGTACAGGGCCTGCATTATTGTGGAATCCTGCAGCAGGGCGGCGTACCACTTGAGCGAAAAGCCCGTGAAGTGGCTCCTGGCGCGGGATTCATTGAAGGATAGCGTGATCAGGACCGCTATGGGCAGATACAGAAACGCCAAGATCAGGACGAGATACGCGTTCTTGAGGGCCCTTGAAATATTGTAGGCAGCCGAAGCGGTCAAAACAGCGCGCCCCCTTCCGACCGGTTGTCCAAGGCCGAGAATACGGCCATGGTGGCCAATATCACCAGCATCAGGATCACGGAGAGGGCGGAGCCGAAGTTCCAGTCATTGACCAGCAGGAACTGCTGCTCAATGACGTTGCCCACAAGCTGGGTCTTGTTGCCGCCCAGCAGATCCGATATGACAAACGTGGTCACGGCCGGCAGGAATACCATCGTGACGCCGGATACCACGCCCGGCAGCGAAAGCGGGAAGACCAGCCGGAAAAAGACGGAAACCGAGTTGGCGCCCAGATCCTGCGCGGCCTCTATGAGCTGCCTGTCTATCTTGGTCAGGACCGTGTGTATGGGCAGGATCATAAACGGCAGAAAATTATAGACCATGCCCAGGACGACGGCCTTTTCGGTGTACAGAATATTTATCTTGGGCAGCCCGATATCGGAGAGCAGCGTGTTCACAAAGCCGTTTTGTTCCAATATACTGAGCCACGCGTATGTCCGGAGCAGGAAATTCATCCACATGGGCACGAGGAACAGGAATATCAGAAAGGACTTCTTGCTGAGCTCGCGCCCGGACATTATGTACGCCACGGGGTACCCCAGAAGCAGACACACGCCCGTCGACACCAGCCCCAGCGCCAGCGAGCGCCATAACACCGACACATATATGGGCTCAAAGGCCCGCCCGAAGTTGCTCAGGCTGAAGGCGGCCGCCGGTCCGCCTGAGCCGCCTGCGGCAGTGAAACTGTAATACAGCACCAGCCCCAGGGGTATCAGGATAAACAGCAGCATCCATACGGCGTATGGATAGGCCATTATTCGTTTCAATTATATGCCACCTTTTTCAGCCGGCCGTCACCTTTTTCATGATCTGTATCAGGTCCGGGCCGATATTCAGGCCGACGCGGGAGCCCACGGGGCTCAGCACCGTGGAATGCACCCGCCATACGTATCCGTCCTGTGCCCTGACGATCATCTCATAATGGACGCCCTTGAAGGTGACGTCGGTCACATATCCCGCGATGGCGCCGGCATCCTCCGCCGCCAGCGCGATGTCCTCCGGGCGGATCACGACGTCCACCGCCTCGTTTTCGCCGAAGCCCTTATCCACGCAGGCGAACGTGCCTCCGCCGAAGCGTACAAGGAAGTCCTCGAGCATGACGCCGTCTATTATATTGCTCTCTCCGATAAAATCGGCCACAAAGGCGTTCTTGGGCTCGTTATATATCTCCTCCGGCGTGCCGATCTGCTGGATCAGGCCGCCGTTCATGACGGCGATGGAGTCGGACATGGTCAGCGCCTCCTCCTGGTCATGCGTCACATAGACGAACGTGATACCAAGCTGCTGCTGCATGTGCTTGAGCTCCATCTGCATGTCCTTGCGCAGCTTTAGATCCAGCGCCCCGAGCGGTTCGTCCAGCAGGAGCACCTCCGGCTCGTTCACCAGCGCCCGCGCGATGGCGATACGCTGCTGCTGCCCGCCGCTTAAGGCCGTGACCTCGCGTTTTTCGTAGCCCTCGAGGTTTACCAGGCGCAGCATGTCCTTGACCCTCTGCCTGATCTCCTTCGGGCTCACCTTGCGTATCTTGAGGCCGAAGGCGATGTTTTCCTCCGCGTTCATATTCGGGAACAGCGCGTATTTTTGAAAAACCGTGTTGACCCTGCGCTTGTGCGGCGGCAGGTTCAGTATGCTCTTGCCCTCGAACAGCAGGTCCCCGCTGGTGGGGCGCTCAAACCCGCCGATGATGCGCAGCGTCGTGGTCTTGCCGCAGCCGCTCGGGCCCAGCAGGGTCAGAAACTCGTTCTTGCGGATGTACAGATTGATATTTTTAAGCACCTCGGTGCCGCCGAAGGCCTTGCATATGTTGACCAGGTCTATAAAGCGCCGGCTCAATTCCTATCCCCCTTTGACGCGAAATGAGTGAAACTTAACGTGAGTCCGATGAACTGGATTGCTTCGCGCATTAACTGTCAGGCGGTCTTCGGGTTATGAGCGCTCGCAATGACGAATTGCGGCGCGCTCCCGTTTATCTGTCATTGCGAGCGCAGGTACTTAAGACCTAATTAAGTAAACGCGCGAAGCAATCCAGCCGATTTGCGCTGCGCTATGCTTGAGAAATTGCATTCAACTCACGTTAATCTAAAAACTAGGAGGGGTTGAGACCCATAAAACCGCGGCGTTTGACCCGGAGGTGTTCTCCAGGTAATAAGACGAATTGGCGAGGTAATAAAAGCTCTCGCCCTTCGCGACCTTGTAGTGCCGCTTGCCGATATGTAAAATGACGTGCCCGGAGAGGACATAGCCGAAGACCTCTCCCTGATGGGCGTTGAAATGATCGCTCCTGCCGCCGCTGAGTATCTTTATCAGTATGGGCTCCATCTTGTTTTTCTGGGCGTTGGGCACCAGCCAGCTTATGACATGGCCCGCCTCCAGGTTCTCCTGTTCAAACACGTCGTCCTTTTGAAAGACCGTCTTTTCGTCGCCGTCGTCGGTAAAAAAATCCTTGAGGTTGGTCCCCAGGCATTCCAATATATCGACCAGGGTGGCGATGGACGGCGACGTCAAATCCCTTTCCAACTGCGAGATAAAGCCCTTGGAGAGCTCGCAGCGGTTCGCCAGCTCCTCCTGGGTGAGGTTCATCTTGTTCCTGAGCTGCCTGATCTTTTCCCCAATAACCACGCCTTCGCCCCGGTTCCGAACAGATTTTACAACTACTTATGTTAAACTTTTTGTTTACACTCTCTAAACAAATTAAATCCATTAAAGCATAATTTTTCGGCTGTGTCAAGAAATATTTTGCGGGGCAAAGCAAAACGCCGGGAGATCAATCCCGGCGCTTTCGCCATTGATACTGTTTCGTTTTATCTATGGAGATAATCGACATGGAGCAGCTCGTGGGATTTGTGCCCGCACGGTTCGCCCAGGAATTCTTTGTAAACCTGTATGACGATGGGGTTTTCATGGGATTTGCGGACCGCGAGGGATGCGTCCTCCTCGTAGACCGCCTTGGCCCGCAGGGCCTTGATGTCTACGGTGGAATGGACCTTTGAGCTGACTATATGCTGCCCGCCGCCGTTCACGCAGCCGCCGGGGCAGGCCATGAACTCCACGAAATCATAGGCCTCCTCGCCGGATTTGATGGCGTCCAGCAGCTTGCGCGCGTTGCCCAGGCCGCTGACGACGGCCACTCTCAGCGTTCTGTCGCCTATGACGACCTCCGAGCGCTTGATGCCGTCTGTCCCGCGGATGTCCGTGAAATCGATCTTGTCGAGGGGTTTGCCGGTGAGCACCTCCGACACGGTGCGCAGAGCCGCCTCCATGACGCCGCCTGTCGCGGCGAAGATGGCCCCCGCCCCGCTGGCCTCGCCGAACGGGGCGTCAAACTCCTCGTCGGGCAGGTTTGCGAAGTCTATGCCGAGCTCGCGGATCATCTTCGCGAACTCGCGTATGGTTATCACGGCGTCCACGTCGGGGATGCCGTTGGTTATCATCTCGTCGCGCTTGGCCTCGTACTTTTTGGCCGTGCACGGCATCAGCGAGACGACGAAGATCTTCTTCGGGTCAAGCCCCTTCTTCTGGGCGTAATACGTTTTTATCAGGGCGCCGAACATCTGGTGCGGCGATTTGGCCGTTGAGATATTTTCCATGAACTCCGGATAAAATTCCTCGCAGAATTTGACCCAGCCGGGGCTGCACGAGGTGAACTGCGGCAATTTGCCCTCGCCGTTCAGCCTGTGTATGAACTCCGTGCCCTCCTCCATGATCGTGAAGTCCGCGCCCGTGTCCGTGTCGAATACCGCGTCAAAGCCCGTCCGCCTGAGGGCGGCGACCATTTTGCCCGTGACGCGCGTGCCTATCGGCATGCCAAATTCCTCGCCGAGCCCGACGCGCACGGCGGGGGCGGGCTGGACCACGACGTGCATATCCGGGTCCCTGAGCGCGCTCCATACGGCCTTTGTGCTGTCCTTTTCGCGCAGCGCGCCCACGGGGCAGGAGATAATGCACTGCCCGCATTTTACGCAGCTCACCTCCGCCAGGGATTTCCCGGATTCGCACTGGACCGTCGTCACAAAACCGCGGTGCATGGTGTCGATGGCGTAGACCGTCTGGACGTTTTTACACACGCTGACGCAGCGGCGGCAGAGTATGCATTTGCTGGGATCGCGCACGATGGAGGGCGAGAGATTGTCTATCGGGTCCTTGTTGTATTCGCCCTCGTAGGCGATTTCCGATATATTGAACGCCTCCGCCAGGTGCTGGAGTTCACAGTTCTGGTTGCGGGGGCATGTCAGGCATTTCCTGTCGTGATCCGAGAGTATCAGTTCGAGGTTTATGCGCCTCGCCCTGCGGATTTCGCGCGTATTGGTCTCTATCGTCATCCCCTCGGTCACCTGATACACGCACGCGGGCTGCATGACCTTGGAATTGTTGACGGTGACCAGGCAGAGGCGGCATGAGCCTATGACGTTGATGTCTTTTAAATAACACAGCGTCGGGATATCTATATTGATCTTTCTGGCCGCCTCGAGGATATTGGTGCCTTCGGGGACCTGGACCGGAAAGCCGTCTATCGTGCAATTGACCATCTTGGGCTCCTGCTCTTTCAACCCGGCGGGCTTGTTGCCGGCGTCTTTATCAGTCATTCTGTCCCAGCTCCTTTCCGCTGACCTTGCTGATCGCCTTGATCTTGGCGGGGCAAACAGTTTCACAAATGCCGCATTTTATGCATTTTTGCTGATCTATGACGTGGGGCTTCTTGGCCTCGCCGGATATCGCGTCCACGGGGCAGTTGCGCTCACACAGACCGCAGCCGATGCACTTGCTCTTGCTGATATAATAGAACAGCAGGGCCTTGCAGACGCGCGCCGTGCAGGTCTTATCCTTCACATGGGCGATATACTCGTCCTCAAAATACCTGAGGGTGCTGAGGACGGGGTTTGGGGCCGTCTGCCCCAGGCCGCAGAGGGCCGTGTTCTTTATGTCGACGCACAATGTCTTGAGCTTTTCAATGTCCTCCATAGTGCCCTTGCCTTCGGTGATCCTGGTGAGTATCTCAAGCATGCGCTTCGTGCCGATGCGGCACGGGACGCATTTGCCGCAGGATTCGTCCACGATGAACCCGAGGAAGAACTTCGCCAGGTCCACCATGCAGGTGTCTTCGTCCATTACGATGAGCCCGCCGGAGCCCATCATCGAACCGATGCTGATCAGCGAATCGTAGTCGATGGGCGTGTCTATGAGGGAGGCCGGTATGCAGCCGCCGGAGGGCCCGCCCGTCTGGGCGGCCTTGAAGCTCTTGCCGTTTGGCACGCCGCCGCCGATCTCCTCGACGATCTCGCGGAGGGTGGTGCCCATGGGGATCTCCACCAGGCCGGTGACGTTGATCTTGCCGCAGAGCGCGAACACCTTGGTCCCCTTGCTCTTCTCCGTCCCGATGGAGGAGAACCATTGCGCGCCGTTGTTGATGATCTGCGCGATATTGGCGTACGTCTCCACATTGTTCAGGATAGTCGGCTTCTGCCAGAGCCCCTTGACGGCGGGGAACGGCGGTCTGGGCCGCGGCTCCCCGCGCCTGCCCTCGATGGAGGTGATGAGCGCGGTTTCCTCGCCGCAGACAAAGGCGCCCGCGCCGAGCCTGATGCCGAGATCAAAGTTAAAACCGGAGCCGAAGATATCCTCGCCGAGGAACCCGTACTCACGGGCCTGGCCGATGGCTATCGTGAGGCGCTTCACGGCGAGGGGGTACTCCGCGCGCACATACACATAGCCCTGGCTGGCGCCGATGGCATAGCCGGCTATGGCCATGGCCTCGATCAAGGCGTGCGGGTCCCCCTCGAGCACGCTTCTGTCCATGAACGCGCCGGGATCGCCCTCGTCGGCGTTGCACAGCACATATTTTTCATCGCTGTCCTGTTTGGCGGCAAATTCCCACTTCACGCCGGTGGGGAAGCCGCCGCCGCCGCGCCCCCTCAGGCCGGATTTTTTGACGGCCTCAATGACCTGTTGGGGCTTCATCTGCGTCAGAACCTTGCCCAAGGCGGTATAGCCGTCGAAAGCGATGTATTCCTCAATGACCTCCGGATTGATGATGCCGCAGTTTTTGAGGGCTACGCGCTTTTGCTTTTTAAGGAACGCCGTGTCGTTCAGGGAAAGCGACACGCTCTTTTGGGTGCTGTCCCTGTGCAGCAGGCGCTTCACAATCCTGCCTTTGATGAGGTGCTCCTCCACGATTTCCGGGATATCCTCAAGCTGCACCATGCTGTAGAGGGAGCCCTCCGGGTATACTATCATGATGGGCCCCTGCGAGCACAGGCCAAAGCACCCCGTCTGGACGACCTTGACCTCATCCCTAAGGTTATGTGCGGACAAAGATTCGTTTAAGGTTTCGATTATCTTAGCGCTGCCGTTGGCGGTGCAATTTTCGCCATCGCATACGAGAACATGTGAACGTGCTAAAGTCAATGCGCTTCCCTCCCTGAGATCGCTATAATCATGTTCATTACACGGTCTCCGCTGAAACCGTGTACTCCATCACGGGCCTGTCGTTTACCAAATGCTCCGCCACGATCCGCAGGACCTTCTCCGGCGTCATTTTGCAGTACGTGACCTTTTCGCTGCCGGGCGTGTATACCTCGACGATGGGCTCAAACTTGCAGAGGCCGATGCAGCCCGCCTGAGTGACGGTCACCCCGTGCAGCCCGCGCTTTTCGACCTCTTCCTCAAACGCCGCGAGGACCGGGCGGGCGCCGGCGGCGATGCCGCATGTGGCCATGCCAACGACGACGCGCGCCCTCCCGTCCTTTTTATCTCTCATTTCAATGCGCGCCCTGGTTTTATTGCGCACAGCCTTTAATTCGTCTAAAGTCTTCATATTTAAAACCCCCAGCTTAACTTGGCTCACCTATACTTATCCAATATATCCCTGACTACCTTCGAAACATTTTCTGTGCTGAGCCGGCCGTACACGTCGTCGTTGACGGTCAGAACGGGAGCCAGCCCGCACGCGCCGATACAGCGCGTGTTGTGGATGGAAAAATTGCCGTCCGGCGTGCACTCCCCTTCCTTGAGGTTGAGCTGTTTCTTGAGCTCCTCGTATATAATGCCCGAGCCCTTGACATAGCAGGCCGTGCCCAGGCAAACGGACACGCGGTGTTTGCCCTTCGGCTTCAATGAAAACTGCGTGTAAAATGTTATGACGCCATAGATCTCGGACATCGGTATCCCCAGCTCATCCGAGAGGATCTGCTGGACCTCGCGGGGCAGGTACCCGTAGATATCCTGGGCCTCCTGCAATACGGCCACAAGCGCGCCTTTCTGGTTTTTATACTTTCCTATGACCTCAAATAGCTCCGCCTGCTGTTCGGCTGTGCCATTGAAAGGTGCCGCTGTATTATCGGACACGGACAATCCTCCTATATTCAGACTTAAGTTAACGTGGGTTCGATTGCTCGCTTACACTACAACCGGCTAAAGCCGGAAGACTTGGCGCCGCCTGAAAGGCGGACGGAATGGCTCCGCGCGTCCGTAAATCTATAATTATAGGACGCTTTTAATTCAGCGGGCGGACAGGGTCGTCCGCCCCTACGGAATACGAAAGCTCGGCTTGCTGAACTTCGCTAAAGAAAATCTGTCGAACTCACGTCAACTTATAAACAAGTCAGTTAATTCAAACAAATCCCCGCAAAAAACAACCTTCACAATTTTATCATATATGTTTATGAACTTCAATAAAATTTTTCCGCCGCTTGCTTGCGGCTTGTTGACGGGTCGGGGCCGGCGCAACGCGCAAAGCAGATAAAACCGCTGGCGCTGGCGCCTCGGTTTTATCGCCGCCGAGCGAATGCGCGGCCGCAGTATTTCCCGGATAATAACCCGTTAATCTTCGCTCAATAGTTTATCGTCAAAAAGGCCGCGGTTCAATAGGCCTTCCGGCGGTAAAGTTTCCTAAAAAACCGCTTTACCCGTTGAGAATCCTTTGTTGTACTCTGTTAGGGAGGTAGTTTCAAACCTCACAATAAAACGCGGTCGTTTCGCTTGCGGACGCAGTTTTCTTGGATACAGAGTATACCAGCAATGGCACGCCCCTTTTCGGGGCATACCTACCTGCCGTCGTAAATCGTGACACCTGACCCGTTAAAACGACGGTTCAGGCCGGATACTCATTCAAAGGGAGTCGTGAAATGCGATCTCCTCATAGCGTTCGCCTACGTCCTGAAACGGGACGTGAGCGGTACGGCGGAGATAATTCCTTTTGCCGTCGTGAATCGCGACATCTGACCCGTTAAAACGGCGGGTCAGCTTGTGAGCATTTTTCTAACTCGATAACGAATTGTTATTCAGTTTGAGGGGATGTACGAAACTATGCCTCCGCAAGCACCTGAAAGAAAATAGACGCCGATTTCGACGGTTTAGGCACTAAATCATTGCCACCCCTGGAATCGTGTCCCGGAACCCGCTGTTTATCAGGCTTTTTTCGTGCTATTTTCTGACAGTACCCACACTGAGGGTATGGTAAAACGCCACACCCTACGCCCCGAAACAGGGTGGGGGGTTATCATAACAACGGATACTCCCCGAAACGGGGATGACCTCGCGAAACACGATGCAATCTTGAAACGGGATTACGTCTGTGGACAAATAGGTACGGATGCCGGCGGTTCAGGTATAAAACCATTGACCACCCCAAAACCGCGCTCTGGAAGCCTTGACTTTACTGGATTTTCAAGTGTCTATTTATCTACACTGGGTACCTCGCGAAATGCGGAGTACCCCCGCCAGAAGCATAACGCGCCAATTCAAAACTGCTGAAACGGCACTTTTGAGGATACCTCGTGAAACGCGAGGTGGGGCCTAAAAGCGAGGATTCCTTCTGAAAACTACCGAATCGGTAGTTTTCGATACCGTCGCGAAACGCGACGGTATACGCTCCCTCCGTGAAACACGGAGTCACCCGCAAAGGGTGTTACGCAAATTATACACCCTTTTGGTTCAGAAATATATACATTCTGCCGGATTTTCAAAATTTCTGCCCGGCGGCCTTGACTTTTTTTCAGGGCGCGCTATACTATTGATCCCTGGGCAGAGATGGTTGACATCTCTGCCTAAATAATTTACAGAAAGGGCG
>JGI20166J26741_11858918_pt1 | contig 20324 bp, 17 predicted proteins | sample TergutCu122P5_FD_26741 | JGI IMG/M metagenome (IMG submission 26741)
GATGGGCATAGTGGTGCCCGAAACATGTTGAGCAAGCAATAAGATCTGCAATAAAAACCTCTGTTGCATCTAGTTGGCATTTTATTTCCACGTATTAACGTGAATTCCATTATGTAAGATAAGCAGGCTACCACAATAAAATAAAAATAATATCTGTACCTTGATATAGAATGTCAAGCTATACGTTATATTTGTATTCATTTTAACTTGCTACCGATAATGGCCGGTAATCTGACAATCCTTAAAGTAATAGGAATGCTTCCTTAATGACAGAATAAACACAAGAGAGGAAATGTACGTATAACGTAAGATTGAGGCGCGATGGTGTAACCATTGTTGCAGTGGAAAAGCAGTAATTGTTACATATTCTGAGTCTGTGTTTGTAGCTTGAGGCATCCAGTATGCAATGCACATGTGCCGTTTTCTCATCTGTGGCCTGTCCGGCTGAACACTATTCTTCCACATTATTTCATAAACTTCACTATCTTCGAAAAAAAAAATTATCGAACACAAAATATGTGTTGCGATTTTATCTACAACGTTTGGCTTAAACATTTCTCTTTCTAAAAAAATTGAGCGAGATATTGTTCAATATGTATATTGGTCTTCATGTAAAGTAACCGTTATTTTTGTAAGATTTTAATGAAACTTGAATTTTCTCGACAGATTTTCTAAAAATACTCAAATTTTAATTTTATGAAAATCCGTAGTGGGAGCAGAGTTGTTCCATACGGACAGATAGACAGATGTATGGACAGACAGACATGACGAAGCTAATAATCTTTTTCGAAATTTTGCGAACGCTCCTAAAAACGGCTGCAGAATGTGAAATATTTAAATTATCTGGGTAGAATAATAACAAATGATGCAAGATGTACGCCTGATATTATTTCCAGGAGTGTCATGGCAAAAGCGATATTCCACAAGATAAAGTTTTTTTTTCACTACCAAATTGGACTTTGATTAAGGAATAAAAGTGTGAACGTTTCTACTTTGTAAGGTGCTGAAACTTGGACACTTCGGGAAATAGATCATAAATGTCTTGTAAGTTTTAAATGTGGGGCTGGAGAAGGATGGAAAGGATAATTTGGACAGATGGTGAGACAATGAAGAGGTATTCATAGAGTAAAGGAAGGAAGGAAAATCCTAGAGAAAACAAAATGAAGAAAAACTCAGTGGAGTTGTTACATCTTGCGTAGTAACTGCCTTCTAGAACAAGTTATTGAAAGAAAGATAGAAAGCAAGAAAAGAAGAGGAAGAAGACGTAAGCAGCTACTGGTTGACCTTAAGGAAAAAATACTGGAATTTTAAAAAAGAAACCCTAGCTTACAGTCTCTGGAGAACTCACTTTGGAAGAGGCTATAGACATGCCATTAGACAAAAAATGCAATGAATGACAAGATGTCAGAAGTTTATTTCCAGAATCCCAAATGCGAGCTGCTCTTTTCTAGGTAAAATATCATATTTTCGTGACCTTAGCTCATAAGGGGGGGGGGATTTATCGATAATGGTAATTCTAGTTTCCTTATTAAGGGGGAATGTGTTAATGTGTTATTCAGTGCTAAATGCGCTACATAAGAAGCATGGGGGCCCTGTCTGCTATTTTTCGCTGTTAACAAAAACAAAATTATCGAATGTTACACGAAATTCTTTTATGGCGTATTTACGTATGTTGCCGGCAACAATAAGACACACGTAGGTCTTCATGTACGTACAGTGTCCGATATTTTTGTCGGATTTTAAAGAAATTTGGAGTTTTTCAAAAGATTTTCATAAAAGTTTCCAACTTAAAATTTCACGCAAATCCGTCCAGTTGGAGCCGCGCAGTTACATGCGAATAGACGGACAGACAGACGGACATAAAAAAGCTAGTAGGCGCTGTCGTGACTGAGCAAACGAATATAAAGTGTCTGTTCAGAAAACATATAAATGTGATAAACACTTTATCGACAATGCAACATCTCATTATGGCCGACCCTAGTGGTGGCGCATTCTAAGTCGTGAGTCTAAGGCCCCCCGCTTGCTGGGATTGCCGGTTCGAATCCCGCCGGGGGGCATGAATATTTGTTTTTTGTGACCGTTGTGTGTTGTAGGTCTATGCGACGAGCTGATCATTCGTCCAGAGGAATTCTACCGAATGTGTTGTGTTTCAGTGTGATCAAGGAACCTCATAGACAAGGCCTAGACCTATAGGGGCTGTAAAAAAAATCTTGTTAAATACGAGTAAATGAGAGTTTTAGATGGGCTTTTTCTTACGTTACGGTACAAGGGAGGTTATTTTATCGAATGTGGAACTAAGGTGTAATGAGAAGGGAAAAGGGAGGAGTGTGGAAAAGGATCTGATGAATAAAGAGAGAACAACGTTAAGAGTAGCGGGAGAAAAGAAAATTACGGGAAAGAAATGCGGTTAATATTATAAAGTGGCTTGAAAGGAAAAAGGCACAACAAATGTAGTTTGAAGCAGGAAGAAAGTGACACAGTCTAGACGCAGGTGTAAGAATGGAGTATTGTGTGAGATATTGGGTGGGAAGGGAATTGGATTGTGGTTTAGGAAGAGAAGGAATTTTGACTCAGACATTGGCTAGAAGAAGCGACTATCGGCGTAGAGATGGGAAAAAATTCTTTAATTTTTGAGGAGTCGATGTCCAGTGAATTTCGTAAATATGTATTCATTTAAGAAAGAAGACATGGATGGAATTATAACTGTATCTTTTATTAGTGTATATTACTCAGAAATTTTTGAAAGTTTTGGTAGACCAGTCTACTGCATGTGACTTATAAAGTCAATGCAGAGACGAATCATATAGCTAATTTAAGTTCGGGTCTTGATCTTTGGATTATCAAAGATTTATGCAGGAGCGCTAACATGGAGACTGAACGAATGAATTAAGAGGACGTTTAGTTTATCTGAATTTCAGAAAGGCTTCATAAAACGAGGGAGAACCGCTGATAATATTTTTATGTCCAGAATATTATGTAACATTTACGTAGAATTAAGTTGTAAAGTTTATTTGTTACTTGTTTATTTGCAAAAGGACACTGACAAACTGATGAGAAGGTCTTATGGTGGAAACTGGTAAAAGCGTGAATGTTGATTAAATTTAATTTAAGGATGAAAGAGAGGCTAATCTGGATGTAACGTGATATGTGATGATTTAAATGAGTTTTACTGAAATGTTGGATTGAAAAAGGTTTGATATTTTAATCAGCTTTATTCAATTATATTGGGTGAAGATTACTGGGAAAGAAGGATGGCTCATAATAATTAGACTACACTTCTATACTATCAAGAATCGGACTTTGTCTGTGCAGCAGGTGCAATAACTTGCAAGGGGGAGTTAATTGTGTTCTTGTGTCTTCTGAAGTGTCGAACCTACAAATAAATGCACAAAAATTATTGTGTTTAAGAAGGAAGGGAAATTAAATGTGAATAAAAGGTAGAGAAGGGACAGAGATCAGACAAGAGGCAAACAGGAAATAAAATATTTATATATAAATTTGGATACCAACTGGGAATGAAAGACAAAAAAATAACAGGTGACAATTAGAGATAAAAAAAACTTGTAATAATGTTAATATACTCGTGTGTCTAGGCAGGGCGCCAGTTGTGGATATCAGAAAATTAGTATAAATGCGTTCTTCTGTGGAAATTTGGTCATTGGAAGACTGATGGCAGAAAGTAGGGGAAATGTATGAGTTTGGTATAGAGGAGCGCTGGGTTTGCGAATGATATCAGGCAATGGAATGTGTTTACAAATTTGGGGGGACGAAATAAGAAAGATATGGCATTAGAAAAACTTATTTAATATTGGAAAAGCCTAAGCTTAAGGGAAGCATAATTTTCCCAAATCAGTAAGAAATGCTCTGAGAAAGCAAATAAAATTATGGGAAACAGCCAGACGAGAATAATAATAAAACAAGATTTCGAAAGAACGCTGTTGAAAAAAAAGATCATCACTAAGGCCATCTGTATAAAAAATAAGTGGAACACGTGTCAGCACTGAAAGACAAGTGTGGAAGCTTGAATGGGAAAGGGAAGATCTGTTACGTTGTTCGAAGTTTTAAAAGGAACTTGGAAGGAAATGACTAATACAGAAATATGTAATGGGGAATCCGGCAGGGGGATCTTGTAGTGAGAATTAGGCGTTTTGGACTAAATTGTATCTGAGCAAACACCATTGAAATGGATTTTGTGTTGAATAAAGAGGGAGAGGAAGTGTTTACTGGCGTGCCAAGGAAATGAAGATTTGTCGAGAAATATTCTGGACATGAAATTTAGGAATACTGGTGCATAAATACGTAATGGTAGAGTAGAGGAATGTAAGAGCAAAGAGCAGTGTCAGATTGAAAGGAATGCTTGTGATTCAATATGCAGAGAAATTAGGGAGAAGGATGAAAAATAGAGCTATATAGAAATACAGACAGATGTTCACAAACACTAGGGATGGAAATGGGATAGGTGTAATGTAAATGTAACTTTAATAACGTTTGTAGTGTGAGAAACATTACTATAAATATTATTGCGTGATGTGGAGGTAGTAAACTCATAATGTTAGGAAAAATACTACAAATATTCGTCCTTAATGTGGTGTTAGGAAAATTGGGTTAATATACTGTAGGATGTAAAGAGCGTGTAATTAGGAACAGAACTAAAAATATTAGTGCATTGTCTATGAATAATATAGTTTTCGGGACAGTACTGTAAATGTTATTGAATTATGAATAGTGTAGTGCTAGGAAGAGTACAGAAAATGTAAGTGCATTGTGTACGAAAAATGTAGTGTTAGGAAGAGTGCTGTAAGTATTAATGTATTTTGTACAAAAAATATAATGTTGAAAAAAACAATAGAATTATTGAGGCGTAGTGTGTCAATATTGTAGCGTTTGTAATTTTAGTAGGCTAAGAATATTAGTTCGTGTTACGAAAATTGTGTAGTGTTAGGGATAGTAGTATAAGTGACGGTGCATATTGTGTGAATAGTGTAGTGGTGAGAAAAATAATACAGAAGTTAATGCATAGTATATAAACAGCCTAGTGTCGGGAAAGGTAACGTCGGTATTAGTGCATGCTGCATGCTTTAGTGTTAAGCGGGATGCCAGTGTGCAGGACTAGGTTTCGAATCTTCGGCATCCCAGAATGTTCATACTAATTCACCTATGCATACTAACACACCTGTACATACTAATGAAATAATCATTCACGTTTACACGCCAAGCTATATCAGTATCTTATTTCGTAGTTAATAAAAACAAATGAATTCTTAGAAATCATGTTGTGTGTGTTGGAGGTTAATATAATAAGGGGGGTTTTAGTGGTTAAAATTTTGTAAATCGCCAACCTCGTTTTGTTTCTATCATTGTGCTAGGTAATTCTCAACCATGATATTTCCCCACGAAAATTTTGCTGTTTTTTGTTATGGGTTTTAAAGTTTTGAAACAGGAATGATTTATTCTTTCTTAAAACGTATACGAAGCATTTAAATCCACATAGTGTGGAGTCGATCGGCGCTGGAACACGATGCAGCGGGGTGAATGTCCTTCAAGCCGGTTAGATGGGTCCTCTGCCACACCGTGTGTTCATTTAGTTGTATTATTAGTCTCATGTTGTTCCTTTTCATTCTGTGTTGTGTTGCTTTTTTTTCTCTACAGTACCTATATCCATGGGCCTCGCCCCGCCTCATATGACTAGATCTAGTGGTTGATAAGGACAGGGAACAGAGCAATTGCAGCTTTATACGTGGTTACACAGCCTTGCTACATACCACACGAAGGTGTCAAAACACTACCGTCACTAAATGGAGAAGATTTTGCTTGGTTACTTTTTAAACCTTTGGAGGCTTGAAGTTTATCGTAGGACAAAATTTTTATTCGTACCTCATTATACCTACTCGTTGTAAGCGAAGAGGATTTTTGTTTTACCTGCTCACACACATGGCCGCATACACATCCGATATGACCCCTGAACGAGGGATCAGCCAGTCGCAGGGGCCTCTGCCTGTACAACACATGACATTCGCAAGAGACAAATATTTATGACCCCGGCTGGAATCGAACCCGCAATACCAGAAAAAGAGAGGCCACCAGGATCGGCCTAAACACTAATATAAGTAAAAACATAGTTGTCGTTGTTAGCAAATCGGCAGTTCTTTACAAAAATCAATCGCGAGGAAAATTATCGGTCTGTTTTGAGAGTTATACGAAACATAAAAATGCACTGTGTGGGTAAAATGAAGATTTATTTAACGTTACGGCTTCTGGAATGCATAGGAACTACTGTTCGATAAAGGAAAAACAAAGTAAGTTCTATATTTTAGAATAAAACTCGATATAATCCAATAGGATTTGATTTTTTTAGCTCAGAACGAAGTCTCCAAGAGCAGTTTTGAAGCTAAACACCCTTTCTTCGCGTGACTTCAGACTTTCGTCGCGGTGTAATTGAGATCTGTACTCTTCTGGATGTTCCGCAGCGTAGAAGATTGGTTATTTGTTACCGAAGTTTTGGGATATCCTATTGGTCCCATATACTAGTGTCAATCAGTATAAAAAGAATCCTTCCTGAACTGCTTGAAGATAGGACTGATATGTTGCCCCGAAACGTCGGTAACAAACAACCATTCAATCCTGCGTAAAATCCCAGAGGAGTGCAGAATCTCCTTCCTTTCTGTTTCTTTCTTTCTTTATTACTTGCTTGCTTCCATTTTTAGTCGTGTTAGCAAAATTGCGAAAAGCGACTATTAGATTAGTCATGTCTGTACGTCTGTCCGTCCGCATGAAACAACTCAGCTCTCACTGGACGGATTTTCATTACATTTGATATTTCAGGATTTTTCTAAAATCGGTCGAGAAAATTCAAGTTTCATTAAAATCGGACAACAATAACGAGTACTTTACATGAAGACCAATATATGTTTTTCTTTATCATATCTCGCTCATTTCTTCTGAGAATGAGAAATGTGTCATACAAAAGTTGTAGAGAAACTCAAAACACTTATTTTGTGTTAAAAAAAACTTTTTTTTTTTCGAAAATCGTGCCGTTTACGAGATAATGTGGAAAAATATTGTAGAGCGGGACAGGCCACAGATGACAATATGGCGTATGCGCATTACATGCTGAATACCTAAGGCTACAAATGCACACACTCAGGTTGTGTAATATTCATTGCTTTTCCTTTGCAACAATTGTTGCACGATCGCACCTCAATGTTACGTTATACGTACATTGCCTGTCTTGTTCTTTCTTTCTTTATTTCTCTGACCTCTCTCTACCCGCTCATTGTAGGTGTAGAGGGATATTGCTGAACCTGATCACACTCAATGACACACACACACACACACACACACACACACACACACACACACACACACACTTGGTTGGACTCCTCTGGACGAGAGACACAACGCTAACACGAGAGAGACATCCACGTTCATAACGGGGTTCGAACCCGTAAACTCTGCAAAAGCGTGTTCGCAGACCTACGCCTTAGATTGCACGGCCACCGGTGTTGGCGACGTTAAACACAAGCACTGCAGATACATTTCGATAAAGAAGGAAATGGTGAAAACTGCGATTGCAGAACCTCTGCTGAGAAGTTCGAATTTGGAAGAGAAGTTACGTTAGCCGGAACTCTGACGTGTTTTCGTTAGATTTTCATCTGACAGTTCACCAGTATGACTGAATACGAATCAATGGCCGAAGTTTAAGAAAGAAAGATTCAGTTCTTGTCTTTTAAAATACATGTGTCCCTCCAGTGTGTGTCCACTTAACTGGCTATATGCAGGTCTGTTACACAGATAATATTAATGTTCGTCACTGCTTTTGTCAGTTTGCCTTTTTGAGACTGATACCATTTTCTCGTATATGACGTTTTACCAGATCTGTTAAAATACGTCTTTTTTAATATCAAACAACGGGATGCGATTCTAACCACCCAACCCCTTCTGGCGCCAAGGTTGCGGAAAAGATGGAGCTACAGTATAATTGCGCATCCTCTGTGCCTGCAGAAGCACGTCATGGGATGAAGTTTATCTTTAACGTTAAGACATTCTCTTGTGTTATTTCTAATAATGAATGAATGACACTTTTCACCGTCAGCACAACTTTATTATTGATATTAATAACTACTATTAATAATAAAGTCGCAATGACGGTGAGAAGTGTCATTTAGTAAAATAATTCTATTTATCTGAGTAATTAGAATGCAAATACATTAATATAAATTAAGATTATTACAATGCTTGTCTTGTGTTTATGTCGTGTTCTGTATTGGGTGACAATAGTCGTCTGTGTTTATAAATGCTGGAACAAATTTTCTTTATGAAACTACCAACAAAACCTTATTAATAAAACAAATTTCCTTTGTTTCTGACAATAAAACTTCACATACCGGTTTAGAATTATCATCTGGCTATTTCTTATGCAAAAGTACGTGTACCAATGCAGGAACATTTTCTACTTAACCGTCTCCGATTTTCCTTATTGGTAGAGACACCTAATGCCTCAAAATACGTTTCCTTTTAGTTGCAAATTTGTCCTTCCTCTAAAATACTTCCAGTAAAAGAAGCAATTTTTGTTATAGTAGGATTTGTTATGTTGGGAGTTCTTACAAAACTTTCGCAAAATTATTTATCTTATGTTTTAAATTTTTTATAAAAATGTTAAAAATTATTTGAAATATTTAACTAAAAATTTTTGTATTAATTTCATAAAATTCCTGTTTTCAGGCGCCTTCGTAAATTTCGAAAAATATTAGCTTCGTCATGTCTGTCTGTCTGTCCGTCCGTATGGCCGTCCGCAAGTAACAACTTGGCTCCCACTGGACGGATTTTTATTATATTTGATATTTGAGTATTTTCCTAAAGTCTCTCAAGAAAGTTCAAGTTTCGGTGAAATCTGGCAGGAATTAGCGGACTTTTACGTGAATACCTATGTATGTTTACGATAGTATCTCACTATATTATTCTTAGAACGTGAAATATTTCCGACAAAATTTTTAGAGAAAGTAAAACACGTTTTATGTTCAATAGCATTTTCCCGAAAATTGTGCCGTTTCAGAGACAATGTGGAAAAATTTGATAGATCCGGAGAGGCCGCAAATAACAATATAATATGGTGCATGCGTATTGCATGCTGCATAACTAAACCTACAGGAATGCACTTAGAATAAGTAATACTTATGGTTTTTCCACGGTAGCACAGGTTACGCTAACGCGCCCTAATGTTACGTATATACGTACATTGCCTGTCTTGTTCTTACTGTTGATGTAGTCCAGGAAAACTTATTTTTTACAACTATGCGCACTACCAAACGTAAAGATAATTCATTTTCGTGTACATAGATTAATTCATTTTTAGTGACGTACGCCATCTTACTCAATCTGTAATTAGGGAATTGCATTAAATTACCTTAAAATACATTAACATTACAATATCATAGATATTGTAATGTTAATGTATTTTGAATTATGAATTGTGACAAGTGTTGTTATCACTTTATGTGTTTATTATTTATAGATTTTTATTAGCGGCTTGGATGTATCTTCAGTGTTTGAATTTGGCTAAAATCCTTACCCAAAAAACAAGGAGAATGACTTTTGGGTAAAATGTGAATAGAACCAACTTATTCGGTCACATGAAGTGCCTGTGTTGTTGTAAGATTGACGTGATATTTCATAACCGACATGAAGCATATCCTGTAAAAAGTCTTTCGTAGATGCTTAATGAAAAGTCGGATCTGAAGACCAGTTAAGATATTTCAGATTAAATTCTGTGAAGGCGCAGTCGGAAAATTTCACCTTACATTTCAACATTTGTTCATTTCTCTAAGCGAATTCTGTGAGTTAAATTTAGAGGAGTGCACAAAAATTTTGACATTGTTCTGTCCAATTGGCCCTTTCCATGACTTCATAGTCTCCCTAATCGTCTTAGAATGTCAGGCGCATACAGTCTTTCCCTTGACGGTCGCTGTCCAGTATGCACGTTTGAGCGGAGCAGTCCAAAACAGAAGCCCTACAATTTAATATATATATATATATCTATATATATATATATCTATATATATATATATATAGATAGATAGATATATAGCTTTGTGATGCAACGTGACTGCCATTTATATCGAGTATACCACGCACATATTGTTTTGGGCGCAAGGGTAGCGTAGCAGGTAAAGAGAAAACGCTGCGAGCTGGATGGTACTTAGTTCGAATCCCTTCCAAAACTTTCAGATCGAGCCTGGAGCTTAAATAGCTTTCTCTTCAATGGGTACAGGGTTTCTTTCCCAGGGAGTAAAGCGACTTGGGTGCGATTGTGACCAATCTCCTTCAATTCGTGCAGTGGGCAAGAATGAGTGGGGCTACGTATCGACTCTTCCTATAACTCTTAATGGGGTGGAAAAGGACAATTTCACAACTCCAGAAAACATGCTTATATTACACGCACTGCCCACCACGTGTAATTCTACACGCAAATTAAATAAGCGCCAATAAATTGACGGAATAATTTAAATGCCGACACTAGGGAAGTCTGCTGAAATTTGCTCCTTTTTCTCTCATAAATCAGCGAGTGACATCACAGCTTTATGTTTCGGATGACACAATCCTGGGCTATGACATGACATACACACATAGTCACAGACTATCTTCTACATTATACGTTCTATCAGTCCCAGCAAAAGTGCAAAACGAGAAATTCGACGTCGTATTTCCTGTATATTCAGTGTAGGAGCGATCGTAAATTTGTGCCTTCTTCGATTCTAACTTCATTTTCTAGCCATTTTAACAATCTGCAGATGATATGCAGAACACATAAATTAGAGATCTGTGAACTGTGTTTTGTAAAAAATAAAACATTGCATCAACTTTCTGTAATAAAGAAAAAGCCTGGTTTTCATTAAAACAAAAGAAGTACAATTTTAACATATTACGTTTATGCAGTCATACACATAATTTATTTCGTTATTTAATTCTAAGGGATTTCCATCAGTGCGCTCTTATAGCCATTCGATAGGTCGAGAAAAGACATCGCTGCGACTTACCTTAATAATGAAGTTTGGAACTGCACTGTTGCCGACAGTGTGGACTGTTTTCTCCTGCCATTAAGTTGCGTTTCCCGTTACATATTACATTTCTCGTTCCCTCACAATCGATTGTGTCCGGTGGTCTTGGTGTTTCAATTAAATGTCCATTTCCACACACCCTTCGGGTTACGGCGGTTTCAAACACAGCAAAATCTCAGTGCTCCAAGTTGCGATTTTTCGAATTTCCCTTTCGTCCCAGCCGATGAGCTGTAGTCCCAGTTGTTTCTACGGTGGATAAAAATTCAGTGTGCGTCTGTTTCCAAGCGTGTCTTGCAAGCGTTCGTATTCTGCTTTTTAGCCCCTTTCGTGTATTGTTGCGTACTGTTTTGTGGTATAAGTACTATTTTAACGCAATTTAACAAAACCGGGATAGCAGTCCGTATAACGACTCACTACAGGCTGGACGGTCTGGGGTCGAATCCAGGTGGGGACGAGATGTTTCCCAACCGTCCGGCCCGGCTCTGGGACCACCCAACCTCCTGTAAAATGGGTACCGGATCTCTTTCCCGGGGCTAAGCGACCATCAACCCCCATCTAGCATCGAGGTTAAAGAAAGAGTAAAGCTATACATATACTCCCCTCTGTGCCTTTATGGCATATTATAGGGTGAAAATTACTTCCTTTTACACTCCACAAAAATAAAAGCTAAAAGTCGGAGAAAATAAATTTCTATTGTCATAATTCTTGTAGTTCGAATTTTCGGCAATTCGAAGCAACCTCAGTCTCCTTCACATCGAACTATCGAGATTTTATTGTAAATGGAAACTACCGTACTGTAATAAGCTTAGACCCCATCATGCATGAAGGAAACCTGCAGGCCTGCAATGATTTGTACCTCTTGCATCAATAATGACAGCTGTCCCTAGAGAGAGCACAGTTGTTAGTCGGTGAGGTAAATCATATGGATTAGCTAAGTGACTATACAGGAACCAAACATCTGTACATTTATGGAAAATGCAAGTTGAAAATGCTGAATATGTTTAGCCTATTAATTTTCGTCCACCCAGTAATAAAACTTACACGTATGTGTTTGTGTTCCTACGTCTCGCTTAAATAACTCAAATATGATTTTATTCAATCACTTTAGCACCCAATGGCAGATGTCTGGCGCCTTTCGGTATCCCCTGGCTGTAGTTCTAGGATAGTTTTGGATGGTAGGGTAAAGGCGCTGTTCGCCTGAATATTTCGACATTGTGTTGCGAGATACATGACGACTATTTGTTGTACTTCGAAGACTTGTCGCTCTTTGTCTGTGGTAAAAATGAGCATATAATCTGAAATATGTGGCTGCGCCGTCCGCACACATAATACTGTAGGTATACCGTACAAAACTACACTGAAATGGCAAAACATATCAACCATGCAAGGTCATCATGAGGCTTCAGTTTATGCAGGTCATTATGCAAATTATTGACATACATGCGTTAGTTAGGTCTGTATGTACCCTAATTAAAATTTAATTCTAAATGTAATTAAAAGTACGAAGTACGAATACGGATATTTAGGCACATTTTTATTCAATTTCGGTTTCGGTTCTTCAAAAATGTTTAAGCTGAAGGTTGTTCATTTCTTCGAAGTTGTTGCCAAATTATGTTTTTTAATATATTTAATATTTTCCCCGCCACTACTAATTGCTTAATCTAAACAAGGTGGGATATAAAGCCGACTAATTTGGTATATGGTATCAACGTTTCAGGGCGAGGTGCTGTCTCTACCAGTATTGTAATAGTGGAGGGGTTTTGAGATCTGAGTTTCTCACAGCGGTTCTGCTGAAAATACAATGTGTTCTGAGTGTGACAATGTGTCATTGGGCGAGTAGTTCTCAGCCTTTCATTATTCTTGAATTTCTTCTCCCTCAAGATGATGGCCCGAGGATCTTTCGAAAAGTCAGAAGCTACTCGGGTAAAGACACAGCTTCCAATCTCAGAATCGTGATTCATTCTTCTACTTTCGGATTTCATAGAGACGGGGAATATTTTGAGAAGCTATTAGCGCTTCCAGAGGGACGCTGGTGGGCCCAGATAGCTCAGTAGGTATAGCTACTTGTTACGGGCCGGACGGTTCAGGGATCGAAACATGGTTGAGGGCGAGATTTTCCGCACCCGTCCAGACCGTTACTGGGGCCACCCAGCCGCCTGTATAACGGCTACCGGGTCTCTTTCCTGGGACTAAAACGGCAGCGGTGTGGTGTTGACCACGTACCCCCACCTAGTAGCGTGGTTGAAGGAAGGGTACAGCTATACTTTTGTGCCCCGTCTGGGCCTTCATGGCCTATTCTGCGGTGAACTTTACCCTCAACAAGATGGGAGCCGACCCATTAAATTAAAGTCAAATTTAAAAAAATACAAGTTGCAATACAATTACATGTTTGCCATAGTGCCAAACACTTCCAGAACTTCTTCATTCTGGACAAACTGGACCCTGCAATCATAGTGGAACTTCTACGGTGATCGACAGCTTCATCAATATCGCGCGTCTGTGCTCACCACGTTCTACGCTTATGAACAACGCGAAGTGGATCTGACTACATGTACATATCCAGACAGACAGTATTTATTATGCGGTGTGGTGGTGCCCGCTACCGAAATATGTTGGAATGTAGTTGGGTTTTTTAGAAGAATTTTCTAAAATCATTATATGGTATATTTTATTGGAACAATATTTAGATAAATAAATTTTAACCCTTTCTCTGTGAAATGTGTTACTGGATCGAGCCGGCTTAGGATAGGGACAAGTGACAGGCACTTGTAAATACGGTAATGAACTTTCTGGTTCCATAAATTGTTGGGAATTTCTTGACTAGTTGAAAACTGGTTAGCTTCTCCAAAAGGACTCTGCTGTATGGAGTAAATAATCAAGTGAGTAAGTAAAGCGAGATTCTGGGGTTTCCCCTGCCCTGTTTCAGTAATGCCGTTCTTTTCCTGAATATGGACACTATAAATCAGTGTTCGTAACAGTTTCAAATCGCAAAAGGCGTTACGGGATTAAACGTTTGTACTGAAAATTTTAACGCTTCTTATTCTGCCAATATTCATGTTACAAGTTCGTTAAACGAAGAGAAAGTGGAAAATGGCCACAGTAAAGTTCGTGATTATTGTAGGATCCATCTTCAATGACAAACTTTCATTATGCATATTCATATAAAATCATGGCTTAATGTATATTTTCATTCTATCAAATTTAATATTGCATCTTATTATACTGTACATAAAAGTAGTTGTCTTTCCAGCACTCTTGAAGAGTTACTGGATCTTTAAGTACTCGTATCTTCGCCGAATTTGTCTGTATAGTTAAAATTTTGCGCTTGTGTATTAACTGTTACCCTAGCATTGTTGCACCAAATTCCTCAAACATGTTGACAACCAAATTATTCCCATTGCAATATTGGCCGCCTATACCCTACTTCGCAAGTAATATTACAAATTTAATTCCACTTCCAAGGATTTTAGAGCTTTCACATTACCAAGATCGCTCAGTTTGAACTTGTTTACTTAAGAACTGAGTGTTTGTTCTGAGAATGAACAGTATTTATAAACTCAGAATATTATGCCAAGGATACATGCTTTTATCTCTTTCTTGAAAAGAGCTAAAATGTATTATAAATGTGTTTTAGTTATAGATGAAAAGGTAGAATTTTATGGTCAGACTGAAACAAACACTAACTTGTTTTTAGATGTTTTCTGAATTAATAGACGAGATTTACAGACCGTCGACAAAGTCAGAGTTGCTACCATCTCAGAAGTGTTTACAGGAAGTGTGATAGTTTGAGATTTGGGCTTCTGATTCTTGTACTCTGGTAGATACGTACCGGCGTTTCAGAAGAACCTGCTCCCTCAGGCTTCATGAAAAGAGGGTCTATGTCTTGAAGAAAGAAGTACCAAATGTGCGTATTTGTCTACGAAATTTGATTACGTCACATCTTGCACAAATATATTCTCCAGAATTATTCGCGTGTCTTGTGGAATGGACTTTGTCTGTGTTGCTCTCAGAGGCGCTCGAACGTACTTCGTTTACTGGAGTAACTGCCGTTCGTATTGCAACAGTGATCGATAAAAAGACAGGCATTTTTATATAAACGTAACACTGAGGCACATTAGCGTAACCACTTTTGCCGTTGAAAACCAGTAAGTATTAGACATTCCGAGTGTGCCACTGTAACCTTAGTTATCCAGCATACAATGCCGCATTATATTGTCATCTGCAGCCTGTCTGGCTCTACCATATTTTCCACATTATCTAATAAACTGTACGATTTGAGGAAAAAATGGTTATTGAATACAAAATGTATGTTTTGATTTTTTAAACATTTCCCATTCTAAGAAGAACTTAGCGAGATATAATCATAGGTGTACGTATGTTCATGTAAAGTACCAGCTATTTTTGTCAGATTTTAATGGAATTTGATTTTTTTTCGACAGATTTTCAAAAAATACTCACATATCAAATTTCTTTAAAATCCCTCCATTGGGAGCAGATGTGTACCATGCGCAAGGACAGATCGACGGAGAGACAAACATGACGAAGCTTGTAGTCACTTTTCACAGTTTTTCGAACGCGTTCAAAAAGTACCTCAGTGACCTCTACACATACCATCAATATTGAGCTGTTGAATTTAGGTAGGTTTCACCCTTTCATAGGCTACGAAGGCCCTTAGGGAGAGTAGAGGTATAGCTCTACTCTATTTTAGACCTCGGCTCTAGAAGGGGGTGAGGGGTCAGCGTCACGCTGCTCCGGCCGCACCTTACCCCCGGGTAAGACCCGGTACCCACTGTACAGGAGGCTGGTTGGGCCTCAGGGCCGATCTGGACAGGTGCGGAAAATCTCGACCCACCGGGATTCGATCCCCGGACCGTCCAGCCCCTAGGCAGTTGCTATACCGACTACGCTACCCGGCCCGAGTTGTTGAATTTAACCCTATAATATTTCATGAAGGCATGGGGAGGGGTGGAATAGATGCTTATTTCTATCCTTCTTTGATCTCGCCTCCAAATGTGGTGGTTGGTCGTCATGCCGTGGCAACTTTGCCACCGGGAACGAGACACTTTTTCCATTTTACAGGAGACTGGACGGATATAAAAAATCTCACCCTCACCAGGGTTAGAACTTCGGGCCTTCCAGACCATAGCGAGCCCCTTTACCGACTACACTATTCCAGGTCGCCTTAGTGAATTGTTAGTTTCTGTAAAAATAAATAAATAATAATAATAATAATAATAATAATTTCCTCTACGTTTAAATTTACAACTTTAATATGAGCTGCAACTATAAGTTTGGAACGTAGCATGAGATTATATGTGAACATACGGGCCTGCAGTTTCCTGTGATAACACGATTTTAAGCTCTATTGCCTGCCAAACAGTAAACGTACCTACTAACTAAACAGTCAACCAAACAACCAACCAAAGAAACGAACAACCTAATAACTAACAAGTTAAGCGTTTCAACCTTCCTTCTCAGAGTTATTCGAGATCTCTGAAGTTTGGCGAAGTAACTTCCTCATATTCACATCAAATTTTATAGAAACCATACAACAGATAGTGCCGAGCAGACCTCAGAAACTTAGCTTCCTGCTTCACAGAATTCTATTTCTGCTATTGGCCAGTAATTGATATTTTGGTTGAGTACTTACCATGAACTTATTGGGTCGTAAGCTCAAATCTTGGCCAGTTCCGGTGGCCTGGCTGTCTAAGGCGTTGGTCTGCGGCTGCTTGCTTGCTGGGACTGTGGGTTCGAATCCCGCCGGGGGCATGAATATTTGTTTCTTGTGAGTGTTGTGAGTTCTTAGGTAGAGGTCTCTGCGACGAGCTGATCACTCGTCCAGAGGATTCCTACCGACTGTGTTGCGTCGTTGTATGTGATCTAGAAACACTGTGAATGAGGAGAACCTGGTCCACCGGGGGGAGGGGGGGCTTTTGCGCCAAATATATAAAAAAAAGCTAAAATCTTCATATTATTACGGTTTTAATTATCAGTTACAAGCAATATCCCATGCACGATAATTAAACGTGTTTTTGATGCAGTTCCGTCCCGTATATCACGTGCCTGGCTTTTGTTGTCTGTTGCAAATTGCCATCGAACTGAGTGATAATGAAAATGTTAGCACAGTCGCCATTTTGGTATATTTTCTGTCTGCCACAGTACCTGAAATGAAGTTGCATGTTTTTGACATTTAGTAAAACACATCTCTGGATTGTAAATAAAGTATCATTGACGTCTCTCTCATCACGCATGTGATTACTGATTATATGGGTTGCATTAGTGTAAGTTTTATACCTTGTGTCTTGAAATCTGTTCATAGTTTGAGCCTCACAATTTTGCCGCGACACGGAAATAGCAATCTATCGGCCCCCATTATTCGGCATCTGTCATTTTTTCAGCACCATTGATGCTACATCAGTCATTTTACTTCCAGCCACAATACTGTTAAATTTACTTTGTAGTGATATTGTCTGGAAAGTGCTTTTTGTTACGTAATAACTTAGTGACAGATTAGATTTGAAGAGCAGGTCTGTGCACGACCCGCTACAATGCGTTGTTGTCACCTCGAAAGAAACTGCCAAGAAGCTGCATTCCGCATGTAATAGGTTTAAACGAACTTACTGCTGAGCAAGCTTGAAGCAAACATGGTGTCCGAGCCTCCTCCGGTTTGTAACCAGCCACGCCCCATCTCATATGCAGGCTTTTCTGCAAACTCTGTGATCCTAGATTTCAGTGACTTGTAGTTGTAGGCAATGAGGAGTTTTTACAATCGCTAGTGCTGTCTTCAATATCCCGCCCTGTGCTTGTCTGTTACACTTTCTCTTACACATGTCGCGACAGAATTCGTATTTGGCTACCCTTATAACTTCTAAAGTTGAAGATTCAAGTCTTCAGCAAACGTGCAGTCTGAATTTCTGATACTTCACTGTTCAAATTTGAAATACGGCAGCATGGTCCGTCGCACACACACAACAGGCCTGAAGCTGGTAACCCGAAGTATTTTGTGGAAAGTAAGTTGGCAGTACACCCAACTTTCTTTGTTCAATACCGCAGACCCAACACAGAACGTCCACAACATATTACACGACATATGGCGTACTGTTACTAGTTTGTACCATATCCACACCTGTTAGGGTTAAATGCACTTATTTTGCCAGATTTTGGGTGTCATTAGAAACCTTACTTCATTTCACTCTTATTATTGCGCAAGATAACTGAAAATTATGTCAATTAATTGTATTTCCTTTACCAACACAACAAATCAAACACGGAGTAAAAAATCCGTAATATTTAACTACAAAAAGCATGTATTAAGCCGTAAGAGTCCATACATCTTAGGTAGGTTATAATTTAGACAGGAATTTCGAAAATGTATTATTATGCTGGCACGTGGAACTTTCCCTACAAAAACTTTGTTTTACTATTCACGCTATCAAAAGGGTAATGGCTTATACATAAGGTAAGGTAACATTTAAAAGAACTCTAGGATTAAGTCATTGTCCTAGTTTGGATTCTAGATGCTGTTATGCAACTACCGGATTTTTGGTAGTTACAATTATATACATAACAAAATTTCAGAGCAAAACGTAAAAAGCGAATTTGTCCCTGTCCACACCGTGAAGGTATGTATGGGGAGTAGAGGTATAGCTCCACTCGTCCTCATCCTCGGCACTAGATGGTGGTGAGTAGTTAACTTCTTGCACCGACCGCTTTACAACTTGGAAATAACACCAGCACCCATTGAACGGGACGCTGGGTGTACCCTGAGCCGGTCCGGTATTTTGGTGAAGAGAAAAATCTCTGTACCCTGCCGGTATTTGAACACCACGTAGTCCAACTCGTGGCCTAGTCACTATACCGCCTACGCTACACCGGCTCCTAATTTCAGCTTATATAGTGACGGATTTTATAAATTTATTCTTGTGTTGTGTATCATAAAATAGCTTGTGTTCTGTAATAACCGGACTCCCTCACCAATCTCCTTGTTCGTTGTCATTGTGGGTACCACTAGATGTCTCCTGGTATCCACTGTCGGAAATCCGATCAGCTGTACCGAAGTTAGTTTCACTGGCGAGGCTTGTCGGGAATGCGATAGAGTGATTGTCAAGCCGACAGATATTGTGCATTTTCTTGCTTTGAATTATACCACGCATGTAAATGTTGGCTCAGGATTAATTCATGTTTATGGAATTCCCAAATTAAAAAAATCTGCTGATAAATTATGATAGCACGTATGTTAACACGTATGCTGCTTATAAAACTGTTACAGAATTAATCAAAAAGATAGGCAACGCGATGGCCATTACTCAACAGAATGCATGTGACCTGCATAGCGTGGGTACAGTCCCTTAATACTCGCAGCAATGGTCGGAGTAAAACCTAGAACATATCAAAAACATGAGTCTCCATCACTACTTGACTTTTTTCTACTGGTTGGCGTTTCGTTTGCAACAAGCCTAAATTGAAATGTACTCAATGCACAACTCTAATCAAATATAACACTAGAAAAAATGACCGTGTTATTTAACACGCACAAAACGCAACTGCACCTCAGTACAACGTATTTTTAACTGGAATACATCGATTAGTGGTCACAAAGACTTTATTCAGCACAAACCACTTCCAAGTTCAATTGCAAACTCCACAGTCACTATCTGTACGTAAAAATGTGAGACATTCGTGCCATGTTTACCTCTCCTGGAATATCCTAAGAGCCTGATGCCATTTCACTCGAAAAGAGCGCTTTTGTGGCGATGTAATGTCGCCGAGAACAATAAAGTGTACTTAGGTCTTCATGTAGGGTAAAGTCGCCTAACATTACCGTAGTTCCTAATGCGAGGTACCGCTGTATCTTCCCTGTGTGCTTCCGCCAGGTAGCGTTGAGTATGTGACCTTGGGGCAGGTGCCTAAAAACGACATTTGTAAGAAGGACTGGACTGTCGAAGGTATGTTCCAGTTACGAGCTTTGATTTGTTTTCATGCTGTAAAAATTTTGGAGAGTCTTTATTCGTAAGCTTCTCCATTGTCAAAGTTTAGTGATTTCAACTCAACCATTTTTTAGATCTTAGTACGAGGCGTGTCCAGAAAGTAGAGATACAACGGTCCTAAACATTTTTAATTTACAAAAGCGACACTGTGAATGAATTGTCTGAATATAATTTTATTTTTCGACATAGTCGCCGGCATTGTCCAAACATTTATTAAGTCTTGGAACCAGCTTCTGTATCCCCGAGTCATAGAAGTCTGCCGCCTGCCCTTTGAACCACGTCA
>JGI20166J26741_11860029_pt1 | contig 20320 bp, 13 predicted proteins | sample TergutCu122P5_FD_26741 | JGI IMG/M metagenome (IMG submission 26741)
GCTTCCGACAAACTGCTGTACTCCGCCGCGAACTTGCCTAAAACGATATGTTCTATCGGAAACATGTCGTCAGGAGCGTCGTTTTCGGCTTTGTAAGCAAGAGCTTCGGCGTTGTCCCTAAACTCAAAGAACGGAATGTCATATACGCCCGTTGATGTATATGTGGCGGTGAAACCGGCTTGAGGTTCGATTGTCGCCGAAAACGCGGACATGTAATCGTCGCGAACTTCATAGCCCAAGTCCTGCACGGCTTTTTTCAGGGCTTCAAGCGTAAGCTCTGCGGACGGAGCGGCGGTCGCGCCGCTGTTGTCGGACGGGTCTTTTTCCCCGCCGCCTATTGATAATTTGCAGGAGGTCAGAAGAGAGAGCGCAAGCGCCGTTACAAGCGCGAGCATCAAAAGTTTTTTCATTTTGATTTTCTCCTTTTATTTTTGAATTGGCGTATGAATAAAAGATATGCGGTTGTTCTTTCTTCCGGTTTATTTGTTTGCTTGTTTATTCCCCGTTGTATGTCAAACTCCCCGCGCCGCGCTGAATTGTAATAGTATAGCCGTTTTGGTCGTAGTCTATCTGTAAAATAATTATTTTGCCGGACTCCGCGGATTCTTTCGCGAATTGAAAGCCCGACCCGGTCGCATTGCTGAAATTGTAGTCCGTCGAGTTGATAAACCCATAATTATTCATGAGAGCGAGCGCGTACTGCAGCATTTCCGAATTTTGATTTCCGTCCGTCGTTTTATATTCGATAATTTGCAGGTCAACCCCGTTTGATATTGAGTTGTTTACGCCGATGACGTCGCGTTTTTCACCGAGAACATATTTAACGGACGGTATTTGGTCTTTGCCGATTGTGTAGTAATCTAAGTTTGCCGTATTGTTCAACGCCGAAAAAGCTACAGCGATAACTGCGCCGATAATCGCAACGATTATTACTGCGACTATTATTATAATTACCGCGACTATCGGAATCCCGCTTTTCTTTTTTACCTGAGCGGATACGTAATTCGGCGTATATTGCGGCTGATATACAGGCTGAGCAGATTGAACCGGCTGAGCGGGCTGTTCCCGCGTCTGCTGAGCTGGTTGTTGTTCGTCTGTGATTTTTTCGCCGCAATTATTGCAAAACTTTGCGTTGTCGGCGAGTTCGGTCCCGCAGTTTTTACAGAATTTTGCCATATGTTTTATCCTCCGTTATTAAAATTATAACATAAAATCAATCAAAAATTGCATTAGAATCCTGAATCGTATAATCGCTGATTTTGACCATGTCCGACAGACTTATGCCCTTGGTCTTAAATTCCGTAATTTCCATTGTGCTTGTTCCCGTACTTGTTTTCGTGGTGGATTTCAATGTCAGACCGTATTCGTCGTCTATCCAGAATTTATAATCCGTGCCGTCTGAACTGAATGTATAGCTGGTAGTTTTGCGTCCGGCTATTTTGTCGGTCCCGCTCTTTACCGCGCCCATGTATCTATATACCTCAAAAGCGTAAAGATAAAGCGAAAGCATAGAACCGAAGCCCTTGTATGTATCTTCGTCGCCGACAGGGTATGAATATCCGGTTTTATCCGACGGGTTGAGCATATACATCTTTCCGGTGCCGTATTCCACAAACGTAATACTGTCCTGCGTGCTTAATTCATAGCCTTTGTCGCAGCGCATTTCGGTCATAGTAGTTTTATTGCCGCTCTCGTCTGTGGATTCCATCGTGATTTTATAGTCTGTGAGTTTTGCTACTGCATCCTGATATTTTTGCAAATCGTTTACCGCGTTTGACAGACCCTGCAAAGCCGATAACTGACTGCATCCCGATATTGAAAATACTGTGGATAATGCAAGGATTAACGCGAGTATTGCCGTTATTATTCTTTTGTTTGCGCGTTTAGTTTTCATAATTTTCTCCCTGTTAAATATAATAAATTATTAATAAAATTTTGTTAATCGCCGAGTTTTGCGCCGCATTCGCCGCAGAATTTCTGCCCCTGACGGTTCATCGTCCCGCACGCCTCGCAGTATTCTTTCGGCTTTTCGCCCAGTTTTGCCCCGCATTCCTCGCAGAAAGTCGAGCCCTCGGTGTTCACCGTTTTGCACGTAAAACATGTCAGCTCTGCGATATGACGGTTTTTTTCAATTTCCAAATCGGACTGTTCTCTGCGAAGCGCAGTTAATTTTTCGCCGGTTTCTTTGATATTTGAAACAAGTTCGCCGTTTTCGGAGTCGTCCGCAAGCGTCGGCAGCAGCTTTTTGCCGAGTTCGGCATATAACTTAAGCTCCGACTGTTCGAGTTCCGTAATTTTCCCCGCGATTTCGCCGAGCTTTGCCTTCATTTCATCAATCGACATTTTAATCTCTCCGCCTTTCTTACTTTCTTAAATTTTTTATTTTATAATATGAATTTTGCCGATAAACGGCAGTTCTTTCGCTTTGCCCGAAAATCCGTTGATTAGTCCGATAATTCCAATCACGCCGATGACAATCCAGATTATAAACGCTATAATTGTCGTCAGGAAAACCAAACGCCATGATATTGCAAGTAATATTGCGGTGAGAATCACGTTGACTATTCCGCCCGCAATTCCCAAAATCAGCAGGAGAAGCGCCTGATTTGAATGAAAGCGTCCGAATTTGGAGCCCGGGCAGGCGATAAGAGGCAGGAAAAAGATGAAATACGCAAGCCCTGAGATAACTTTGTTTTTTTCTATATCCGCAGGGTCGTACTGTCCCGTGTAGTCCGAGGTGTTTGTCGCCATATTTTTCAGGTTATCGAACGCGTTTTGATGCGTTTGCTGAGGTTGGGGCTGCTGCGGATTCGGATTGGCTGCCGGCGCGTCGTCTATAGCGGCTCCGCACGAACCGCAGAATTTTTTTCCCTCCGCGATTTCGTGACCGCAGCTTTTACAAAATTTTGCCATATTGTTTCCCTCCCGTATTAAATTAATTTAATTTTTTAAGTTCCAAAATCAACTTGGATTACGTCCGACAGCTGAGATATAACGGACCAAAACATTATAGTTGAGACTATAATTCCGATAATAGCGAGAACAATAAAGATTAGTATTGCGCGCGCCAGATTTCGCCTGTTGACCGAACCGCCGCTTCCGAATGCGAGTATTGACGCAACAATCCAGCCCAGAATAGGAATGTTCATCAAAATCATCCAGCCTATGTAGCCGATTGTGCTCATCGGGTAGTATTTGCTCCCTTTCGGCGGACGTTCGTCGGCGGGCTTCTGATAGTACGCGGGCGCGGATTGCATTGTTTGCGCGGTTGTTTGAGTTTGAACAGGCGGAGGCTGGATTATCTGAGGCTGCTGTACGGGCGCGGATTGCGTTGCTTGCGGGCTTTCATCAACTTTTTCCCCGCAGCTTGTGCAGAATTTCTTGCCTTCCGCGATTTCCGCCCCACAGTTTGTGCAAAATTTTTTCATACTGGGTTTCCCTTTCTTCAATTTATATTATTTATTTTTGATTTGCGCTGTTATTTTTTTTATATGCGAAAAATAGCTTCTGTGCGCTATGCTGATATGGTGCGGTGCAAAATCGCCCCTTGTCTTTGTTTTTGCGGAAAGACAGAGAACCGTCGTCTGCCTTTGTCCGAAACTAAAAATTACTGATTATCATTAACCTACGACTAATGATGCCGCGCCGTATGCGGCGCCAACCCCAAGCGTATAGCGCCTAATGAGAACGCCGCAAATCCAGCCAATGCCGGCGTCGTATTAGCCATAGCCATAACTACTGCACATACACTGGCAAGCACGCCATAACCCCCCGCGGTTTTTAATTAAATTATTAACTTTGGATTTTTATTTACCCCCTGTTGCGTTCAGCTTGGCGCGTCCGCGTTGTTGCTGAAGTTTGGTATTCGCACGTCGTTAAGCATAGCCTCTAATAAAAAAATTTGACGGCGAAGCGTATCATTTCTGCCCAGTTCAGTTCCCGCGACTTCAATATTAACTTGACTGTTGTATTTATCAATGCTTGTAACTGTAAATTGGAACTCATATTTATAGGCGTACAAAGTGACGCAGAAAAAAATCTTGCCGTTTGAGGTATCGGAAAAAGTAGCTTTTCCCTTTTGTAATTCCACAATGTCGTGTATCGCGTTGATAACCGTTCCGCTTGGATGCGGATAAACCTTTTCCGCCATATCGGCGTTCACCTCCCTTATAATCTCGCCGGCACACGAATATCTTACCACAGGAACAAGAAAAAAGGCAGGGTTAATTTTAGCACAAAAACTAACCCCCCATCCAAAAAACCTGTAAAATCAAGTTTATTTCATACATGAAAAAACCGCGCCGGGTTGCTGCCTCGGCGCGGTATGCTTTTTAATCGTTTACTCATTTTTTTTCGATTTGAAATCCTCCAACCATTCCGAAATGTTAAGACGGGTTTTGAGATTGATTTTTTTCAGCAGGTTACGCACATGGATTTTAACAGTTTCCTCTGACAAAAACAATTCGGAGGCTATCTCATTGTTAGACATTTTTTTGATTAAGCACCGCAGCACATCGGTTTCCCTTTTTGTCAGATTGTATTTCGCAACAACGGCGGAGATTATCGGGTCGGGACCACCAATAACGCCGATTTTTTCCCGTACCGTTTTAATGTGCGCTCCCACTTCGCCGGACGGGATATGCAGCTTGCGGGAGATTTCATATTGTGTCAATCCCTCGGTCAGTAGCAGGGCAATATTCATTTCCCTTTCTGTCAGCAAATTGTTAGCCCCATTGGACTGTTCCGGCGTTTTGCCGGGTTCGGAGTCCTCCATTCCGAGGCTTGCGGCGATTTGCCGCAGGCTCAATCCCCGCAGCAAACCATCGACGACAGCTCTTTCGCGGGGGGAGAACCCGAGAAAATCAAACCGGCCGGACTTGCTTCCAATCGTGAAATCGACGTCGGACTTTTTCAGGTCGTCGTTCCAGTCGGCGGCAAAAATGTTCCGCTGTATCACGGGCGGGAGTATCTGGAACGCCAGCAGGAAAGAGACAGAGACAGTCACGGCCACCCCAGTCATTGTTTCGGGGCCGGCAAGGGAAATGAAACTCTCCGCCGCCACCGATAAGAAAACCGCGCCTATCGTGGCAAAGGTGACCCGCCAGAAGAATTGATTATTCCGGTACTTTTTCATGAACCCGACGATATAGAATACCATAATATATCCGATACCGTCGCCAATCCCAAATAAAAGGCAGCCCACGCTGCGCCACTGCGCCTCCAGCGGCAGCACCAGCATGAGGATACCGGCCGTCGTGAATATCAGGAACAGGTTCAGCATATACCAGACGCTGCGCCTGAACCCGAATTGAATGACGACGGCAAACAGGACGGCGGACATTGTCCCAATCCCGCGCAGGGCAATATTGCCCGGCAGGCATTGGTTCACGAGATTCTCGCCGAAAACGTCGAGCATAAAAAACGCGAACGGGCAGACCAGTATGATGTAGATACCCCTGTGCGGGACGATGGATGCGTTCGGGGAATTGCCGGAGAACGCCTCTTGCCGGAAGAAAAACACGCACACCGCCAGCGCGGCCACCAGCAGGCCGGGGAACACTTCGGATAAGACGCAGCCGCTGACCCCGTGGTGATACAAAAAGGTGAACAGTCCGTAAACGAGCGCGACGATACACATGGAGAACAGCCTCTCGGCGTTTTTGAGGACAAAAACGTGGGCGTAAGTGGCGTAAATCGTGCCGCCGCCAACGCCGAAATGGAATATGAGCATGGCGGCGTTTTTCATTTCGCCCTCCGGCGGCAGCAGCAGCCAAAACGCGAAACCGATGACGAGCAGGGCGGTCATGACCCTCATCCCGGCTATGATGTTTTTCATGGCAAACAGGAGGACGGCGATAGCGCCCACGGCAAAGGCTATATACGATAGAAGCGTCATATCCAATTCCAGAAAAACATTGTCCGTTATGAAGTATGTACTGCGTAAATCATGCAATATTAGGAGTATGACCATAGGGAACAGATACGCCAGATGTCCTGGGCGTATCTGGGCGAAGCTGATATCATCCCTCGTCCGCCAGAGCTTCCCAAGGGAAGTCAGTATCCGACTGAACGAAAATTTACCGTCCGCTTTCAAAATAATACTTCCTCCTTTCCTGATTTTAAGGGTATGGCTTATCAGCGAATGCCCCGCTGTCTCTGCGGGGTGATAGGTGGACGGGAGAAAAAATTTTACTATAATCATTATAAACAATAAACAAAATAAAGTCAACTAAAAAAATAAAAAAGCAAAAAAATCGAAATATATAGTATGCTTTGGCGTTGGTTTGTGTAATATTCCTTTGGCGAATCAATAAAACGTAACGTCATACTGCGATAAAAACCAAGGCGCAATGCAAAAGGCTATAGATAAAACTGTAGCATTATTCCAAGCTATGGAATAGAAACCCGATATTCCGCTGTTTTAAAAAGCCCCGATAGAATGTAAACTATCGGGGTTTTCTGTTTTTGTAAATTTGTGAAACCGCTGAAACGAGATTCGCATTACAACTCTGAAGTTATATTTGCGCCGGCGCGGGCAGCAGCGGGTCAATTAATACGTTTGTGTTTTTTTCAGAAATAGTTTTTGCGCAGACGCACAAACTATAATTCAAATCCAGCGGAATAAATTTTATACAGACCCCGTTGACATATTCAAAAATCCGATTTTCTTTGACGACGGAGAAATCTGAAAAGTCGTCTCCCAGTCCCTGCCCGGTATATTTGACGTAGCTCTCTTTTGCCGTCCAAATATCAAAAAAATCATTAAATTTATTTTGAATTAAATATTGATATTCATCAGGATGAAAAAATCTCTCGGCAATGCTTTTTTGAAACCCGTTCGATTTTTTTTGAACGTCAACCCCTATTTGCTGCTCGGAAACGGCGCATACCCAGTATTCCCCGCTGTGGGAAACCGAAAAGCACAATCGAATATCGGCTGCAAAACAGGGTTTTTCGTTATTCTGACGGTGAATTTCGGGAATCTTTATATTTGCTTTCCTTTCCGAATAAATAAAATGGCTTGCGCACCGGCGAATCCTCTCCTCAGAATTTTTATTATACCTGCGTTCTTCGCCGGTAAAAATATACATATATATATTTGGAGACAAGTCCATCATTTGATGCCTTTTGATTCCATGTATTCAATCATGTCGCGGACCGTATGGATATTCCACAGTTCCTTGGTCGGAACAGATACTTTGAACTGTATTTCAAATTCGGTGATAAGTTTAACAATATCAAAAGAATTAAAATTCAAATCTTTTATAAAATCAGTGTCCATCGTTATATCTTTCTTTCCGGTCACCCTGTATAGAATTTCTTTGATTTTTTCAAACATATACGGTTATTATTCCTTTCTTTGTTTATATATTTAAATTATCAGCCGTTCACAGACGGAATCTACGAACGTTTGATTTTCTTTGTCGAGGTTTTCGGGAATTCTGTTTCTCTTATATTTATATGGCGTATCTGTTTATAAGCGGGAAGCGTTTTATTTATCTCATCGACCGAGGCTTGAATCGAGGTTAAAATTTCAAACGCGCTCATACCTTTTGTTTCCGCAGGGTTCGGATAAATTGTAACCGCAGGCACAACGTCGTCAAGCGTATTGCCGACAGACGAACCATAAACCATAACTTCTTTGACCATAGGAATCTCAGATAAGGTATTTTCCAACTCTTCCGGCGAAATGTTTTTCCCGTTTTTCAATACGATAGTATTTTTCTTCCTGCCTGAAATAATTAAAAATCCGTCGTTGTCAACATAGCCGAGGTCTCCCGTCTTGAACCAGTCGTCAGCTATTGCTTCTTCCGTCAAATCTTCTCTTTTATAATAACCGTTCATCAGACATTCGCCGCGAAGGAGTATTTCTCCTCCTTCGATTTTAATTTCAAAAGCCGGAGAGAGCAACCCTACGGTTTCCCGTTTATAATATTCGTTTCGGTTTCCTGAAACCATCGGTCCGCATTCGGTTATGCCGTATCCCTCAAGCACAATAATCCCGAATTTATGCAGAGCTTTCGCGACATTGGCAGACAGATAAGCTCCGCCGCATATTATATATTTTAAACCGGGGAAAACCGCTTCTTTGAACGCTTCGAGTTTTTTATCGCTTTTTTCCGGTCCTTTTGAGATTTTTTTAATAAACTGAGGAAATCCTATGTTTGTATTGCTGCGTTTTTCATAAGCTATGATGAGCTCTTTTAAAAGCATTTCGGCAATCAGCGGGACCGCCGTCATCCCTTCTGGCTTGAAAAGCATAAAATCGCGCAGCATATAGCGAATATCGCCGTTAATACACAGCTCTGCGCCGTTTGCTAAATTATTGACCAGCGAAACGCTTATACCGTAAGAGTGATTAAGAGGCAGAGAGGTGAACATACGGGCGGGGAAACTTACTAATTGCATAGTGGAATACGCATTGCCGAGTATAGCTCGGTGGCTGAGCATAACAGGCTTAGAAATACTCGTAGTGCCGGAGGTATAAATAATGACTGCGGTTTGGTTCGGGTCAATGGCAGCGCCTTTGCATTTGCGCCCTTGACTTTCAATCAGTTCGCCGCCGTGCGAAACCGCCTTATAAAATCCGTCTTTGATATTTTTGTCATCCGAAAGCATTATCAAAGGTCTGTTTTCAAAAATATCCCTGTTTCCAATCCTGTTCAATATCACATCCGAAACAAAAACAAGTTCGCAGTCGGCAAAAGATATTAATGATTTTATGGTATCGGGCATTTGTTCCTGGTCAATGGGAACCGCTACGCTGCCAATATATGTTATTGCTAAGAAAGATACCACAAACATATAGCTGTTCTGGCTTAAAATAGCTATGTGCTTTCCTTTTAGTCCGCGGTCTGCGAGGTCTTCCGCCAATGCGTAAACGTCAGCCGTTAATTCATCATAGGTTTTAACAACCGGCGCGCCTTCCGCGGTATAGTAACAAATTGCCGGTTTGCCTCGGTGCTTTTCTGCGATTTTTTCAACGTAGGCATTAAAATCTTTGGTTTTTTCCACGGTGTAAAACGGATAATTTTTCATTTTCCCAATCCCCCTTTTTTATTTTATGCAATAATTTTTATACCATTTAACTCCTTTTATGTTAATGAAATATTATCATATTATAAGGGAATTAATCAATAAGCTAATTGTAAACATTTACTCGATTTTTTGTGTATTCTGCGGCATTATTCTTATTTTATGCCGATTATACCGATAAACTGTATGTTGTATCAACAACGGCGTCAACCCATTTCGGGTCGTTTGTGATTTGAGTAAAATCGCCGAGTATTTTAATAAAAACATCAACAATTTCAGGGTCAAATTGCATTCCCTTTCCTTTTAACAATTCTTTTCTGGCTTGCTGAATTGTCAGATTTTTGCGGTATCGGCGAAAAGACGTCATTGCGTCAAAGCAATCGGCAACACAAATAATTCTGGCGTCTTCATGAATATTGCCGGCGGAAAGCCGATACGGATAGCCGCTGCCGTCGTATCTTTCGTGATGCTGTAAAACTCCCGGCAAAATATCGGAAAACCATTCTACATTGGATAAAATATCAATAGCATATTCCGGATGCCATTGCATTTGGTTTCTTTCGTCAAGGGTTAATATTCCGTTTTTAAGCAGTATGGCGTCCGGTATTTTTAATTTTCCTATGTCGTGCAAAAGCCCCGCCGTCCTAACCCTGTCGTTTTCGCCGCTGCTTCTGCCCATAGCGATACTGATTTTTTCAGACAAAACCGACACGCGGTCGGAATGTCCGCGGGTATATACGTCCCGCGCGTCAACCATTGAACGCAATGCGTTAATCAGGCTCTCGTGACTTTCCAAAAGTTTTTTATTGACTTCATTCAAATGGGTGTTTGTGACTTCAAGGTCGTTTTTATATTCTCTGATAGTTTTCAGCTGCTGTATTGACTTGACGCAGGATTCAACCAGCAATTCGAGCTGGCTGAAATTGTCGCCTTTTTCAAAATAGCCCTGAATATTCAAAGTGCGGATGGTTTTGATAGGCGGAGCCATGCTTTTATGCCCCGTCAGAAAAATGATGAAGATGTCGTTGTTGAATTCTCTTACAGCCTCGACAACTTTATCTCCGCATATCGGAGACATGAGAAAATCCGACATAAGAATATCGTAATGGTTATTGCGTATTTTTTCAATCGCCGCATACGGGTTGTTTTCAACATCTACTTCAAAACCGGATGCGGAAAAATACGACTGTAACGTAAACGTCATTATCGAATCGTCGTCCAGCGCCAAAATTCTGATTTTATTTTTTTCACTTTTATCCTGATACTTTCTCATATTTACCTCCTTGATAATATATGTGTTCGTGTTTTATCTCAAACGCGTTTGAGCGTTAATCGGCGCGAACGTGCCGCGTTTAATAATGGGCGTTTCGCTGCGCCGGAGATAAATCAATTCGGTTTTTCCGTATTGGACCTAATATTTTTCAGAGGAAGAGATATTATAAAAATCGTGCCGCCTTCCGGGTTGTCTTCAAACCATATAGACCCGTCAAATCTGGCTTTGATAAAAGAATTTGAAATAAAGAGACCCAATCCGTTGCCCATAGCTCCCTTGCTCGTAACCATCTGAGAAAAAAGCCGCTCTTTTACATCGTCGGGAATACCGCAGCCTTGGTCCTTGACCCTTATAAAAAAGGTTTCCTCGTCTTTTTCCGTTTCAATTTCGATGATTCCCCCGGTTTCTTTCATCGCGTAAATCGCATTGTCAATCAGATTGTTCAATACTTGTACAAGACTGTTTATGTCTCCGTAGATTTTAACCGGTTCTTTTGACAAATGCGTTTCTTTCAAGGTACAGTTTGAGGATTGAATTTCGTGTCTTAACAATAGCTTGGTTCTTTTGATTGTGTCTTCAATGGTGAATTCATTATCGTCGTTGGCGTTTAAGTTTGCCGCCTGACCTTTGACCGCCGTAATTATATCGGACATATAAGCGCAGGCCTCGCGCACTCTCGCTATCCATTTATTCATTTCCGCATATATTTCCATATAATCTTCTTTTGTCACATCCTGGTCGTATAAGCTGGCTGCGCTTTCTTCTATCAGCCTGCTGACCGCTTCGATGCTGCCTGAAATGCTCATTATGGGAGTTTTCAAATTGTGTGAAATACCGCCGAGCATATTTCCTAAAAAAACAAGACGTTCGCTTTCCATGAGCCTTTTCTGGCTGTTCTGTAAATCGCGCATACTGTTCTTCAGCTTGCTTATGTCTTTGAAAAAAACAACGGAACCCACAGTCTGATTGCCGATATTCAGTCTTGTCACATCCACCATATAAAACTTTGTAATAAATTTCCCTTCGGAACTCACCATAAGCGACTGCTCATATGAAATAGTAGTATCAGAATCCTGAGAGTTTCTTATAGAAGATAGTAAAGTGTGCATGCCTACGTCGTCGTTGTATTTACCGTTAATAACAGAGTCATAAATATTGGCGTTGATACTCAAACCGTAAACGGCTCCGAATGTATCGGCAAAAGTTTTGTTCAAATTTACGATGATTCCCTCGCTGCTCACTACAAGATAACAGTCTGAAAGACGGTTGAGCACCATTTCGACGGCAATGGGTTTTATATCCAGCATATGGAATTTGAGAATTGCATATCCGTGCATAAGCACAATTCCGAAAATGTAAAACAACGGTATTGTGTAAAGATTAAAATCAAATACGTTCAATGTTGTAAGCATGCTGCCCGAAATGGAAATTACATTGCCCGCAGCCAGAAATAATGCCTGCCTTCTTTGGATGGACCGTTTTGATTTAACATAAAAATAAATAATTATGACAATGGACGCCATTACGCAACAATAACCGTAAAGTCCGCTGATTGTAACCAGAGGTCCGAATTTTATCTCGCGCATATCTAAAGAAAAGACCTCGTAATGTAAATGATGGAGCGGATTGGTCCAAACCATAATAAATGAAAATACAGGCATGATAAACAGGAGCAGACACCAGCGCGGAAGTCTGTCCCAGTGCAAAAAGAAAACAAGAGAAACCAGCAATATTAAAACAGAAAGAAAAACTCCCGTATTTGTTATTGCATCAATAATATATTCCGCCGTTGCGTTGCCTTTGAAAAACAGCAAGCTCATAAGAGCCATAAGCCAAACCGCCGATATGCCGGAAATAATAAAATATAGAATATGTATGAGGCTTATCTGACCCTTTTTAATTATATAAATACAAAAAATAGCGATGAGTAAAATAATGACGCCGAAAAAAGCAAATAAACCGATATTCAATCTGTTTTACCGCCTTTCATTCTTTTATTCAAAAAAATTCATTTAAAATAGTGGATATATCAGGCTTTTCCCATATGAACCCAAGCCTTTCGAGCTCCCTGTTTGTCTTGACGCAAACGATATTAACCTTCACGTCGTCACTGCCGATAAGAGCAAGAGACGAATTAAGCATTGATGCGGTTTGGGCGGTCTGATTTGAGGACAAACTTAAAGCAAGTTCCGCATATTCTTTTATATCAAGCAGTTTTACAGGCAGTTTTACGGGAGAAGAATTAACTCCGCGCTCCGCCGCAGCGCCTCGCATCAAAGTTTCTATTATTGCGCCCGCCGTAAACATATGCGGACTGCTCAAATGAACGACGGGCATTTGCGACCGCATAACCGTAACTGCCGCTTTCGCGCAGCTGTCAACTGGCGTCAGCTCAAGCAAAGTATCATAAACTTCTATAGGCACCGCGCCCAGTTGAGTCATTCCGGTGATTACATTGTAAAAATAATTACTTTCACGGTTTTTCTGGAACTTCCCGTCGCTTGCGCGTCCCGCCAGCCTGCCGACCCGCAGTATTTTTGCTTTCAGTCCGGTTTCAGCCGCTTTTTGTACTTCCGTTTCGGCAAAAAACTTTGAACGGACATAGACGCTGTCCGTCCAGTTTTGTCCTATTTCAAAACAATCTTCGTCAAAATCAACTTCTTTCAGTCCGGGATAACGCGCTTTATACTCTGGAAGAATTTTTTCTCCGCCTACGCTGAGCGTGGAAATAAATCCAAGATGCGCTCCGGCATTTTTGCAAAATTCTATAACGTTCTTCGTTCCCGTAACATTTGCCCTCATGATTATATTTTCCTGCGCGTAATGACGTACGTCTGCGGCTGAATGATAAACAGTTCCTATTTTTCCGGCAAGCGTCCGATATTCGGTATCAGACATACCCAAATTGCGTTCGCAGACGTCGCCGGATACCGAATGAATTTTCCCTGCGTTTTCCGAGACCCATGCCTTTCCGAAATAATATTCCAGCGTATCAAGTAAACGCGCCGTTTCGCCGCGTACAAGACAAATCAACTCTTCCGCGCCGCCGTTTATCAATTCATAAACGATATGCGCCCCCAAAAAACCCGTTGCGCCGGTTACCATAACGATTCCGGTTTTATCTTCGCCCTGCGGGGGAAAAATTTGAGTCTGGTATTGATTTTGAATTGCGCCGTATTCTTTATTTATATATTCTGCCTGTTCTCTCAGCAGGGGTTTTTCGTACAAAACGCCGAGTTTAAGTTTCCAGCCGTATTTGAAATATTGGACAAGTAGATTCATAGCGGCGAGCGAAGACCCGCCCTGTTCAAAAAATGAGCGATTTTCGTCAATATCTTCCGCCGCAAGAACTTCTTTCCATATGCTTTTAAGGATTACGCTCACAGCCTCTCGGTCGTTCGCGTCGATTTGCTTTGAACTTTGACTTGATTTTACTCCGACGGACTGATTTATATCTTGAGGCGTTATTTTTTCGTATGTTTTTGTTTCCGTTTCTAAGTCAGCCTGTTTTTGTTTGGAGCTTTTCACGGCGGAAAGCGCCCTCATGTCCGTTTTACCGGTAACCGTAAGCGGAATTGCCTCAATGACTGCGAATTCAGACGGCACCATATACGGAGGTAATTTTTTGCTTAATTCGTCGCGGAGCGCCCGTTCGTCAAATTCTTTTGTTTTATGAGGCACGACAAAACCCCTAAGCGCAACGACAGTTCCGTCGTTATCCGACCTCACTGCGGCGACCGCCGCGTCTGAAACCAAACCGGTGCGCATGATACTTCCCGTTATTTCCTCTGTTTCTATCCGCTGACCGTATAATTTAACCTGATAATCCTTACGCCCCAAATATTCGAGCCTTCCGTCATAGGACATGCGCGCCAAATCTCCGGTGCGGTACAGCTTCCCGCCGGAAGTAAACGGGTCGGGGACAAAAGCGGCTTCGGTCATATCAGGTCTGCCTATATAACCGTCGGAAAGACATTCTCCTCCGATATATATTTCGCCGGGGGTTGCCGGTATCACGGGACGCATAGATTCATCCAAAACATAAACTCTGGCGTTAGGCACAGGATAACCGATAGAGGGGAATTCGGAGGCGTTCATTCTCCAAGCCGTCACAAAAACCGTGGCTTCCGCGGGACCGTATCCGTTATACGCATGTCCGGCGAAAAGTCTGCAAAGCCGCTTCGATAAAGCGTCGGCGACTACTTCTCCGCCTAAAATAATAAATCTTAAATTCGGAAGCGCCTCGGAAAATGAAACGTCCTCCAGCAGCATCTTCATTCGGGATGGAGTTGAAACCATAGCCTGCACGCCGTTTTTTTTCATTCGTTCGGAAAGCATCCACGGCGTCATCATTTCGGACGCGTCAGCCAGAACGACGGAAACTCCCAATGCGAGAGGTATAATCACTTCCACCGTAAATGAATCAAATAATATGCTGGAAGAGCACAGCGAGCATTTTTCAACGCGCCCGTCGGAATACATCCGTCCAAGATTCTGCGCGAGATTTGCCAGAGAACGGTGGGAAATCATAACGCCTTTCGGCTGACCAGTGGAACCGGACGTAAACAAAACCTGAGCGGTATCCGTCGTTTTACGGTTCGGAACAGGAGAAAATTCATATAATTTTTCGGATATGACGCATTGCCTGTATTTCTCGTCAAGCTCGTCCGCTTTCCTGTCGGTAAGGATTATCTTTGCTCCCGCGCTGTCCAGCATTTGTCCGATACGCTCCGGCGGCAACTGAGACGTTAAAGGAAGATAAGCGGCTCCGCTTTTCATTATGCCGAACAATCCGTAAATCAAATCCGGCGTCCGCCCGCAGTAAACGCCGACGACGTCTCCCCGTTTGACTCCGTTCTCCGCAAGCTGAGCCGCAATACTGTCGGAACGCCTGCGGAACGTATCGTAACTGATTCGTTCTTCGCCGAAAAATATTGCGTCGCCGTCGGGAAACGACAGGGCGTGCATATCGGCTTTAGCGTCTATCGCCGTATCGGTGAACGGAATGATTTTACCTGCCGAAAGTTCTAAAATCCGTTCGCGGTCCAATGCCGAAACAGCGTTGACTTCTTTTATTTTTATTCCGGGATTTTTAATTATATCTTCAATTACGGCGATTAAACTCCTATTATAAAGTTCTATCGTTTTTTTGCCGAATAAAGAAGTTGCATATTCAAACATAAACGAATAGCCCCGTTCGGTTTTCACGGCTTCGAGAACCAAATCCATTTTTGCCGAGCCTGCTTTAAACGGAAGCATGGACAAAATCCGCTCGTCCAGTTTGAAACTGCTTTCATAATCCGGGTGCATGGAAAACATGACGCTGTACAGTCCCCGATGCCCCGAACCGCGGTTAATCTCCGAAAACGAAAGTAATTCTTCATAGCCTATATCCGCATGGTCAAGGAGTTTTGCAACGTCGTCGGCAATATCATGCAGTAAGCCGTCCAAAGTCTGACCGCGGTCGATTCGGAGCCGTAAGGGAAGCGTATGGATAAAAGGTCCTATCATGGCGCGGGTTTCGGGCAGCGTCCGCCCTGTGACGGGCGTGCCGATTACAAAATCGTTTTTTTCTGAAATAATTGACAAAAGAAGTCCGAACGCCGCGGCAAAAAGAGCATAAGAAGTGACGCCGCGCTCGCGGCAGAAACGCTCTGCGGCATCCGATAAATCCGAATCCATTTTAAAGATTGATAAATCGCCTTTATAGTCAAATTCATCTGTGCGGTCATAATCAGCCAGCAATATGAGATTCCCGTCAAGACCGGACAGCTTCCCGCGCCAATACTCTTCGGTTGTTTTTCTCGTGCCGGTCTCTTGCTGCCAGCAGGCGAAATCTTTATATGACAAACCGCTGTTCCGCACCGGCTCTCCCAGATAAAAAGAGTTGAGCTTTTTAAACAGAACCGACATGCTTTCGCCGTCGCTTATGATATGATGCATGTCCATGAGCAACGCGGATTGCCCGTTTTTTTGCCAAATCCCCATGCGAATCAGCGGAGGGCGGTCCATATCAAAAGGACGCACAAACGCTTTGAACGCTTCATCATAATTTTCAGCTGAAATCTGTTCCGCCGCAAAATCTGCCGAATCATGAATTTGGGCTGAAACGTCGGCTCCTTCAAACGAAAATGAAGTTCGCAGAATATCTTCGGCTGCAATAAGCCTGCGAAAAGCGTCTTCAATTTTTTTTACGTCAAGTTCGGGAGGGAGCGGAAAACAGCCGGGCATATTGTAGGAAATTCCCGCAGGGTCGTTAAGCGTATTAAAAAATATTGATTTCTGTATAGACGTAAGAGGATAGAACTCCCGTTTTGAGGGGCTAATCGTATTACTTGAATAATCTTTATTTTCGGTTTCCGTTATAAACCGACTCTCTTCCGATTTATTTAAAAGCCCGGGAATATCAGAAACGGCATTGTCTGTTTTGTCCGGCATATTATCGATTTTGGAGGCAATATTTGCCGGAGTGGCAAGCGTTCTGAGTTCCGCGACTTTAATTTGAGTTCCTGTCAGGCGATGTATTTCCGATATAACCGAAATTGCATTGAGAGAATCTCCCCCGTTTTTGAAATACGAACTGTCGATTGTCAAATCGTCTTTTCCCAAAATTCTTTTATAAATATTGAGGATTAACTCCTGAGCGGCGGTCAGAGGACCGCGCTCTTGTTTTTTCTGTGCCGGTTCGGGCAGATTTTTAACGTCAAGTTTTCCGTTTGCCGTCAGCGGTATGGCTTCGATGCGGACGAAAAACCGAGGTATCATATAAGAGGGAATAAAAGCGGCGCACATGTTATACAACTCGTCTTCTTCAATTTCAGCGTTCGACGTATAATAAGCGGCTATATACGCTTGATTTTCTCTTTTTATTATATTGACCGCCGCCTGATTTACCTGAGAATGCGAAAGCAGCGCCGAAATAATCTCCTGCGGTTCAATACGGTTTCCGTTCAGTTTAATTTGCGAGTCGCGCCGGCCGACGATGTTAATTTCGCCGTATTTATCCCAGTACGCTATGTCGCCCGAACGATACATACGCTGGTCGGTTTCAAATTTATCGTTAAAAAAACTTTTTTGCGTGGCTTCGTCATTGTTCAGATAACCGCGCCCGACGCAGATGCCGCTTATATATAATTCCCCGGAAGCGCCGACAGGCACGGGGTTTAAATATTCGTCCAACACATAAAGGCGGCAGTTTCGCATAGGTTTGCCAGCCGAAAGCGAAGGGCTCCGGTTGACGCATTCATAGCTTACGCCGATAGTCGTTTCGGTAGGACCGTACATATTATAAATATTCGCCCGGGTTAGTTTTTCTAATTTGCGGACAAGCTCGCCCGAAAGCGGTTCGCCGCCGACAACGATTCTTTCCATATATTTTATTGCCGCCGCAAATTCCGAATCAGACAAATAGGCTTCGAGGCGCGAGGGAACCGTAGAGGTAAAACCCGCCGCGTATTTCTTAATCAGCCCGGCAAGAGCGGCAGGGTCGTTGCATTGGTCGTCAGGAGCCAAAATAATTGTCCGACCGCGAAGAAGCGCGGAGATACTTTCCGACATGAACACGTCAAATCCAATGTTGCATATGGAAAGAACTCCGCCTTTTCCGTAAACTGTTTCCATTGCCTGCGAAAAATTTATCAGAGAAGCCTGCTCTATCATAACGCCTTTAGGCGCTCCGGTGCTTCCCGACGTATAAACGACATAAGCGAGGTCTCTTCCGCCGAGCTTAACCGGAATTCTGTCGGTTTGGTCCGTTTCGGGCAGAGAGTCCAGCAAAATTATGTTCGCCGTTTGGTCTGATTGATTTTGATTGAATTGGTCGGGCAAAAGCGGCGCGCGAACAGAATCCGTAATCAGAACGGCGGCTCCGCTGTCTTTTAATATGTACGAAATACGCGCCTCAGGAATATCGGGCGGTATAATAACCCAGGCGTTGCCTGAAAAAGACGCCGCCAGCATCGACGCAATCAAATCAAAGCTCCGCGGAAGGCAAACGGCGACGATGTTCTCCTTTTCTTTTTTGTTACGGCACGCTTTACGGATATGCGGCGAGATACTTAAGACGCGTTCAAATAAATCTTTGTACGTCATTTTGCGGTCATCATAAATAAGCGCGACTGTATTTGGCGTTTTATTGACGGCATTTAGAAAAGCCTCGGGAACGGTTTGTACGACGTCACCGACTTCGTCGTTATACGTGCGGTTAAAAGTATAGAGAACTTTCTCCAGCTCTTCATCGTCCATCAGACACAATTCATTGACCGGAACCTGCTGATGAGTCAGGATTTCTGAAAGAATCTTTAAAATATGCTTATGCAGAATTTCAATATCTTCGCGAGAATAAATCTGCGAAAGATAATCATAGTCAACGGCAAAACGGTTTTCTCCGTTAAAAGAAGTGAGGTGTATAATAAGATATTCTCTTTGATAGCCGCTGTAAAGCCATTTGCCTGAAAACAGCATAGTTGCTTCGCTGCTGCGGAATATCTTCCCCTCCTGATAAGATAAAACAATATCGAAAAGAGGCGACCCCGTTTGGTCTGTTTGATTATAGAGCGAAAGAATTTCCGAAAACGGAAGATTGTGATGACGTAGCAAGTCGTACCATCGTTCAGTTATATTCATGATAAGGTCTTTGACGCATAAACCAATATCCGTTTTGAAGAAAAACGGGAGGGTATTTACATACATGCCGCCGGTCCGTTTATCTGCCAACTCAGAACGGTTTACGATTGGAACGCCGAGACACATGCGCTCATTTCCGCTCATCCTGCGTAAATAAACGGCAAGAGCAGCGCAATATACCGTAAACGGCGCGACGCGGTTGTCTTTGCAGAATTTTACAATCTCATGGTTTATCAATTCTGAAAACTGAAAGCTGCGGCGTTCGCCGGCGCCGCTGGTATTTATACCGCCGTTCTGTTTTAAAAAAGCCCGTTCTCCGTCAAAATCTTCGATTTGGCTCGACCAGTACCGGCGGTCGTTTTTGAACATATCCGAAACGAGATATTCTTTTTCGTTTATTACATGCCGTTCATAGTTGGGCATTTCCTCGATTTCCGGCTCTTCCTGAGAAAGCAGAGCTAAATAAGCCGAAGAAATACGGTTGGCAAGGTCAACAAGACTCCAACCGTCGATAATCAAATGATGAACTTTTATCAGGATTCCGCCGCTCTTTTCATCGGATTTATAAATATAAAACTGATACAGCGGACTTTCGCAAAGCGGCATCGGCATTTGGGCAATGGCGTTCTCCCAGCGTGAAAAACCGTTTTCATCAGTCATGGAAAAATTAAAGAAAGAAAACTGTTCTTCTTCATAAGGAATTTGAAACTGATAGGCTTCGCCGTTGATAACGGCAATACGCGTGCGAAGAGAGGAATCATATTTTAAAACGTGATTTAAACATCGGGTAACCAAAGCAACGTCTATACGTCCTTTGATGCGGATAGACGTACATACATTGTTCATAGGACTATTGCTGTACAACTGCTCCAGTTCCCAAATATTCCGCTGGCTTCGAGATAGTGGAAATATTTTACAATCAGCATGTTTTACGCTTATAAAAATCACTCCAAAATCTATTATAAAAACAAACATTAAGTACAATTTGTATAATTTCAGTATATCAGGCTAAACTCTGTTTGTCAAGGAAATTTTATCAAAAAAGCCTTGACATTTTTTGATATATTTGACTATATATGGCAAAAAATTTTTATTATTTTCAGCAAATAAATCACGCAGTTCAAACATAATAATAATCTAACGGCGGAATGGCGTGAAACACTTGAAAACTATTTGGGTGCAAGCCCACGGCGGTTCGAGTCCCTCATCCTTCACCAAAGGAGTATTACACGAACCGCCTACAAACGCAGACTATATATTTCGATAAAGGTTGGGTTGTGATGGCAAGAGTGTGATATGCAATGAAAAACCTTAAAAATGCACAATTTTCAAGGTTTTTTATGTTATGTAGGAAATTAAATTTTATTTAAAACAATTTCGCGAAAA
>JGI20166J26741_11861140_pt1 | contig 20310 bp, 21 predicted proteins | sample TergutCu122P5_FD_26741 | JGI IMG/M metagenome (IMG submission 26741)
TCATTTTTAACATAGCTTTCAGGGAAAAGATCTTCACCATATGGGCTTTCATAGATATCTTGAACATATTTATTCTTTCTCACAAATAATTCCTCCAAATTAAGTTTATATTTTATTATATGAAAATAGTCCCATAGTGTGCCTATGGGACTTAAAAATTAGAGAATTTAAAACTTTTCTTCAATTGTGGTAATCTTTAAAATCTTTTCTACAGATTTAAAAAGGCTACCTTTATAATTACATTTATTTTGAATTAGAGTATTGGCTACGTCGTATAGTTCGGATTCAGTAGAGCTTGCGATTAGATCTTTTATTATTATATCCCTGATATTGCCATTCTCTAATTTGAAGGACATTTTTGCGCTTATCTTATCCATAACTATGCCTCAACTATCAAATACGACGAGTCTTGTCGTACTTCTTTTATTGCATTTGCAAGAATGGTTTGAATGCTGGTACTAATGGCAAGGAGTTCGTCAGCTGTCATACTTTCATTAATGAAGTCAAACTTCTGATTTTTTTTCAGCAGCTTGCCCATATCAGAAAGTGCGTCGTAGGATAAAACGAGCAGACAATTTCTTGGCAATTTAATGCCCATACAAGCTTCCCCCTTTTTTCTCTTTATTGTAAATCGACTTTACACTTATATTCTATTCACTTACTGCTGGAAATGTGCTACTATTAATACAAAAAAAAGTGGCTAGTGGTTAGTGGCTAGTCACTTAGAACCTAGTCACTAGTCACTAGACACTAGTCACTAATAGTAGATTTACTGATCCACAATTCATGTATAAAATAGCCATCTTTTATCTCAGTATCAAGGGTCACCCTCTCTCCATAAGATTCGACTATTGATTTAACTATCCAAAGTCCATCCCCACGCCTTCTTCCTTTTGTGGAGAATCCTTTTTTAAATATCTCATAAATAGGAGGGATATCAGCTGGGCAAGCATTTTTCACTACGATCAATAATGAATTATCTATTTCCATAATAGCAAAATCTATTTCAGGTTTTTCACATTTTACTGTAGCCTCTATAGCGTTGTCCAAAAGTATCCCTAAGATCCTGGATAGATCTATTATATTCATGGGAATCATATCTATATCTTGTTCAATTTCAATATTAGTTTTTATACCTCTTTCCTCTGACTGAATTATTTTATACGACAACAATGACTTCAATTGCAATATTTTAACGTGCTTTAGTCTGTCTATACTTTTTAAGTTCAAATTCATGACTTTATTATAATCTGATAGCTCATAAAAATAGTCTTTAAGCTTGTCATACTCTTTTTCTTCTAAATACAATCCTATTACAGATAATATATTAGTGTAATCGTGCTTAAACTTTCTAAGTTCAGATGTTGAACTTTCAAGTGCATTCATATAATTTGTAATATTTTCTAATTCCCCTTCAAACTTGTCCCGATCAATCTCAAGGCTTTCAAGATCTCTCTCATTTTTAATGATATAAAAATAGCTTAAAGTAACAAGTAGAATAAATAATATTAAAATAATTAAAAAAGAGAAGGATCCAAAAATAATATCTTTGCTCTTTAACTCATAATAATAATTTGGGATTAATAAAAATATGAGAGATGTCAATATAAAAGATACAATGGGCAGCATAGTACTTACAGCAGATCTTTTGTTTTTAGACTTTACCTCATAATAGAACCTATTGACAAACTCGCTCATAAATATAGAAAACAGCAATGAAAGCGGAAGCTGGGTAATCAAGGATATTGAATTTCCAAAGCTCATGGATGTAAAAAAAACATCATTTATCTGTAAAACATATATTAAAATGGCCTGTAAAATTATAAAACTTAATAAATAGGAGCAATTTACCATCATTAAAACATAAGTATTTATTGCAAATTTTTTGTTTGTGATGGTTAAATAAATTACTGAAAATAAAAACACAGATACTACTAAATATTTTTGCCTATAATGTTGAGGTAAAAAAATCGATGGAATTGTTACTATTAACAATAAACAAAAGAAAATAATTTTTTTTTTATTATTATTAAAGATGCCAATATTGAACAAATTAATATTTAAAAATATTAGTCCAGAGTAAACTATGGCAATTAAAAATAATTCTAAGTATTCTTTTGGAGACATTCAACTAAACCTTTAAAATATTTATTGGAAATATAGCACTGTTCTCCATTGGCCATTATAGCACAACCTAAAGTCTTGTTGATTTCCTTTATCTTCCTCACATTGACTATAAAAGACTTATGGCATCTATAAAAATCGTTTCCTAATTGTGATTCAATCTCTTTTAAGGTTGCATAAAACTCTTTTTGGCTATTCATCTCATGAACCCTTATTTTGTGAGCCTTTTCAGAGGTTTCTAAGAATAAAATATCTTCTACTCTTAAGTTTAAAATCTTATGACTTGTTTTTACTGTTATTATTCGATTAAATCTCGATTCATTAAAATACAAATCAGAAGCTTCTTTTAGGCAATCCTCAATCCTCGTTTTCATTTTAGTTTTATCATCTTTTAAAATATAATCCATAGCACATACTCTATACTCAAATACTAAATTTGATACTTCAGAAAAAGTTGTGACAAATATGATAAAAGCTGAAGGGTCAATGGTCCTAACATATCTTCCTAATTCAACACCGCCAATATCATTTACTAGATGTATGTCCAAGAAATATATTGCCCTCTCTTCGTGATTTTTAGCAAAATCTAAGATATCTGCAGATCTATCTGTGCTAAGTGCTATCTTCATATTTAAATTTTCTCTCATTATATAGTTTTCAATGATAGTGTATATATAATCTCTCTGCTTAAAATTATCTTCACATATTGCAATGTTTATCATTGTATTTAACCTCCCTTAAAGCGATAAATAAACTTGGTATATTAAATTAGGAGTTCTGTATTAAGAACTGGATATTCTATTTTTGCTATTATATTATATTTTTACTAATTAGTTAATTTATAACTCATTTATTGAAATAAATACATATATTAGTCGTAAAAACATCGATATTGTTTCCTAAAACACCTTTATTTAGTCTTAATTAACATCAAAACATATAAATACGTTTAATCATAATAATTATTTATTTTGCAATATTTCCTTAATTTTTAAAGAAGCCTTGTAACAATCATTTTTTCCTATATTATGCTTGATGGAAACGCTGATTAAGGCTTCCTTTAAAGATATGTTTTCCTTTACCATTTCATCCATGATAAGTGCTTCTATTGAAATTTGATCTTCCTCAATTTCAATATATTCTAAATTGTTCACAACTGCTACATATTCCCCAAGTTCAGATTTATCATTTTTTAAAATCTCATCATAAACATCTCTAACATTTCCAAAATAATATCTCTCATAAATTTTAGAAATATCTGAACACACACATATTTCTGAATTTCCAAATAATTTAGTGATATCTAAAAGCAGATCCTTAATCCTCTTAGGGGATTCGTATAATACAAAGACTTTATCAGACTTATTTTTAATACAAGCGAGTTTTTTATATCTATCCGATTTCTCTCTGGGCAAAAAACCATAAAAAGTAAATTCATCCACTTTAAATCCACATACTGAGAGTGCGGATAATAGAGCAGAAGGACCTGGAATAGATATAACTTCTATATTCTTTTTTCTTGCTGTGCTTATAAGCATGAACCCTGGATCCTGGATGCATGGAGTTCCAGCATCAGATATTAAAGCCACATCTATATCTTCATTGAATATTTTATCTATTATATATTCGGATCTTTCTCGTTCGTTAAATTTATGATATGACATCAATGTATTTTTAATATTTAGATGATTTAAAAGTTTTAATGAATGCCTGGTATCTTCAGCTAAAATTAATGAACAATTTTCTAAAACAGAAATAGCTCTTTTAGAAATGTCATTTAAGTTACCGATTGGAGTAGCAACAACAAAAATCTTTCCCATAATGCCTCCAATTATTTCCTTTATTATCTATTTATTATATACAAAAAGATAAATAAAGGTTAATGGAAATAATAAAAGGAAATGCATAAATAATACAAATCCTTTATAAAAATAATTTCATTGATTATTTAGTTTTATGAGTTCTAAAATATTTCTAAGCCTTTCGTTTTCCTGTTCTAATTTATATATCTTATCCAGGAGCTCTTTTGTTCCTCTGTCTTGAAGTCTTGTTAATGTTATTTCCATATCCGTTTTATAATCTGGAATGACTAGTTTGCTATTTTGAATTTGACCTTTTAATTCATCAATTTTACTAAAATGATATCTTTTTATTTCATTATAAGCTTTAATAAATTTGCATAAATACATGCCAAATAAACAATTAGAAGCAATAGCAGATATCTCTTGCTCTTTATCTTCAAAATTTAAATCAGCAATTATATAGTCATAAAAAATGCTTTCAATTTCGTCATCATCAAGTGGAAATTGATCCCAAATTTGTCCAAAACTTAGTTTTTGCCTATCAAACAGCAAATCTACAAAAAATTGGGAACTCTTCACAGTATCTGTAAATCTAATCTTTTCATATATATCTTTTTTAAAATCTTCCAGGTTTCCATATTTATCTTTTGCCATTTTATAAATTGAATCTGCAATCTTCTTTTTATGCGAGTCTATATTAGTAGCCTTATCGTTATTTAAATCAAATTTATCTATTATCATATCTTCCAGCACTTCTCTGTTTTGAATTCTACCTCTTCCAACAAACAAGAATATAATATAATTTGAGTTATTTAATTCTTCATTTTCACTTGCTAAAGCAGAATCTCCAAAATCTGATATAAATGATAGGGCATCTAAATTAGAATTCATTTGGCAATACTTGTATGTAAATGCCCAGCCTTTTGATATTATGCTATTTATTTCGCTTTCAAAATCTTTTGCATTTTCAAATATCCCAATGGATTTTTTATAATATTCTTCTTGTTTTATTGAACCTTGCATGATGATGGAAGCATTATATTCTGCACTCATTTTGGCTGATTTATAAAATCGTGGTTCATTTTTGTTGTATAAATTATCAATATCGCCATAAATAGACTCATTAATAGAAAAACAATATGCCATAAATGGAAGTAAATTAAAATTCATTATACCACCTCAGTTTTTAATCCATAAACTAATCTTATATATGTATAAATTATAAACCAAAATTTAATTTAATTCAATAATTTATTATTATTTTTGTTAATATTTATATTATATAATATTTTCATCCCATTTTCAATTGTTTTTTGTAAATTTCATCATAGAATTTTGGTTAATAAATGTAGAACATTGTAAAAATATATTTATAAGATTTAATGCTTAAATATTTTATTAATAAAATTTATATAGTTATCTTTTGCTTTATCATCTATATATATATAATATTTTTTTGTTTTAACTGAGAGCTCAAATGGATTGAGGGATATTTTAATTTTTGGATCGTTATCCATAGTCAATAGGTCAGACATGGCGTTATTAACATAAACAAAGCCTGAAAATACAATAAAACAGAATATTATAAATGAAACTAAAAAAAATTTAGTTCTCTTTTTTTCTTTAGTTCTAAGGGTAGTGCGAATTCTATTTCCCATATGGCCTCCTAAAAAAATCTTCATAACCTTCTTAAATCATTGACTTTAATAGGAGCATTTATACATTACAATGAATATTGAATAATGAATATTGGTAATAATGAATAGTATATTGAACTGTTGAAATTCCTTCAATAGTTCAATATTTATCTAATTCTCCTTCATGTTTAGTGTTAACAAACTCACAGTCTCCACATGATAAGTCATAGGGAACATATCCACAGGCTGCACCTTATCTATTTTATAACCAAAATCACAAATCAACCTTAAATCCCTTGCAAGCGTAGCAGGATTACAAGAAACATAAATGATCTTCCTCGGTTTATTTCTATTTATAGATTCTATAACCCCATCTTCACATCCTTTTCTAGGAGGATCAAGCACTAAACAATCGCATGAAATACCTTTATCGATTAATTCATTTATCTTCTCGCCACAGCTGCCCCTTATAAATTCTACATTATCTATATTATTCTCCTTAGCATTTAAGCTAGCATCCTTAACTGATTTTTCAACAATCTCAATTCCATAAACAAATTTTGATTCCTTAGCTAAGAATAAAGATATACTCCCTATACCGCAATAAGCATCAAAAACCACATCTTCTTTAGATAAATCAGCATATTCAAGGACCTTCTTGTAGAGGACCTCAGCTTGGATGGTGTTAATCTGGAAGAATGTTTCAGGCGAGATGTTAAAATAAAAATCAAAAAGCTTTTCCTTAATCGTTCTTTTGCCGTATAACAAAATATTTTTTTCGCCTAATATTACATTTGTTCTATCAGTGTTGATATTTAAATAGATGCTTTTGATATTAGGAAGCTTATTCAAAATCATTTGTAAAAGTTCATCTTTATAAAGGATATAATTAGATTTAGAAACAACAACGACCATTATCTCCCCAGTATTAAAGCCTTTCCTGATGACTATATGTCTGATACAGCCTTTATGAGTATTTTCGTCGTAGCACTCTATATCATATTCATTAATCCACTGCTTAAAGATATCTATTATAATATTTCCTTCATCGGGTTGAATAAAACAATTTTTCACTTCAACGATTGTATGCGTTCTCTTGGAAAAAAATCCAATAGTCTTCCCTATTGGAACTTGAATTTTATTCCTATACCTAAAAGGGTTATTCATACCAATAGTAGGAAGAACTTGCACATCATGAAATTTGCCTGTTTTCCATAAAGAATTCTCAACCTGCCTTCTTTTGAATCCTAGTTGATGCTCATAAGACATAAACATCAATGAACATCCTCCGCAATCTTTAAAAGCTTGGCAAATAGGAAAAACTCTTTCATCGCTTTCCTCTATAATATTGATCGCTTTTCCATAGCCAAAATTCTTTTGAACTTTTACAATTAATACATCTATCACTTCATTTAATATAACATCAGGAATAAAAACAGGGTATGAATCGATTTTAGCTACACCTTCGCCTTCATACCCTTCTCCTTTAACTATTGTTCTATAAACCGTATTTTTTTTTACAGGTATATTTAACTCCATATTTATCACCTTATATCATATGCTAATTCTAAAAAAAATGTGCTTAATTTGATACCTTTGAATTCTTGTTTTTTGATTCTGCCTTGATCTTTTCAATCTGTTCTTTAAAATTATTGATTTTTTTATGCATCTGTGTTATAGAATCACAAGTACTTTTTAAGTCTACTGCTTCCTTACCGCTAACATAGTTTTGATAGACATTTTTCCCAATCTCCAATAATCCTTTTGAAATCTTGTCTTCTTCTTCTTTTATGCTCTTATTTAACTTAGATATAAGAGCTATATCAGATGATTTTTCAGCGATATTATCAGCAGTTTTCTTAACAGAGTCTCCCAGTTTAGAAATAGCATCTTTAAAAGCCATACGTCGATCCTCCAAAAAATAGTTTATATTTTACTCTATTATATAATTAATTAGTCACCTGTTCAAGTTTATTTTTTTTCGTAATATTTTATTTTTTTAGTAACATTTTTTATGCTCATACATAAGATGATAGTGTAACTATTACTTTTTAGTTAATAAAAATAAACACAAATATGGAGGAGAAAATGGATATAAGAAATAATGAATTTGAATTTACCCTTAAAAGATGTGAGGAACTTGATGCTTGTGTAAAGGTACCTTGTGACCCAAGAGGTGTCATTTCCGGAAGAATCTTTGATTGTTGCAATAGACCTATAAAAAATGCTACTTTAAAATTATTGGAAAGAACTTGTAGAGGTGAATTAATCCCATTGACTCATACTTTTACAGATGAATGTGGATTTTTCTTATTTGGCCCTCTTTGCCCATGCACATGCTATGTAATAAAGATCTTTGTAAACGGAGTTAATAATAGATGCATCAAAATCGACAAATGCCAATGCGATAGAGACATTGATTGTTTAGAAGCATGCAACAGAAACACTTGCAGATGTGAAGATGTTTGCGAAGATGAAGATGATGATGATGATGACGATGATGACGATGATGAATGCGAATGCAATTGCAGAAGAAGATGTAGATGTGGCCACAGAGGAAGAGGACGTTCTTCTAAAGATGATAGATGCGGTTGGAGAAGAGAATCCAAATGCAGAAGACCAAGACACAATAAATGCGAATGTGATTTTGACGACGATTGCTTTGATTTTTAATTTAAATTTAGCTCATGGAATAAAATCCATGAGCTTTTTTTATTTTTGAACAATGATATAATCTATTTGACCAGATGAATTAAGGGAAGCTACACCTACACCATTTACTAAACTATCATCAATATTACCATTGGTTAAATTTCCATTAGATAATATTTCAACCTTTGCATCGCTTGCAAAACTCAAAGTTTGATTGTTTATCGTAATATTATTATTTAAAACTTTTGTAATTAAACCATCGACTTCTGATTCAGGTTCTGGCATAAGCGATGTAACCCAGCTTGAATTTTGATTTAGAAAACTCGTGCTAGAATATCCAACCTTTTTATTATAAATTATTCTAATCCAGTCGCCTGTCTGACCTACCGCAGTGATTTTTGTTCCTGGTGGGATCACTTCCACTGGTGCATTATTTAAACTTGGACTTAATCTAAAATTCAGATAATCTGTAGTTGTAAACATAGCAACTTTAACAAAATTGATGTTGCCTATTTTATTAAACTGAACTTCGTCAAACTTTGCATTTAATTGATCCATGGTTAAACTAGGAAACTTGGCTTTTAAATCATTAAAATCTGCATTTGGAAGTATTAAAGTATTTCCGTTTAATTCAGCATCGGGAAATTGTGCTTTTATTTTATCAAAAGTAATACCATCATTGTTATTAGGTAAATTATTACTTGGTTGATAGGTCACATTTGGAACTTGTGCATTATTTGGCTTATTGGTCACGTTTGGAACTTGAGCATTATTTGGCTGATCAGTCACGTTTGGAACTTGAGCATTACTTGGTTGATCAGTTACATTTGGAACTTGGGTATTTATATTGCTAATTACAATTTCATCTTTACCAAATATTACTCCTCCCGGGAATTTTGCATTTAACTGGTCAATGGTTATACTTGGGAATTCAGTTTTAAAATCATCAAAGTTCTCTGAGGGAAATGTTATTTTATCTGCTTCTTGAATAATATCAGGAAACTTCGCTTTAATTTTGTCAGGATCTATATCGTCTAATCCGAAATCTACCCCTCCAGAGAACTTTGCATTTAGCTGATCTATTGTAACATTTGGGAATAAAATTTTAAAACCATCAAAACTTGTTTTAGGAAGCATTAATTTATTCCCATCTAAAACAGCATCTGGAATTTTTGCTTTAATCGTATCAAAATCTATATTGTTATTATCAAACCGAACTCCTCCAATAAAAATATTATTTAATTGATCCATTGTCACATCAGGAAATTTAGCCTTTAATCCTTCAAAATTTACAGAAGGAACTACTAGTTGATTACCGTCCATATAAGCATCAGGAAATTGTTGTTTTATATCTTGAAATGTAATTCCCGATGGAACTTCCTGTGTTGTTGCTTGAACCTGAGTTGTATTTGTTGTAGTATTTATTATTCCTATTCCTTGGTTACTATTAGAGCAGGCCTTAAGCAACCATGATATGAGAAATAACAATAACAATAAACCAACTACTGCTAAGAGAAGCCATAAAAGTCCAGATCTCTTTTTAGATTTCACAGCTTTAGGTCTGGTAATAACAGTACTCTCTGCATCGAATACAATATCAGGGAACTTTTCTCTAAGAGCATCCATTGTTAAATGTGGGAATTTAGCCCTTAGATCTCTAAATATCAAATGAGGTAATACTAATGTATTATTTTCCATATAAATATTAGGGAATTTGGATTTCAAATTATCAAAAGTAATCTCATCTGCATCAAAAACTATATCCTGATAGTTTGCTTTCAATTCGTTCATGGTTAATCCAGGAAATTTACGAAGCAAATCCTTAAAATTAAGCCCGGGTAAAATCAAACTATTCTCATCCATATATGCGTCTGGATAATTATTTTTCAAAGTAGGGAAATCTATTTTAGTCGCATTAAATTTAATACTTGGATATTTAGCTCTTAACTCTTCTAATGCTATATTTGGAATTTTATTTTTTATATCGTTAAGGCTTATGCCAGGTAAGAATAGCGTTTCACCATTTGTATAAATATCTGGAAGCTTAGCCTTCAAATTTTCAAATTTGATGTCTTCCGATTTTTCTTTTACTCCTGTATCACTAAAATCAATTTTAGTTTTGGGAATATCTTGTTTATTTAATCTTACTGTTGGAAGATCAATTGTTTTCTTAAAATAAACATCATTTTCAATAATTTTTGAATTTACTGACTCAATATTATTTATCTCTTCTTGACCATGATTTAGAATGCTTATTTCAGGATCCTTTAGATTTATCTCAGGGAATCTAGCCTCAATATCATCACTAAAGTCTGCATTCGGAAATTTTTCTCTTAGTTCATCTGTGGTCAGGCTTGGAAATCTTAGTCTTAAATCTTTAAGTGTAAGCTTTGGTGGTCCTACTTTTGGCTCATTAATCCTTATATCTACTGGTTCTATATCAAGTTCATCTAACGTGCTATCTGAACCTGCGTTAAAGTCAGCATCTGGAAATTTTGCTTTTAAAGCATCTATTGATAAATTAGGAAACTTCAATCTTAAATCTTTAACTGTAAGCTTTGGTACCTTTATAGTTGGTTTTACTATTGGCTCTATATCATACTCAGATTCTAAATCATCAATATCTTCACCAAAGTCTGCATCAGGGAACTTTGCTTTTAATGCATCCATTGATAAATCTGGAAATTTCGACCTTAAATCTTTAAGGGTAAATTTTGAAAACTTTATTGTTGGAATCTTTACCTTTGGTTCTTTTATTTCTGTATCTAAAGGCTTGATATTTAAATCAGGTGATTTCAAGGCAATATCTTCACTAAAATCTGCATCAGGGAATTTTGCCTTTAATGCATCTATGGATAAATTAGGGAACTTCAATCTTAAATCATTAAGTGTAACTATTGGAACCTTTATTCTTGGTTCTTTTGTTTCCATAGCTAATGGCTCAATGTTTAAATCAGGTGATTTTAAGGCAATATCTTCACTAAAATCTGCATCAGGGAATTTTGCCTTTAATGCATCTATTGATAAACTAGGGAACTTCAACCTTAAATCTTTAAGTGTAAATTTTGGAATCTTTATCTTTGGTTCATTTATTTCTACATCTAAAGGCTTAAGTTTAGTTATTGGTTTAATTTCTTCAAAGCCCTCTTGATTTTTTAGTATTGGCAAAACCTTTGTCTCTTCAAAGTATTCTTCGCCTTTTATTGTTGGCATTATCTTTGTTTTTTCTAAATTCTCACTAAAATCTATAATGTTGTCTTTAATATTTTTAGGCTGAAATTTAGATTTTAATGAATCCAATAATAAATTTGGAGTTTTTAATTTTAGATCGTTTAACTTTATTATTTTGTCTTCGTTTGAATCAAGTACTGTGTCAGGTAAGTTAACTTTCGATTCTTCAGAAGATAAATTTGGTAATATTAAATCTAAATCTTTATAAGTAAATTGATAAGGATCATTGCTGAGCAATTTATTATTTTTAGTTTCAATTTTCAATTCTTGATCTTTTTCATCTTCATCCAAATCAATCATAGATTCATCATCTGATAAATCACGGAATTTTTCTTTTAACTCTTTAAATTTTTCCCTAAGTAAGACTAATTTATCAGAATTAAAATAAGGTTCATGTAATTTTAATTTTTTATATTTATCTTCAATTTTCACTTCTTCAGCTATCTTTGGAATTTTAGGCTCAATAAATATTCTTTCTTCTTTATCATCTAGATCTTGATTCAATAAACTGTGTTTTGGTACTACCTTTATGTGCAATTTCTTCCCTTTAACTTCTGGTCTTTTCAGCTTAATTGAATTTAAGTTAATTTTTGGATGTTCGACTTTAATCTTATCAAGCTTAACCTGTGGAACAACAATATTTACGGGTTCAAAATTTAAGTTTGGTACTTCAACTTTTACTTCATCAACCTTAGGAACATCAGCCTTAGGGATATCAACATTATGGATATCAACCTTAGGAACATCAACCTTAAGGATATCAAGATTAGGGACATCAACCGTAACTAAATCCACATCGTGGTGAATTTTTTCTTCTATTTTATTTATTCTATCGATTTTAGGCGAAATTATTTTAATTCCATCTAAGCTTACCTTTGGTATGGTTATATCAACAGGTTTCACATCTAATTTCCAAGTATCTGTAGATGGCTTCATACTTAAAATCTTATTATCAACTCTAATAGTACCAATCTTGCTTAATTCATTTATATCTTTACTAGTGTTTTCGTTGTTAATAAGTACTTCATTTATTTCTTTACTAGTGTTTTCGCTAATAGGTACTTCATTTATTTCTTTACTAGTGTTTTTGCTAATAGGTACTTCATTAAGCTTGGAATGATCATTCTGCGCATTAACAAACAGTACTTCTTTGTACATTGATGTTAAATCATCTATAGTTAATTCTGGAAACTCACGCTGTATATCACTAAATTTTATACCAGGTAAAATGAGCCTCTCTGAATCTAGATAAATATTAGGAAATTTCTCTTTTAATTTTCTAAACTCAACATCGGACAAACTTATCTCTCCTTTCTCAACATATATCAATTCATCATTCTTATCAAAAAGTGGATTCTTACTTTTATTATTTACTATTTCTTGAATTATATTTTCTTTTATAATTTTATCTTTAGATTTCTTTGAATCTCTTAATCTGTTTTTTTCTATATACCCAGGTTTGCATGTTTTGCATTTTATAATATGGTAATCCTTAAACAAATTAGCAAACTCAATTGCTTTATTGCATGTATCAAATTCTCCATACCATATTCCTTTTGCTTCATTATCATTATATGTAATCTGTTCACTAATGTTTCTACAATATATACATGTAGATTTGTGAATCGTCGCAGACTTTTTCCCAACATATGTTTCGTAAACCCAATATTTCATTCTTTTCACCTCTTTTTAACTTTTTTTAAATATTAATTAAAGAATGGTAAATAAAGTTTATTTACTATTTATTATAAATTTACCAGCTGTAGAATTATAAGTTAATTTAAAAAATAACATAAATCTATGAGCTATTATACCAAATTATGCAGAGAAAAACTACAAAAGTTTCTTAAATATAAAAGTAAATATTTAATTCTTGATGAACTTATTTGAAAAGAAAATTAGCACTTATTTTTATCCTTTATCATATACTATGAATAAGAAAATCAAATAAATATTGAATAAACATAAAAAATTTAGTATAATCTTCATGTTACACATGGAGAGTTGTCCGAGAGGTCTATGGTGCGAAACTCGAAATTTCGTGTTGATGATGAATCAACCCAGGGTTCGAATCCCTGACTCTCCGTTTATTTAGAGTTTAATAAAAAACAAGAGCTTAGGTAAAGTAGGTTACTCCTAAGCACTTATATTCTTGTATTATCTGGTTACTATACAGAAATGGAGAAAGCTTTATGAATCTATCAAAAATTGATATATCTTAGATCCTTGAAAACTGAATATTTTATATATGGTTTATAATAAAACGTTGACACGTGTTTAAATACGTGCTATAATAATCTTGTAAGAAGGTAGAATTAATAATGAAAAAAGATTCTTATACATTTCCTGCAATATTCAATTATAGTAATGAAGGTATAGCGATAAGCTTCCCAGATTTACCAGGGTGCTTATCTTGTGCAGATAATGATGTTGAGGCTTTATATATGGCAAAAGATGCTTTAACTGGTCATTTACTAATGTATGAAGATGATAATGATGAAATACCAGAACCAACACCATTAAAGGATGTTAAATTAGAAGATAATGAGCAAGCGACATTAATTAATGTTTGTCTTGCACTGTTTAGGACTCCATTTAATAATAGAGCTGTTAAGAAAACATTAACTATTCCAGCATGGTTAAATATAGAAGCTGAAAAAAACAGGATAAATTTTTCTCAAGTTCTTCAAAATGCCTTAAAAGAATATTTAAAAAATGAACCATAAGCTTAAAGTTTATGGTTTATTTAACCACATACAATTTATTTTTTTGGGTAAAATAGGATTGTCCTATGTCAAAAATTATTGTAGGAGGCATAAAATGGGAAACGTTGAAAAACGATCAATAAAATTAATGTTTATAGCACTATTTTTTATAATTTGTGTGATGTTTTCAAGTTGTGGAAATACAGCGACAAATAATAATACGGCTAAAACACCTGATACACCAACCGGAGATATGGTACAAAATGAAACAATAGCTCAAAATGCGACAGAAGCACCAACTAGTTCAAAATATCAAATTGGAGATACTATAAATCAAAGTGATATTTTAGTAACTGTAAATGGTGTTAGGACTACAACAAATAATGGAGCAGTAGATGTAGAGGCAGGTTTTAAATATGTTTATGTTGATATTACAATTATCAACAATACAAAAAAGGATCTAATTTCAAGTTCAGTCATGAATTATACACTAAAAGACCAAAATGGAAGAAAGTTAGATTTTATAGTTGCAATTAATACTAATGGTAGCATAGATGGAACTGTAATAGCAGGCGATAAATTAACTGGTGAAGTGGTGTACAAGGTACCAGCAGATTTAACAATAGCAATTCTACAAATACAAACAAATATATTAGGTAAAGCTGACCAGGTTGAGTTAAACTTTTAAATTAAAACAAAAATAAGCCATAGACAATTGTTTATGGCTTTTATGTGTTATTTTACGCTTATGAAAAATACTTTAATTGCTATTTAGTTTTTAACCTAATGATATCAGAATAATTTTAGCTGTTATATGTTCTACTGTATTAAAGTCCTCGGTTAAAAGATCAAGATTAGTTTCAATGGATTTAACTGAATCAGAGATAGTTGATAATTTTTCATCCCGACCCTTTAATTGTTCTTCTATGATATTTTTAACTGATTCAGCAACCATTTCAGCAATTATTGAAGATCTAACATCAATTTTAGAATATAAAGTATCTTTTATTGATTTTATATCATTTTTAATTTATACCATTTCATTAGTTAATTTTGTTTCTGTTGCATCAATTTTAGTATTTAGTTCCTCTTTAGTTGATTTTATTTCATTGGTTAAGCTTTCAAAATATGTTTTTAATTCGGTATCCATGACCTGACCTCCTTATAGTACTATTATAATTTATTTCTTTAGAAATGTATTTACATATGACACTTTTTTGTTTTTTAGAAAAATGATAGTCCTCTTTTATTAAAAAATAAATTTTTCTAAAAATGTATGGTCAAAAAAAACATTTATGTATATTATAATATTAGAATTCAATCTATTTACTATACAGAAATGGAGTAAGCTATGAACCGATCAAATATAGAGAAAATTGCAAAAGCTGAGATGGAGATTAAACGAAGTTCCCCATATAATGAACGAGGCGATAAATTTACTCATGGTCAGCGTGTCGCAACTCTCGCTGTTCGGTTGCGTCAGCTTATCCTACCAAATGAAAATGGTTATGATGATATTTTAACTGTTGCAGCTTGGTTTCACGACATTTGTAATGGTGATGGAGATCGTGCTTTACATGCCAAATTGGGTGCAAGTCGAACCAAGGAATTATTGACTGAGCATTGTGCAGCAGAGGAGTTGGAACAAATATGCAGTATCATTGCTGTTCATGATTGTCGAGAATCAACTGACGAACAATATTCAAACGCTGTCAGAATACATCAAGATGCCGATCATCTTGACCATTTTGGAACTTTTGACATATGGAGGCTCGTAGCTTATACAGCTGGTCATAATGAAACTATCACCGATGCTTTGCTTTATCTAAAAAACTATTGGCCATATGATATTGTAAAATGGCGCAGTGAATTGAATTTTAACCTTAGCAGGAAGATTTTTGATGATAAGACAGAGTTTACAAAATCATTTATAGAGCGTTTTGCTGTTGAAAGCATCGGTGGGATTTGGCATGAGGATTCTATTCTAGATGATTATAATAATTTTTTACATTGATTAACCATTCACAGTAAATTTCAATATAATAAAATTACAGTGAAATGGAGATTTTATGATTGCAACCGAAATAGATATAAATATTGTACAGCAGGTAATAAATAATTACTTTCGCTCTAATGTTGAATTAGAACAGATGAAAAGTGGCGTATCAACCTATGTCTACCGTGTTTGGCATGATAATCAATTATATTACCTTAGAGTTTTGCCTGAGGACGCAAGTTTTGCAGCTGAAGCAAAAGCACATGAAATAATGCTTGAATGTGGTATAAATGTACCTAAGCCGATTTATTTTGAACACAAGAATATCTTACTTGAAAAATCTTTGATGTTAACAAGCGAAATACCTGGTCAGTGTATTGAAATAAATGGTACAAACAACACCGATTTATTATTAAACGCTGGGAAACAGCTTGCCTTGATAAACAGCATTAAAGTAGATGGTTTTGGCTTTATTAACAGAAATAATTTCCACGATTTGACAGGTGAAAAGCATACTTTCAAGGAATATTATTATGATAAACTATATGCTTATATTGATTCGTTGTATAGTTATGGATTTGATACAGATAATATAAAAAAGATAATGGACAAAGCGTACCTAATGCTTGAAACTAAGGATGCTTTTCTGGTTCATGGCGATTTTGATAGTACACATATTTTTCAAAATGACGGTCTATATTCAGGGATCATAGATTTTGGTGAAATTAGAGGCAGTAATTATTTATATGACTTAGGTCATTTTAAATTGCATGAAGATTTTGATAGTTTTAAGTATTTAGCTAAAGGTTATAATGATGTTCGTAAGCTTGCAGCGGAGGACTATAGAAAGATTGATTATTTGGCACTGTTTGTAGGTTTGGGGCGGTCAAAGTATGAGCATTATAGGAATTTGGTTAAAAAGCAACTAGAAGTATTATCACAAAGCAATATGGCGTGTATCATGTGTTGAAAGTAAAAACAAAAGCAATAAAGGTCTGAATACAAACAAAATGAAGCGACAAATTTACGACATTCCCGATTTTGTTTCTACTGCACTTGACAAGAGTGGATTGTGGGAGCGATATCGTGCTCGTCCGACTTATCAGCGAAATGATTACATCGGATGGATAACTCGAGGTAAGCACGAGGAAACACGTCAAAAGCGGTTAAATCAAATGCTTGATGAATTACAAAGTGGTGATGCTTATATGGGAATGAGCTATAATGCGAAATAAACGAGAATTAATTTAATGTAAAGCAATGAAGAACCATACCAATATTATACCAATACTATACCAAATATGTTGATAAATTATAATTTATTGCATATAATAAATATAAAAGGTATGAGGAGATGGTATTATGTCACAAGTGCATTTTCGTATAGATGATGGCCTAAAAGAACAAGCTGAGAAATTATTTAATGCTTTAGGTCTTAATATGGGAATAGCTCTAAATATGTTCATATCTCAAGCAGTTAGGGAACAGCGCATTCCATTTGATATATCGCTATATTCAAATGATGACCCATATTATAGTACAGAAAATATGGATGCATTAAAGAAAGCTCTAGAGCAAATTAAAGATGGTAAAGTTGTAGTAAAAACTATGGATGAATTATTGGAGATGGAAAAGTGAATATAATATTTTCTGAAGATGCTTGGGATGATTATATTTATTGGCAGACACAAGACAAGAAAACATTGAAACGCATTAACTCATTAATAGAGAGTATTACAAGAGATCCTTTTAATGGTACTGGAAAATCTGAACCACTTAAGCATGATTTATCTGGTTGCTGGAGCAGGAGAATAGATGATGTTAACAGAGTTACGTATACTGTTAGCAGTGATTCAGTAAAAATATTGCGATGCAAAGGACATTATAAGAAAAAATAAAAGATTTAGCGTTATTATGAGCAGTTATTTTAATTTTGATGCTGCAATATTCTATTGACTTTGTGCACATTATGGTGATAATGTTAAAAGTGAGTAATTATTTATAGATACTATCTGTAAAATTAATATAATATAAAGCAATGAAGAGAAGAGTAAATAGTCAGAGCTTTTACAGAGAGCCCAACTTAGCTGAAAATGGGTAAAGCATTTAACTATCGAACATGGTCTTTGAGCTTTTGCACCGAAGGTTTAAATCCTAAGGCTGCGACGTATGCACCCGTAAAAATGCTATGCTATTATTGTAGCAGATGAGGTTTATACTGAAAGGTGTAAGCGAATTTGGGGTGGTACCACGAAGTTAATGCTCTCGTCCTCGAAACAAAGTTTTCGAAGATGAGAGCATTTTTATTTATAAAAGCATAAAATAGAAAGAGGGTATTAAAATGAAAATATTGATTGGAAGCGCATGGCCATATGCAAATGGCTCATTGCACATAGGTCATCTTGCAGCACTTTTGCCAGCTGATGTTATAGCACGTTACTATCGCTTAAAAGGCGACAGCGTATATTTTGTATCCGGTAGTGATTGCCATGGAACGCCTGTGGCTATTTTAGCAAAGCAAGAAGGAAAATCACCTGAGGAAATCAGCAGAGTTTATCATGACGAATTTTGTGAGTGCTTTGAGAAGCTTGGATTTAGTTTTGATCGATATGGAAAGACATCTTCAGATGAGCACAAAAACTTTGTAAAAGAATTTCATAAAACAATGTACGAAAGCAATTATATCTATGAGAAAGAAGCACCTCAGTCATTTTGCGAAGGGTGTAGTACAGCACTTTCTGACCGTTTTGTCCTTGGTAAATGCCCAGTATGTGGAGAAAATGCACGGGGTGATCAATGTGATGCATGTGGAACTGTGCTCGATCCAGAAAATTTAATCGAACCAATCTGCTCTATTTGTAAGGACCCAATCGTGTTTAAAAAGACGAATCACCTATTCATTGCTATATCAAAGATGGAAGATAAATTGATTTCTTATCTCAAAGCTCACCCAAACTGGAGAAAGAATGCAATCTCATTCACTAGAAGATACATCGATGAGGGACTACGGGATAGGGCAATTACCAGAGATTTAGATTGGGGGATCGATGTTCCTAAGGCTGGTTATGAGGGTAAAAAGATATATATTTGGGCCGAGAATGTTCTAGGTTATTTATCTATGAGTAAAGCCCTAGCAGAAGAACGAGGAGAAAACTTCTTTGAATTATGGAATGATGATAGCCTACATTATTATGTTCATGGCAAGGATAATATCCCTTTTCACACCATCATTTTACCCTCTTTGTTGATTGCAAATGGTGGAGATTGGAAGCTTCCTGATGTCATAGTTTCATCTGAGTTCCTTACACTTGAGGGGCGTAAAATTTCTACAAGCAAGAATTGGGCGATATGGATTAAAGACATTGCTGAAAGATATGATCCTGATTCTATACGCTATTTTTTAATAGCAAACGGTCCAGAGAAGCGAGATACAGATTTTACTTGGAGGGAGTTTGTGAATAGCCATAATGGAGAACTTCTTGGTGCATATGGAAACTTTGTTAACCGCACACTTGCTTTTATTTATAAATATCTCGATGGGATTGTTCCATCTGGAGTAATATCTTTTGAAATACTTCAGAAGATTGAAGGTTTATATTCTTGTGTAGGTAAACTCATCGAGAAGGGTGATTTAAAAGAGGCTATTGACAATATTTTTGAGTTTGTCCGTTATGGAAATAAATATTTTGATACTGAGCGACCATGGGAAACGAGGCAAAGTAATATTATAGCCTGTGAAAATACCATTTTTAGCTGTGTTCAAATGATTGCTAATATTGCGCTTTTACTTGAGCCATTTTTGCCTTTTTCATCAGAAAAAATAAAAAGCTTACTTAGACTTAACAATTTATGGAAAATTCAATGCGTCCCAAGTGGATTTATTATACCAGAACCTGAGATCCTTTTTAAAAGAATTGATAAAAAAGTTATTGAAGAAGAACTTTTGAGACTAAAACACATATAATATATTAAATAAGTATGTGCGAGGTTTAAGATGGATATAGATAGATTGGCAAATATGATGGGATTTAATATTGAAAGCTCCTTTGGAGATGATTTATTCCCTACTAAAAGAGTTAAAAATGACCCTAAACAAGTTCAAATTCAAGAAATTATCGCCCCAAATGATCCTACTCCTTTAGAAAAGGAAGAGATGGAAAGAA
>JGI20166J26741_11862251_pt1 | contig 20307 bp, 11 predicted proteins | sample TergutCu122P5_FD_26741 | JGI IMG/M metagenome (IMG submission 26741)
GCTGATCGAATCCTCCATATTTGATGGAGACAATAATTTTATCGGTCGGCACTTTCGATTGGGTTAAAAGAGGCATTTCCATGTACCAGTCGCGAATGCCCAGCATGAAATTGTTGCCCCGTTTTTCGTTCAAAATGGCGTACAGCGTATTGACATAATCCACAAAATCGCGATTGGTGGCTTCATAATCAATACATTGCTTCCAATTCGTCCAGTTATTTTCGCGCACTTTCTTTTCGTCATACGTCCAGGCAGACTCTGCATAACAGCTTAAAAATCCATCTATTTCAGGAATAGCTTCCAATGCTTTTTTTGTGGCGTAACTGTAAAAATTTTTGTAAAACGGATTGCTCCATTGCTGGTGTCCCACTTTATTGTCCTTTCTCTCGATAGATTCCAGGTAAAAAGCGTTTTGATGAGCTTCGGATAATAGACGATTGTACATGCCATCGGGGTTCAATTCCTGTTGATGGGCTTTCCAAAATGTGTAAGGAAGATAGTGATGATAAGCATAGAGCAATACGTGTTTTATGCCTTTACTGTGAGCATACGCAATATTGTTTCGTACATTTTCGATGTTACGCCTGATTGTTTTTGGTGAATACTGATTGGCTTCAGGGTAGGGCGTATTGGTGAAATCGACAAAAGCAGACGGCATAAAATAGAATGAACCGATGACGATGGTATTAACACCGCTCTCTACCATCCTGTCAATATTGTCATGCAATTTTTTTTGAAATTTATCGTCCATCCACTCGTCGGAGTCTCCACGGGTAACTACGTATTCAAATTGAGTATAAGCCGATGCGGTATATCCAAAAAACAGGAACAGTGCCACTGTTACACGAATTAACAGTGAAAGATTGCAGGTCTTCATAACAAGGTTATTCATTTCATTTTATGGCTGCCGCCATTAAGTTAAGGGTCATTTGAGCAGCGGCTTCATCCTGTTTAATGCCATAGTGGGTCGAATCTTCAAATGCCTTGTCTAAACGACCATTAGTCAATAATTGAGATATAATTAAATTACCGTGATTTTCTCCGAAGTCAATTTTTAAAATGGGAGTTCGCGTTAAATTTTTCCCTGCATTAGCTAAAATGGTTATTTTCTTAGCGTTCCCGCTTTGGGCATTTAAATACTCGCTATGTAAATCTACTTGATTTATGGGCGATTGTGTATTTATTGACGCGGCAAGAGAGGGAGCATCCTGTACCAAAAAAATCACCCGTTGCCTCAACTCTTTTTGTGCTTCACTATCATTTTTTTTGAGAGAAAAGGCATAAAATCCCTGCAATTCATACGCATAATAAGGATTTGTTTTTATGAGATTTTCATCTGCTCCTCGTGTTTTCCATTGTTCCAAAAAAGCAGGTTGACTTAATCCGACTACATTCAGGTCGGCGGCAGGGAGCAATAATCCTCCGCGCATTCCATTCCATATTCCTGTACATGCTTGTGGCAAATTCCACCACAGCGAGGCGTCATTGATGTCTGGATACAGAAAGCTTTCGGGCTCAGGCATTTCTGTAAATTCTAATTTTACGCCGGGGTATATCTCACATGACGATTTTCGCGGATCATCTATTTTTACAACTCCCTGCAAAGGTCCCAAATCTCCGGCTTTTTCAGGATATCCCTGCCCCAAATATTGGTCTCCGGCATTAAGCAGTAACACAGAAATATTGTTATTAATACAATATGCGATCTGTTCCTTTATCTCTTTTTGAGCTGATGCAATCCTGCTCCAGTTAATTTTTGACAACACAAAGAGATGGACGCTCTTATCAGAAAGCGGTTTTATCAGAATACCCTTTTTTTGCAGAAAGAGCTTTAATTCGTCTTCACCATCTCCCAATGCCACAGCGTTTTTTTTCAATATATCCGGCGCCTGTGACATCAGCGTATGCACCGTCCATTCTGAAACAACAGGATATTTCACTTGTGCAGGGCGATTTAACAACTCGGTTTTTAGTATCCATGAGCCTTCTTTGTCCGGTAAAGTTATCTCTTTTTCAATCATTTTCTTGCTAAAAGCTGACACGTAATCAGTAAAACTGTCAGCCGAATACGTATTTCCGGTAGAATCTTCCACCGTTATATGGACGTGCATTGAATCAGGCGTTTCGGTATCATTGAACATATACAGGGGGATTTTTATTTTTTCACAAGGAAGAAAATTTTTATCCCAGATGTCCATGCTGACAGCTTTTGGAGAATAAGCCACTGTTAAGGCATTCCAAATTGGCTTTGGAATGCCTTTAGAAAGGGAGTCAAGAAACCACGTATTTCCATCTTCCCAACTGCTTGCAATGACAAATGGAGCAACTCCTGCTGCATTGATTCTTCTCCAATATTCGGCAATTTTTGTTGCACTCATTGCCTGAAACTGCAATCGTTCCGTTGTGGTTGTGCTTCTACCCATAAAACGCAGAAAACTTTCTTTCAGAGCTTTATACCCTCCAAGTTCCCCTTTTTCGTCAAGGTAATTGCCACCAAACTCATCAACCATAATGGCTTTATCAAATTGAGCTGCATCATCGTAATAGATACCTACATTTTCGAACAGACTCCACCAATATTTGTGTATATGAAGTACATCTCTGTCTTCCAATACAATAGGAGGATATCGTTTAATAACTTCATTCAATGCTCCCCATACAGTTTTTAACTGTTCGCCTTCCGTTTCATTATAGGGATGATACAGAGCAACGCAGGGATGTTTCATGGCAACATTGAACCATGCCGGAAACTGTTCTAACAAACTCTCTTTTGAAGCAGGCATTCCATGAAAGAAATTCCATTCATATTGGACTAATAAGCCATATTTATCGCATACATCCAATAACCGTTCAGGGGGAACTCCCAAGTGAAAACGCAAATAATTTGCTCCGTGCGCTTTCAGTCGTTTCACAACATTGTTGGCAAACCATGTTGTGTCGTATCCGTAAACAGCCCCTTCGGGCGAACGCACCCATCGATGCCAAACCACAGTGCCTCCTCTTAATTTACACGGCTTCCCGTTCAGGTAAAATTGTTTATTCCTGACTTCAAACTGTTTGATTCCAATGTTAATTTCCTTGCTGTCATTGAGTTTATTCTTGTTCAACAGGTCTATTTTCAATCGGTACATTATTGGTGCATCGGGCGACCATTCTTTAAGGATTCTGCCGTAACGCAACGAAACCGTTGCCTCCCTGCCAGTGTAAACGCCTTTTTGAGAGAGGAGAACTTTACCTGTATTATCACTGATTTGCACGTTATAATTCCCTGATAATGACTGTTCATTGCTTGCTGATTCTATTTGAAATTTAAGTTCTATCTGCTTTTTGTTACTATCATATTTTGGAATAATTGCACCGATATAATTATCACGATACAGATGCAATACAATATCATCCCATATACAGGAAGATACGTTTGAACGCCACTGGTCAACTTCGGGAATAAAGGAAGCATCTGTTTCCGGCACATCGGCAAGAGAAGTCAGTGCAATTTCCAACTCTATCGTTTCTCCCGGTTTGACTTGCTCACCCAACGGATGGTATGTGGTTGACATGCCTCCGTTTTGTTTTGAAACCAATTGTTTGTTTACATACACTTCGGGCATAAACCGAGCCCCTTTCAACTCCAGCAGCGCCTTATTCCAATCGCCATAAGGCAGCGTTATCTGCCGGCGAAACCATAGTTTCCCTTTCTGTAACTGAGTTGGATTGGCAACAATACCCGGGATAGTAACGTTGTGTGTATAGGTACGGTCGTTCCCCACTGTCCATTTTCCGTTTAATGAAACAGTCTTTGCCTGCATTGTCCAAGAAATGGATAATGACGTTGCAATCAAAAAAATATGGAAAAAAATTTTCATTTCGATTTACATTTTAGAAAAGCCGCTTTTATTTGTTCTATTCCTTGCGCCGCCGTTTTTGGGAACGGATTGTCTGTTCTGAAGACGTACATTTCGGTTGCCGGTTCTATGGTAACTTTTGATTCATCAAATTGTCCGTTTTTTCCTTTAATCCGGTTTGCATTGAGTCCGAAATGACGGGCTACAAAATCGTACATGGCAATGCGTTTTGAGAAGCCATAATCATGTCCTTCCTGTGCCAAATGGGCATTTTCTACATTCTCACTTTTACCATATAATCCGTATACTTTTTTTAAGTAAGGCAATTCAATTTGAGGAACTGTCGATGTCCAATCACTGCCGTCCGATATGACTAATAAAGGTTTTGGAGCAAAAAGAGCAGCAATCTCGGCATTGTTAGTCGGCAATTTTCCATTATCTAATTGATGAATCGGCAGACCACTTTCACAAGGACATCCGCCGTAAAAATGAGATGAAACCATCACTGTGGGAACGCTTAACGTGATTCTCTCATCAAGAGCCGCAGCCAGGAATGTCTGGGTTCCACCACCGGAAGCTCCCGTGATTCCAATCCTCGAAGGGTCAACCTCGTTCATTGAAAGCAAAAAATCAATCACGCGCATGCTTCCCCATGTTTGCATGGTAAGGGCAAATCCCGTTCTGTGCTCTTTTGCGTTGACTTGCAAACACGATTCTCCCCATGCAAACATGTCATAGCTGAAGACGATAACTCCCATTCTTGCCAGCATGGCGCATCTGTTTTGCTGATCGGGGCGGTATCTCCCTCTTTCGTTTGGGATGGATTTATCAACGTTATTATAAAAATGACCGTGAGGGCAAAGCATTGCCGGTGCTTTTCCAGCTATTTTTGCCGGCTTGTATAAAGTTCCTGAAAGATAGACGCCCGGCACGATTTCCAATGCTACGTTTTCTGCCGTATAGCCGTCATGTGTTCTGAAATTGGAACGGATGGGATTTAATGGATTGCGTACCGGCAACGGAAACAGTCCCATTTTTTCAAGTATGTTTTGTTTCACCTCCGTCTTGCGCGTTTCCCATTTATCCAGCGTTGGACAGGAGATCCAAAGTTTCTCCAGACTCAGCCTGCCTTCTTCATCCGATTTGCGAAAGTATTCCCAAGCTTTTAGTTCATATAGGTTGCCGTCTTTTTTAGTGTAGCGTAAATCTAACGGACGAAGCACATTGTCGAGTGTGGCTTCCACATCGTTATACAACTTCCAGTCGGCAAATGAAACTGTTTTGTTTTGAATGATTTTATCTTCATACACCAATTTTACGCCATAACGAATCTGAATATCATTCAGAACCTCTTTTAGCGGTTTTTCATACACTTGTTCCGGAGTTTGGGCAAACACAACGAAACTTGTCAAAAATAGCATCGCTCCTGTCAGTTTTGTTTTCATTTTGTTTATTTTTTATTTTACTTATTTCAATATTTGTGCTTTGGTTGCATCTTCAAAGTCGGGAATTAGCAGCGCCTTATCAGGCGTAATGGTATATGTGTCTGTACGCATTTTTGTTTTTTTGTCGCGCAGGCTTTTGTGTTCTATGTATGGATTAATACCGGCAATGAATCGCAGTGCGTTGTCGAGCGCTTCATCCGATGGATTTTGCTTGGCATACATGTCGCGTACCATTGTTTTTAAATCGGTTTCCGAAGAATATACCACATTTTTAAACGTTTGTTTTTCTGCATTGACAATGACAACTGTTCCTTTTTCAGGAATTTGTGATACAAAGCTCTTTTCTTTTTCAAAATTTTCATCATGTCCTTTTTGCACAATGTTTTTTGCATAATATTTTTTCAGTTCATCTTTGTAAGGTTGAGGAAATGTTTTTGTGTCAATGAAACGGGTTATTTCTCTGGAGATGTTATACAGTTCGGCAATGAAGTTATAATCGTCAGCCACCAAACGCCCGTTGCTCACGCTCATTAACTGATAAAACGCATCGACAACATAGCCAAATTCAAATGTATTGGTTGGAATATCAGGATTTTCAGAAACAATAAATTGTGTTATCCTCTCTTTTATGAGCGATTCATTTTCACTCTTTACCGGATAGTTCAATTCGCCGTTGTAGTATTTCATCTCTTGCGGCGCCTTTGGATGCGCAACTTGTTCCGTATTGCGTTTTACCGGTTGCCGCGATGATTCGGCAAGCGCCGGCTCTGTGATTCCTTTTACCGGATTATCGTCGTTGTAGCCGGTAAATGTTACGACTGTTTTGCCTGCTTCCAATGCTCCTGCCGATACGGTAACCGTAACCTCTCCGGGTTTTCCTGTTGAACGGATAAGATTGACAACAGGTACGTCAATATACATTGTCCCGCTAAGTTCTTCTTTTCTGTCGCGGTCGCTCTTCCAAACATCGGGACCGACGAGCGTGGCAGGACCGGTTACACTCCATTTCAAATTAGGATTAGCGCCAATAACGTGTACTCCTGCTGCATCGGTTATATCGGCTTTTATTTCTACGAGTTGATTCAATCCTGCCGGTAATTGTCCGGCAGACGCAGTTAAGGTAACTTTTGCCGGTGCGCCTGCCATTACTAATTTATCCGATATGGTCGTGCCGTCTTTTTTATGCCCGATGGCTTCCAATGTACCTTTTTCTACCGTTACGCCGTGGAAGACAACCGTAAATTGATTTTCGACAGCAGGGTGTTGTTTTCCAATACGTTTCCCGTTTACACACAGCTCCACTTCATCGCAATTGGAGTGCACCATGAAGTCTTTCTTTTGTCCCAGATACTGTTCTCGCCAGAAGTGGTATTGAACAAAGACCATCGGTTTTTTTGCAAAGTTTGCCTGCCATAAGTAATATTTATATTTGGGGGTACGCCATGAATCCACCCATCCTTTCGGATTAACATGTTTTACAGGGCAATCCACATATATTCGGTCGGCTCCATGATCGGCATACAGCCACACAGACCCGTATTGTGTCTGCACATTTTTTGCTAAAGCCCGCATCACGTCATTTACTTCTGTTCCGGCATGTTGTCCGTCAGTTGGTTCAAGGTCTTTTTCGTCCTTATCATACCACCCTTTGATGGTGCAACGCAAAAAACCTTCAATTGACATATTCTTCTCACTGTGAGGAGCATATTCGCCCATCGAATTGTTATATACCTGACGGGAAGTAATAATTCGTGTTGTATCTTCTTCGTGCGCCCATTTTGAATCGGCTGCGCAGGTTGTTTCATTGCCCATGCTCCAGAAAAAGATAGAGGGGTGATTTCTGTCGCGCCGTATGGTAGAACGGCATACATCTTCCTGCACCTGTTTATCGAACTCTTGATTTTTGATATTGGGTTGTTCTTCATCAATAATGATTCCGTTTCTATCCGTAAAATTATAGATGGAAGCATCGTGTGGATAATGAGCTGTTCGCATAAAGTTCATATTCAGCCCGTAACGAATATCGTTCATGTCGCGTAAAGCAATCCATTTTGGGAAAGCAGCTCCAATCCATGGAAATTCTTCGTGCCTGTTTTGTCCGTGCACCTGCACCTCTTTTCCATTCAACCACAGTTTATCAGTTGTATAATCCCAATGAAAATATCTGAATCCCAACGGACTGTAAAAAATATCGGTTAGTTGGGAGTCTTTGTATAATTCCGTATAGACATTGTAAATATAGGGCGTCTCCGGACTCCATAAAATGGGATTTTTGATGAGTTGACTTTGTTGAACGAATGTCTGCATCTGCCCTTTGTCTATAGCGGCAACAGATTCCATCCGTTCAATAATTTTGTTGTCGGCATCGGTTATTATGGTTATCAGTTTTGCTTTTACCGGCGATGAATAATCATTTTGAACAAATGTTTTTACTTGAACAACAGCTTCTTTTTGATTCACTTTTGGAGTGGTTACAAATGTACCTCCTTCGTGCCTGAAAGTACCTTGAAAAGGAACATACAGTTTATCTTTTATCACCAAATGCACATCGCGTGTAATTCCACCGTACACAACCCAGTTTCCGGCATTCATGGGAGGGATACTGTATGTATCGTTCAATGTATTATTAACAGCTACAACCAGAAGATTTTCCTCTCCAAATTTCACGGCAGTTGTAACATCTACATCAAAGCCGTTGAAACCTCCCTTGTGGTCGGTAATAAGTTCGCCATTAAAATATATTTTTGAATATTTTTGCACGGCGTCAAATTCCAAAAATATCTTTTTATCTCTGTATTCATTTCCAATTACAATCCGCTTACGATACCAGCCCCATCCGTTCCACCAGTAGGGATTATCTTTTGCAGAGGCATTCATGATGTAAGGATGCAACTCGCCGGTTGTTTCGTAGGTTTGCCATGTATGAGGAATGGCAATGGCGCTCCAGTGTGAATCATCGAAAGCCGGCTGTTCATAACCGCCTTTATCGGCAGTTGTTTCCGGAAAATAATTAAATGTCCACTGCGTATTGATAACTTTGTCAATCCGGCTTCCCTGCGGCGCTGTATATGTGTTCTGGGCAAACAGGCAACTACTTCCTAAAAAGAGTATTAGCAATACTATGTTTACTTTTTTCATCTGTACAAAATTTATTTTTAAAGATCAGATGGAATATCCATGTTGCTGATTTTGTTCATTCTGCTTGGTGTTTGTCAACACATGGATATTTCATACGTTGATACGTTGATTGTTTATTGGATTATCGCATGTTCTTCGGTGTTATTTTCAACCGGCGCTATTGCCTGTATCAGAATTTCACTTTTTTCTATTCCATCGGCAGTGGCAGTTACCCTGATAATTCCCGGTTTCCCTGTTGAACGAATGACGTTAGAAACCGGCATATCAATATAGAGTGAACCGTTCATGGCGCCGTCTTTGTCGAAATCTGTTTCGTACACTTTAGCCCCAACCAACGTAGCAGGACCTTCCACATTCCAGATAACGGTGTTGCGCGCCCCATAAATATGATTTCCTTTGGCATCGACTATATCGGCAGTAACAATGGCAACTGAATTTAACGCTGCAGCAAGTTCTTTTTGAGTTGTTGTGAGAATGAGTTTTTTTGGAGCGCCCGTCATGGGTACAGTCATTTCAGCCGATGGTTTACCGTTTTTATATCCGATGACTTTAAGGTCTCCAATACTTACAGGCACATTTTCAAAATCGACCGAATGTAAATTCTCTTGTCCTGTCTTTTTTTTGCCCATGTTTTTCCCATTAGCAATCAATTGCACTTCATCACAATTTGAATCGACCGTAAACGTTTTGTTTTTACCAATGTGTTGTTTGCGCCAATTATGAGGCATTACGTAAACCATTGGTTTGGAGGCGTAATTAGCCTGCCATAAATAATAGGCATATTTTGGAACACGATAGCTGTCCACCCAACCTTTAGGATTGTAATGCAGCAGAGGAGCATTTTTGTATTCACGGTCGCAACCATGATCTTCGTACAGCCACACCAGTAAATTGGGCTGGTCAATACGGTCGTTTGCGCTGCCGGCAGGTTTTCCCTGCAATGCAACCCAATGACGGTATTCATCATTCCCTGCATATTGCTGATTTTCAGGACGAAGTGGTTTGTCATCATCGCCATACCAGCCACGCACGGAGCAACGCAGCATTTTAGACAGACGAAGCTCCTTGTCAGTTATGCTAATAAACGCTCCGCCTGACCGGTTCTCACTTTTCCAGTCGCAGTGACGGCACGTGATATAATGATCAGGCGATTCTTCATACGCATACTGCGAATCAGCCGCCCTGTCGGTTTCGTCGCCCATATCGAACAGTAACACGGACGGCGAATTACGCAGGCGGCGCACCATTTCAATTTCCTGCATCCATTGCACTTCGGGCGAAAATTCGAGAGGCTTTACATTTGGTAATTCGGCAAACGTTATCAATCCAAGCGAATCTGCCAGGGCAAAAACTTCTGGACCGGAACAATATTGACCGGGGCGAATGGCAGTACAATTCAGATTGTATTTCATATCCATCAAATCCATTCTATGAATAAAATACGGAATGGCATCGCCCAGCCACGGATATTCCTGATGGCGATTGAACCCTTGAATATTCACATATTTCCCATTTACAAACAATTGTTCCTTTTCGCTATCCCAAAAGAAATGGCGAATACCTGCAACTGTTTCGTAGGTATCAACTTTTTTGCCGTTGCAATATACTTCACTAATTACGTTGTACAAATTTGGCTCTGCCGGCGACCACAGCAACGGATTCAAAATTGTCTGACTTTGATCAAATCGCTCAGTTTCTTGCGGATAAATAATGGCAGAAGAGGTAAATGTGGCAGCTTCTTTCCCGTTTTTATCTATCAAATGCGTAATCAATTTTGCCTCCACAGGTTTTTCGTACTCATTTCTAACCCAGGTGCGAATGCGAACGAACGCTGATTTTTCCGACACCGAATCGCTGGTAAAAAAGATGCCGCCTTCGTGTTTATACGAGCCTTGAAACGGTATGTACACCTTATCCGTAATCACAAAACGCGCATTGCGGTAAATGCCTCCATAGTAATTCCAGCATCCGGCTGTCATGGGAGGAACGCTTTGAGTATCTTGCTGTTCGTTGTTTACTACCAACGTAAACACGTTTTCTTTTCCATACTCCACCCATGTGGTCAAATCGAAGTAAAATCCACCATAGCCCCCAAGATGTTCCCCAATCAATTTGCCATTTACATAAGCCAAACAGTTTTTCATGACGCCGTCAAATTCAATGAAAATTTTCTTCCCGAAGGCGCTCTCTTTTAGCGTAAATTTTTTCCGGTAAACTCCTCTTCCCAACCACCATTCAGGATTATCGTTTGCATGGGGCGAGGCAATATACGGATGAAGTTCCTTCGTAGTTTCATACGTTTGCCATGTATGCGGCAAGGCGACTGCTTTCCAATTGGCGCTATCGTTATCCGGTATTTTTCGGTGCGTATAAATGGGCGAAGTAGCGCTTTTTCCCAATTGATGAGCATCATAGTAACGAAACAACCATGACTGATTGGCATTTTCTATCGTCCGTTGGGCGGTAATGTTTCCGCATAAAAGCGCTGTTAGAACCAGTATAATTATCTTTTTCATCTGTACAAAATTTATTTTTAAAGGTCAGATGGAATATCCATGTTGTTGATTTTGTTCATTCTGCTTGGTGTTTGTCAACACATGGATATTTCATACACTACTGTTGCAATCATTTCCAAGTTAATAGCTGTTCTTTTATGATATTCATACTTCTGTCGGGATCTTCGAGGTTTCGGGGATAATAGTAATAAATTAACTGGTCAATATCCATTTGCAGCAATTCGGGCATGCGTTTTTGCAGCAACATCACATCGGCATTTGCCATATTGTGATTTTCCATCAAAAAAAGAGATTTTTTATGGTTGGCATGTGCCGCATCAATAAACCGTTGTCCCTGGTTTCCTAACAACACTTTACCTGCTTCTTCCAGTGTGCCTCCATCTTCGATCCGCCATGCTCTGCCATCGCATCCGTAATAATCAAGGTGTTGAACTTCGGACATTTTGCGCACAACATCATCACTAAAATTGGAATAAATAAAGAGGTTTGTTGTCTTATCAGGAAATTTTTCTTTTATATGGCTGTTCAACCGTGAATAAAAATCGACATTTGCTTCAACTTGCTGCATCAAGGTCGGATTTTTTCCAAGCCGTTTAATAGCCATTGGAGAATAATCCATGCTGATGGTTTTCAACTCATCCCACATAACGCCTTTCAAGTTCCACAAAGTAAACATTTTATCAATGGTTTGTTCCATAAATTCGTATGTTTTCGGATGGTGAATACTACTGATGCGCCCCGATATAGTGTTGCTTGACGGTTTCCCGTTCTTATCACAAATCCATGTGTCGGGATTAAGAATGGTAAATATGCTTGGCACTTTGGGAGAGCCGGCTAAAAGTCCAGCCCAACGTGACGGAGTTGCAACAACCCCTATTCCCAACTTTTCAGCCTCACTGCAAATAAATGCAATGTTTTCATACGCTGCCTCAAAGTCCTGTTCGAGAATGGCAACGGTAATAAGATTAGTGCCTACATCAGCCATCCATCTCAAATCTTCTTTCACTTGCTTTGGCACAAGAGTGTATGTATGAGCGCGATAATAAAAAGCATTCAGCACTTTTCCGCCGGAACGGGAAGTAACTTTCGTTTCCAAATCGGTTGATGACTTTTCTGTCATCTTTGATAACGCCCAACTTTTGTTTAAAGCGAATGCACCTCCGGCTAATAAACTGCCGGTTAAAAAATTACGCCTGTTCATTGTTACTTACATTGTGTATGGTTAATTTTATGTAAAAAAATTACTGAAAATGAATGTTTGCATTAGTAACGTCAATGCCCATATCTTCTGTGGAAGCAATTTTCTTGCCTGCAATCGTCAAATTATCGAACAGCACGTCGATTGGGCGGGAAGCATCAATCGTTTTAATTTCTGATTTACGGGGAAATGCCTCATAAAACAGACACCCTTTGACAAGCACATTTTTTATGCTGCCTATTTTGCTGTCGCTTCGCCTTTGATTTACTAAAACGTTAATGCAAGCACGTTTACCATCAGGATAGCATGTTTCAAAATGATTATTTATAAAAGAAATGTTAGAAATTTCGGCGCCATCGGAGCAATAGATAGCCATTCCTCTATCCGATTCTATCACATCATTATTTTCAAACAACACATTACTAATCTTATTGCAACGTGTTTCCGTTCCAATTTTCAGCGATGATTTTTTTGTTAAAAACACATTATTGGTTATGGTTATATTGTTTACGTCTCGCGATAATTCGGAAGAATTTGTGGTTTTAATGGCTACATTATCGTCTCCACAATAAGCGAAACAATTGTCAACAACAATATCTTGGGAAGCGTCCGGATCAAAACCATCCGTATTCGACACATCCACATCGTTCATCATTTTGATATGCCGCAAGATAATGTGGTCTGAATAAATCAGTTGAGTGTTCCACGAACCGGGGTCTTTCAAAAACAGACCATCAAGCGTGATGTCGGACGATTTCACAAAGAGCAGCAATCGCATTCGCGCTTTATCTCCATACAATGTCCGGAGGTCGCGTCCATTCAAGTTAATCTCTCCATATCCCGTAATCCGGATGTTCTTCACCTTATCGAAAGAGATAAATCGTTTGGTATTCACCTCATTATCTGAAGTAAAGGCATTGATATCTTTTGTGTCGGCAAGCAGCACAGCGCCGCGAGCCAAATGAATACGGCTATTGCTGCGCATCTGCAAGCTGTTTATCTTATAGATTCCTCTGGGAAAGAACAATGTATAGTTGGCATTAGAACTCTTGTTGATGGCTTTTTGAATAGTTGAAGTTTCATTTTTCAATCCGGTGTTATCAACCCCCAATGACAGTATATTTACAATTTTACCCTGCGGCGCTGTTTCCGGTTTGTCAGCAAAAATAAAAAACTTGTTTTTCTCATTAATGCGAATCAGATAATACCCTGCACTGTCGATTGTAAAAGATAATTTGTGGGGAGTAACAATTTGTCCCTTAATTTTTTTTGATTTTGGTGATATGTCAATAGTGTTGACAGGCTCATCACATTCCAGAGTGAATTGTGTTGGCTTGCCCATATTGAAAGCAGCGTAATGGTAATCTTTATAAGGGGTAATAACCATTACCGAATCTGCTGCCGTCAACTGATAATGAATTGATTGAACTTTTTCTGCAACTATAAATAGAAAGACAATGCAGACTACAATGGATTTAATCATACACGGTGCGATAAAAGAGAGTTAATAGTAACTTGTTGAACCGCCAATGCATGGCAGCTCAACAAGTTTTATAATCAAACAGTTATGGCATAACTATTCTGAATCCGATCTCCTCGGAACGTTTTCCTTGATACATGTAACCTCTTGCATAAGAAGAACATGCGTACATAGGTGAAAACCAGCTTCCGCCCCGTGCTACTTTCTCTGTTCCCGAAGAAGGTCCGGCAGGATTTGTAATCGAAGGTCCACACGTTGTGTAATAATCGTCGGCAAACCAATCGGCACACCACTCAATTACATTGCCTGCCATATCATACATTCCCAACGCATTCGCTTTTTTTGTTGCAACTTGATGAGCCGACCACCCGTTCGGTTGCATTGTCCCCGGTTTTAGTCCGGTTACCGTAGAGTTATCATAAAACCACCCTGCGTCTGTAGCCTTATTAGAAGCGCTATACGTAAAGTTATCGCCATTCGGATTTCGTGCAGCATACTCCCATTCGGCTTCTGTCGGCAGCCGTCCTCCCATCCAGTCGGCAAACGCTTTTGCCTCTTTCCATGTAACATTTACTATCGGATAATCTTCTTTGCCATTCCATCCCCAAAATGGTTCGTCTGGCATGGAAACTTTACCGGAATTTGCATCCACAAATTTTCTGTATTGAGCTACAGTAACCTGTTTTGCCATTATTTTATACGCCGACAGCGTTACCGAATGTACCGGCGATTGATTTTTATAAATCACGGCTGGTTTTTGAGCAACCGGCATTCCTGTCGTGTCAAGCCCCATTTTGAACGTAACATTCGGAATGCTGACAACATCTGCAGCAGGTACTACTGATGCCGGATCGGCAACTTTATTGGTTATCACAATGTCGGGACCTGCATCAGGAATGGTGGTTGGGAAATCGTCGGGTCGGTTGTTGCATCCAACCACGAGAAACATCCATACACTACAAAGAGTTGCTGTTAAATATATTATTTTATTTTTCATAATCCAATCTTGTTAAGTATTAGTAATCTGTTCTGTCTAATTCCATCCCGGATAATTAAGATTATTTTGCAAATTGCCGTTTTGCATAAGTTCATATTGCGGTATTGGATGCAATAAACATTTGGTGGAGTATATTTTTAAAGTTCCAGGTACGAACGGAACCGGTATTTCAAAATAATCTCCATTTACACTTTGGTCGCCGGGATCAGGGGTTCCTTGACACGCTGGATTAATAATCGTAATCGTTTGCGGGCTTTTGGGATTATGGGTTACGTTTGTATCGTACCATGCATTAAATGCTTGCAATGCTGATTCAAACGTCCCTGTACGGCGAAGGTCAAATAATCTGTTGCCGGCTTCATGTGCAAATTCAAAACTGCGCTCCTGTATCACATCGGCAAACACCTGATCTTTCGTTTTCCCTGTCAAATCATACGGCGCCAATCCGGCTCGACTTCTTATTTTATCCAAAAAGGTTTTTGCACTGGTTAAATCGCCGGCTTTTGCCCGAAGTTCCGCTTTTATAAGCAAAACATCGGCATAACGGAGCAACACGGCATTGCATCCTCCGTAGTCCGAATTAGAAGTCGTTATATCAAATCCTTTTCTGATAGCCGGCGCCCATGTTGGAATATTGCTGTTTGGCTTACAAAACTGATACATCCAAAAATAGCGTTTATCTTTCAACTGGTCAAATTGTGAGAGGAAATATTCCGTAGGAATATAAAATTTATAGCCTCCCGACGATTTTCCAACTACTGTATTATGAGGAGCATTGGCAGTGGCTTTAATACCGTTATACGAATCGGGGGCAACTTGTCGGTGCGTAGAATTAAATTGACCGGCAACAGCTTGAGCCTCAATTTCCCATAACACCTCTTGACATCTGTAAGGAGTAGCTTTTTTATCGACATCAAACAAATCGCCATAATTGGGAAGCAGATTGTAGAGCGTTCCCTGTTTCGCTATCATAGCATCCACCAATGGTTCGGCATCCGCATCATGTCCACCCTGCGCCAGATATACTTTAGCCAAAAGCAATTGAGCTGCCCCTTTGGAGACAGGTAAAAAATACATGGTTGCGGCGCTTGCTGCATCATACGGAAATTTGAACACAACCGTATCTGGCATGACTTTGACGCCTGCAGAAGTAACGCCGAAATCGCGCAACCGGTTTTCTGAAAGACCATACGTTAAATCGCCCTCTATCAATGCGTAAACATCTGATACTGAGCTGCGTGCCGGAGTAATATCGCCGGATGTGCTGTAATATGCCCTTGTAATGGGTACTTGACCCCACAACTGAACTAATTGGAAATAGCACCATGCACGTACAAATTTTGCCTGTGCCATAATTCGTGGAGAATATCCCGAATCCTTCAAGACGCCTGTTTCCAGCCTGTCAATAAGGATATTCATCTGTCCAATCACTTTGTACAGGTCTCCCCATAAATTCTTAATATTCTGATTGCTAATATCATAGGTCATTGAACTTAACGTCAAACGCGAATTATCGTTTGAGATAAAGTATGTCTGATCGGTTGGCGACTCCATTGGAGACAAATAATCAATTCCAAACGTAGCGGTGCTGACCAGATTGATGCCTCCATAGAAAAATTTAGCTGCTTCAGCATCCGTTTTGATATAGGTTGGCAAGTTCAGTTTATTTTGCACTGAATCTTCCAAAAACGATTGACAGGAAGGTAAAAGAAGCAGTGAGAAGGCAAACAGTAGCAGTATTATTATTATATTATCTTTTTTCATACGAATTTCATTATTTAAAGGGTTAGAAAACAAGATTAAATCCGAAAGTATAGGTTCGCGACGCAGGATATGCACTCTGATCTACTCCAATACGGTTATTGTTATTTCCCTGCGTGCTGCTCATTTCAGGGTCCATACCGGAATAGCTTGTCAATGTCCACAGATTCATTGCCGTAAAATTGACAGAAAAATTTTGTATACCAAGCAATCCACACACTTTCTTTGGTAAGTTATAGTTAAGAGCCAATGACTTCAACCGCAAGAAGGAGCCATCTTCCAAAAATGTATTGTTCATATAGACCGTATATGCTATCGGTTCACTTAATGCATTTGCTTTATTGGGAATGGGAACAGGGTACTTTCCGGAATAACCTGCATCGCCTGTCATGATGTTCATAGGACGATCACATTCTAACGATTTTACGAATTGATTGTTGACATTTCCCTGAAAATTAAACAGTTTCCCTGAATTGCCATTAAAGATAGTATTGCCGAATGCGCCGGTAAAAAAGACGGTCAAATCAAAATCTCTGTACGAGAACGTGTTGGTAAATCCGCCTGTTACATCGGGTATGGTATGTCCCAGCGTAACAATGTCGCTCATCATATCCGTTAATGAACCACCGGGTCCCGATCCCCAATAGCGCAACATGCCGGGTATTATTTTCAGTGTCGTTTCTATGCTTGAATTTGGTGGCGCCGAATAAATCTCGTTCCAATCTTTCCAAAGCGTAGTTTTATATCCTTTAAATACACTCATAGGTTCTCCTACCTTTAGATACAAGACATTGACACCGCTGCCTACTTTCATGTTTCCGCCCGGAGCGTAGATTCCTACAATGTCATCTCCTCCCAGATCAACCACCTTATTCTGGTTGTATGACACATTTAAATTGGTTGTCCAACGGAAATTTTTACTTTGAATATTGTGCGTGGTAATATCAAATTCCAATCCTTTGTTGTCCACAATTCCCACATTGGATGTAATGCTCGAAAAACCTGTGGTTAAGGGCAACGCTTTGTTGTACAGGAGGTTGCTCGTCCGTTTATAATAAGCATCTAATGAAAATGCTATTCTGTCGCGCAACAAACCGACGTCCACGCCTACATTATACTGAGAGGTTGTTTCCCATCTTATTTTTCCATTCCCCATTTGACTTACATAAGTAGCTGAATTTTGCACGTTATTAAGTATCACTTTACCATCTGTAACCAACGAAATAGAAGCTCCCTGCGAGATATTATCATTTCCGGTAACGCCCCATGTAGCTCTCAATTTAAGTCGTGACAGCGCATTTGATTCTTTCAGAAATTCTTCGTTTTTAACGTTCCATGCTAATGCAATGGAAGGAAAGCTTCCCCATTTATAATCCGGACCAAATCGTGAAGAACCGTCTGTACGGAATGTAGCGGTAGCATAATACCGTTCATCGTAATTATAAGCAGCGCTGCCGTAAACCGACACGAGCGCATACATGCCTACCGTTGTAGTCAAGTCGCTTGCTGCCGGCATTATGATGGCTGCGCCAAGATTGTTCCATCCGTAATCATCGGTCTCAAACTGGGTAACGGTAACTCCAAATCCTTCAGACGTATTCCTTTGTGCAGACTGCCCCAGCAATAGATTTAAATTATGTTTGCCACCAAACGTTTTTTTGTAGGTCAGAAAATTTTCATTCACCCAGTTGATTGAATTGGATTCCCCTCTTATAGCTTTATTATTTTTAGTAACGTTGGCAGTAGAGATCTGTGCATCTCTCGGAGAATATTGATAATTAGTCTGATATCCATACGTAATGCCTCCCCGCACAGTTGCCGTTAATCCGGGAATTATGTCCCAATCCAACTGTCCTTTTAGATTTAAATTAAATGGTTTGGCATATATTTGTGTAGCAAGCGTATTTACTAATACATCACTAATGTAAAATCGTTCGCCGGTTACCGGATCAATAAACCATCCATTATCGCTCAGTTCAGCCCCAATAACGCTGGTAGTGGTTGGTTTAATGGAGGCGGTACGAAACATTGCCCCGTTGTCGCCACCGGATGACCCTCCGCTGCTGCTTCCGCCGCCAATATACTGACGGGTTCTCTGGAAAGCAGATGCATTCAGCGTAAACTTAAGATTGTCTTTTAATTGAGTGGTTAAATTAGATTGAAAACTGAACTGGGTAATTCCGGTGTTCAGCAACAAACCTACCTGATTTAAGTAGCTTGTCGAAATAAAATAGGTGGTTTTATCATTTCCGCCCGATAGCTGTATTGTTGCTTCTTTTCTGTTTCCGTTTCTGGTAAACATTTTCTGAAAGTCTATCGATGATATATTATCCAGTTCCGGAGAATATGCCAAGCTGTTTACGCCTCTTGCATAATACGACATATTTGAAAACTTTGCAAATTGATATCCATTCATCACATCCATCACATTTTGCAAAATATTGAACCCATAATTTGCATTTACACTTATCTGCACCTTTCCTTTTTCTCCGCTTTTAGTGGTAACCATCACCACGCCATTAGCGGCACGGGAGCCGTAGATAGCCGTAGCAGCCGCATCCTTCAAGATATTTATAGACTGAATAGTCAAAGGATTCAACATCGAAAACTGTTCTTTTGTGCTTGGTATGTTATCAATGACAAACAACGGGTCATTTCCTCCATTGATAGAAGCACTACCACGAATACGGATGGTTACATCAGCGCCCGGTTCGGCTGTGGTCGTCATGACAAGCGCACCCGGAGCATTTCCCTGCAATGCCTGTTCAATAGTAGCGGATGGCGTTTTTAGAAGCTGTTGTTCTCCTACAGCGGTGATAGCGCCTGTTACATCCCGCTTTTTTACAGTACCATAGCCTACTACCACCACGTCTTCCAATACTTTAGTATCTTCTACAAGAGTAACATCTATCCTGTTTCCGGTAATAGATACCTCTTTGTCAACCATGCCAACATATTTAAATACTAATGTTTTTGCATTGGCTGGAACGGTTAAAGTGTACGATCCGTCAGTGCCGGTTATTGTGCCGGTTGTCGTACCTTTTACATAAACGCTCACTCCAATCGCGGGATCGCCCGATGGTTCCTTCACTACTCCGGAGACAGTTCTATCCTGTGCCCAGATAGTTGCAACTGCAACTGTGGAAAGTAGAAATGTCAGAGCGCATCGTTTAATACTAAAAAATTCGTTTTTTTTCTTTTTCATAGAAACTCTAATTAAAGGTTGATATTTAAGTTGTCAAAGTACATCATTATTTGCAGAATTGATGTCCGTTATTTGCAGAAAAGAATCTAAAAAATGCAACGCCTTTCTTATTTAACACTCTCCTGTTTCATTTTTGTCATTAACAATGTTCACTATATTCAAGAAAAAGTACAAAAAAATAAAAACATCACTCAACTATTTCATGTAAATTTAGCGAATAATCAGTTGAATTTCAAATAGTTGTTAAAAAATAACAGAAACTGTTCCCAATCATAAGCTCCGAACTGATGTCCGGCATCTTCTACATGATAAGCAATATCGCCTATCTGTGGCGTATTGACTGGCGGCAAATGGTTTTCGGCATACGGCATGAGGTGTTTTCCATAAAGTTGATAAACCGGATTGGCATACACAACGCTCAGATATTCGCCAAGCGGGTCTGCCCAAAGGTCTTTTATACCGCTGCACACATACAGAGGACGAGGTGCGACCAAAGCCAACAATTCATGTTGATCTATGGGTAATTCTCTTTCCTTGGCATTGTACTGTCGAAATTTTTTACAAAACCAATAGGGAAACTTAGCGTTGATGATTTCTACTGTTTCTCCTGACACTCTTTTACTACTGTTTCGCACCTGTTCATAACGATTTTATAAACAAGGTATTATGAAGGCGTCCACATTTATATTCTATTGTATATGACCATATTAGCTTTTCCATTTGTC
>JGI20166J26741_11863362_pt1 | contig 20299 bp, 9 predicted proteins | sample TergutCu122P5_FD_26741 | JGI IMG/M metagenome (IMG submission 26741)
TCATAAAATACTATTCTCCTCTACATGTTTCGAGCATCAAGTGCTCATCTTCAGGAGGACATAGTTGTATACATGCAGCATATGGTACCGTCACTCTCTAAAGAGTCCTGGTGGTCTGTCGATATGCAGCTAGAGTGAGAGTCAGTTCTCAATCTAGCTGCATATCGACGGGCCACCAGGACTCTTATAGAGAGTGACGGTACCATATGCTGCATGTATACAACCATGTCCTCCTGAAGATGAATAAATGATAAATAATAATCAGTGCATCAAGTTGGTAATTAATGTATAGTCAATTCATGATGCACGGTCAGAAAAACATTAAGCTATATTTAAGAAAGCCCCAGAAATGGTTTGCGGAGCGTTTTTGCAGTGTCTTGAAGAAAGGCGCAAGTTTTTTCTTAATCTTAACACGTATTCAAAAGTGATGTCAGAATATGTTATCATAAATATCGGTATTAATTTATAAAACTAATTAGACTCACAACTCACCACACATGAAAACTAAAGTCATGTAACTGCATTCTAGGTATTAACATTGGATTTTCTGCAAACCAGTAGCGGAGACAACTTGTGTGTTCTTTTTATATGATTTCCGAAATTTTGTAAAACTAAAGTTGGTACCATTCTTATTAACATTAATTTCAGGGACAGATTTCCAGGTAGGTTTTTAGGAGCGTTCGCAAATCTGCGAAAAGCGACCATCAGCTTCGTCATGTGTCTGTGTGTCTGTCCGTCCGTCCGTCCGTATGGATTAATTCGGCCCCTGCTGAATTGATTTTCATAAAATTTAATGTTTTAATTTTTTCGAAAATCTGTCTAAAAAATTAGAGTTTCATTAAATTCTGACAAGAATAAAGGGTACTCTACATGGACACCTACGTACATATAGGATACCTCGCTCAGTTCTTCTTAGAGTAAGAAATGTTTGAGACAAACTTTGTAGAGAAAATCAAAACACATTTTGGGTCCAATAACTTCTTTTTTTCCTGAAAATCGTGTCATTTATGAGACAAGGTGGGAAAATATGGCACAGCCAGAGAGGTCACAGATGACAAAACAACACGGCGCATGTCGATTGCATGTTGGATAACTAAGACTACACACACTCAGAAAATGTAATACTTACTCGTATTGCTTTTCCACGGCAACAATGGTTTCCCTGACGCGCCTGAAAGTTACATTTATATGTACAATGCCTGTCTCTTTCTAAAACACGTCTTTTACAGAGTCCTGCACTTTGACCACTTACTAAACACAGGAAACCAGATGAAGTATTATCAACCCTATGCTACAGCTGGATGTCACAGAGGTATCCTTCTCCTTACCGTACATGTCTTCTGCAACTTCCTTAGTAATCGTTTCATCCATGATGACACGCTTCGTTTTGTACGAATTTTCGGTGCAGACAATGGTTTCAATTTAATTGCAGTTGTAGGTATTTGTTTTGGGGGAGGGAGCGTTGCTTGTCCTTCGTTTAATTTGGTCTTTCTTTTCATTAGGACTACCGTTTCTGTCTTATCACACAAATGTTTCTTATGCGGGCTGTCGGTGAACACTGCAGCCGATTCCGTTTTTATCTTCCGCAGACGCCTACGAGTATCCCTGGTTGTAGGACTGGTTCTAAGAGACGAATTGTGTTCATTAGATAATCGGCCTGTCTCAGGTTCCAAGAATAATAATAGCCCATTTGGTCAACTTTTTGAGCTACAATTCGAGCTGAGCTGAGTTGTTCCACGCGGACGGACAGACAAACATGAAGAGGCTGACAGTCGGTTTTCATAATTTTGCGAACGCGCTAATAAGACCTTATTTGTCAAGCAATATACATTTTCCATTTTCTGGAGACAGCAAGTACGTGTTGCTTACTTAATCTTTCTCATGTTCAGGAGAATAAACTGGACACTTCGCACCAAGAAATGTCCCGTTCTCAATAGTGCATTCATGTAGGTCTGTTACCCTCTTCTTTAATGTAATCTCGGTATACCGAAAAACTGACTTCCTCTCTTGCACCCCATTTCATTGTTTCTTGGAGACGCAAGAGTTGGTTGCCATAACTGAAATCCGTATTCGCAGTATAGATTTTCGGGGACGAACTACAGGCACTTTGTTAATTACCTGAGCAGATAAGCAAGGAAACCTATGTCCCACACATTTTAGAGACCGCAGAAAAGTGGGCTCTTCACGCGATCCGTTCGTCCAGTTTATGCATAATTTTGAAAACAGCTTCTCCTAGATGGAAGCCCGTTTGCACCACCCTAAAATTCATTATACTCTTATACAACAGACAGTAGTCTCTGAAACACAATTGTTTTTACAAATCTTGATGGTACTTGTGACATTTTGAAGGTACCCATGGAAAAGCTTCTCTTACATCAAATAATGGATAACTGGTAAATTCTGGAATAATGCCATGAATACTCGTGACCACTTGTTTTCATATACACCGAAGGACGGCGAAGTTCGCTACAGGCAAGCTGGAAATTCGGTGGCTATACAGAAAGAAAAAGAAGGGGGGGGGGGCAGAATAGGGTTACCACTTTATAATGGGGTTAGAATTTGGACACAACCCCCCTACTTTGTATTCTGAGAGTTCATAAGACGTGAGATAAAACCACACTCCATTGCTAAACAGCGTAAACGTGGAGACTGTTCATCCAACACACAACTCCTTAAGGTACCAGTTCATAAACTTTGGTTTTTCTTACCCGCTTCGTAAAGTCTGCGAATCACAGTTGTCATTTCTTGTCACAGGCAAACTCCATTTGACGTGAACGACTAGCCGACGATTTCATTGAAGATATCCCCAGTCTAGCATCAATTTCGTCCAGTATTTCCTCATTTAGCCCTTGCCATCTGCGTACTCTCACACGTCTCGAATGGAGCTTATTGCTCAAAACCGTTTCTCTTAACTGGCGCATACGGAAATTGTCGCCTAGATTTATGTCAATCTTTGCAGCAACCACATTTAAAATATCCATGAGCATTACATAGGAGAGAAATCCGCATACTGACTGCAGAAGATTCGCTGGAACATCATAACCTTCCCGACAAGCAGTGTGTGAAAGAAGCGGCGAATGGGCTTGAAATATGTACCATAAGCGAGCAGACAGGAAGAGGTAATTTAAAATAATGGCACTGAATATGGACGCAAGAAACAGTAAACAACTGAAGCCTGGAGAAAATTATTAATCAGGGCCCTGTCAATCCACCTTAACCGGTATAAACCAGGAAGATCGTTGTTATGTAAATTCTGCCACTAACAACATCACTCTTAGATCGAACCATTTTCCTGAAGGAATTACTTCGAATCATTTTGGGCTTCTTAACTAACAGTACCAGTCCCAAACGCGGGAAAAAATACATAAAACCTGTGAATAAATTTCTTTCTAGTTGTTTCGAATTTCGATTTGAATTTTATGGACACCGCTGGTGTAGTTTCTCACCTCTCACGCCAGAGGCCAGCTGCGTGCAGACAGGACGGACTTCGAATATGAAGAGTCGATATGACCAACGCTGACACTTCACAAATTTTCTTAACCGTCGATGCAGTCAGTCTTGACGCTACAACAATTCATTTACGTCAACCTGTCGAAACAACTTTCATGAGACCATTTATTCAATGTTAAATAAAATATTACTAAGAACACTAAGTCCAACCACGGGGTTTATTTATCATAAAGTAATTTTCTATCCCTTGCTGCGGCATGACGTTAGTTTTCGAACGGAAGTTAGATGAAATAAAGGAAAATAAAAGTAATGATGTGATTGGTGCAGGGCAAATTGTGTGGGTAGCTTACACATCGCATACGAAATAAAAGGAAGCCAATAGAATCCAGAACAGGGCACTGCTGGATACGAGACAAGAAAGAAAAAACGTTTCTCTCAGTGGAAAAGCGGCACATTTCTGACACCATCAGTCGGCGAGGCATGCTGACAGACCTCGCAGACACAGAATATCTGAGATCAATGATACATTCAGTAATAAGCTTCCTTATGTCGGTGCCGGCATATAAAATTCCAAAACTTGCCACGCAGACTTGCAGCATCCCAGCTCGTACCAAGCGGTGGTTACGGTGCTTTTCTTCACGAGCTTCAAAATAATGCTAACGGCAATCAAGAATACTAAAGAGTTTCCACCCCGGTATTTAGCCAATATCGGTCTTATCACCATTTTCCATCAGTGACTGAAATTAATGTGGGACTTGAACGAGAAAGAAAGGGGGTAATAAGCGAAAGTATAAAAGGATGGAAAGAAAGATAGATATGTATAAGGGCACAGACACACACATATAGACAGATGGGAACAAAGAAGTAAAAATAAAAGGGAGAAGCAAGAAATAATAAAAGAAAAAATATCTTCCACACTTCGTGCAGTATGTGATAACGGTATGTATTGTACAGTGTTCAGTGCCAGCTTGCAATTTTCGTACTCTTTCACAGTTCGTGGATTCTGCAACGCTCAGCAGTTCAAACGGCACTGTGGACGTAACACGTTACAGGTCTGTTCCTTTTTTCTGATTAGCACAGAAGGCGAAACTCGTCTTATATTGCAGGCCTACAGAATGGTAAGAAATAATTAAGGCGACAAAGAAACCAATGGATTTATAAATTAAAACTACAGTACTAAGACTAACCCGATATTGTAAGAGAAGTAACTGCGCGCAAGACCACATGCAGCACTAGTAAAACACAGTAGAGTCATTCTTCGTTTTACGAAATCGCATTAAGAGATTTGGCATATAACAGTGTTTTGTAATGAAATGCACATCTCTGCTTGGATCATCATAAAACATTTCGAAAGCTTCTAAATTAAATGTGTCCCAGGACCACTTAAGCCAAGAGGAAAGAAGTCGAAGTTAAGGATGGCTAGAGTATCCCGTTCTTGTTTACGTGGTTTAATCTCATTAAATTCTGATTTTGTATTTCTAAAGCGTATGTACGCGTTTCCACCGTTGTACGACACAAGATTCGTTTCAGGAAACAAAACTGTTTATTTTAAATTTCTAGTGGTCATTCTTTGGTCGTTCAGGAACGTAACCAGCAGCCACGCGATTAATCCGACAACCCATAATTCACACTTCACTGTGTGTCACTATTTTTCAGTGTGAATGAAAATAGCATAACGTCGGAATAGAATAACATAGGCATGTTTTTCTGCTTCGATGTAATTACTTTCAGACTGGCTACTGTGCTGATCGGTTAAATCGACTTAGGCCGGTTCTGCCTCCAACAGGTAGCTGGGCCGAGATTGTTGGAGGTGTGAGAACCCGAAGACGTGCTCGATCGGATTGAGGCAACATGGAACAGTCACTTTCACAACTAACTGAGTCACTCACGACAAGCAAATGAAACCTTTAAGTTCCCGACTTGTCACAAACACTAATACGTTACCGAACGTATAATTATACCTCGTAACTTAAATGGCTCGTAGCAGGAATAACTTTCCTGTCCACATTCTGAAAGTACTCGGTCGATTTCTGTTTGTTCACGTTTTCTCTACACCTTCAAACAATCGCAGTATATTTTGAAAGGAATAGCAACTGCTTCGTCTATATGCAGGTTCGCCATTGACATACATAGCGGCTATATACATATCACACGCCTAACTACCTAACCAACAATTCACCTAAGAGTATATAAAAACAATCAAAATTAATTAACAAATTAAACACCTGACTAATGAAACAAGTATAAAATTATCTACATAACCAATTACATAGTTATTACGTATCAATTAGCTAACCATCCAACCACCCATTTAAGCAGCTAACTATCAATAACCTTACAAACCATCTACTTAAGTGATCAATTAAGTAACTCAAGCACAGTATAAAATGAACAAAATTATTTTGTTGAAAACGGGAACACATACACTGCTGTCTTTTATTATTTCCCAACATGAAACACATAATATATTCGTTAAGGCGAAGGCTAAAATTGAATAAGAATGCAGCGAATTTTCACAAAGCGGTGTTACTACAAAGAAGCAAGTCTTTTGGTACGTGGCAACGTAAACTTGAGCGAATAGTTCCCGACGTCTCGGTGGATTGTAGCGCCTTCATCACCAGAGGAACATCTTAGAGTACTTGGCCCAAACGATTAAGGCAATATGACCCTTCGAAACGTGGAAAACTACTCGCCCAACGACACTGCGTCACATTTCAGAAGATTTTCATCTTCAGCAGCACCGTTATGAGAACCTCAAATCCCAATATTAATGTGTTAGGAAAAACAAGGACCTGCTATCCCTTATCCAATTTCTCTTGCGACAACAGCTTCGAAGTTCGAGGTCGGCAAACAATTCGCTTCGACCTGAATAAATCTTCCATAAATCCCACGCTAGCGAGATCAGTACAGGAGTCCTTAGAAGAGTGGACGCCTCTATCCGTGTTACAGGATTGTACAGTGTTGAGAAATTACAAGAAATATAGCGGTGAACAGAGTAACCAAACACGATATATCTAGAGTGTAAGTGGTATAGGAAATGTTGAAGAAGGTTTCATAGGAAACTTCCTAAAAATGCAAACTCCTTCCAGATCAACAGTCTACACAACAGTGGCGAAGTTTTGTGCAACAGAATCTGATACAGAGAAAAAGAAAACCCGAAAAAGACATGTACTAACACCAGAAAAACTTAAAGATTAGACAACGTCGAAAAAGTTATGTTTCTCGGCTCAATGTGGAATGTCTAGAAGTACAGTCTACGCTGCAACAAAGCTGTTCTTGTTACGACCCCGCAAAATGACACTTGTACAGTCTACTTTCTCCAGACAGCGGGACAAGAATTCGATATTGCAGGTGGTTTGACGCATCTGTGTTTAACAGTCCCCTTGACTTTGGGAATAGCGATGTATTTTGATAGAGCATAATTGTTTATATTGACGGGATATATAAACAGTCGAAACTGTTACTGTTCCTGTAGCACGATTAACACGAGTCGGAGTGTGGTACTCAATTAGTGATCGGAAAATAAAGGACCAATTATTTTTACGAAGAAATAAATTATGAAACTTTAGGAAGTTTAATTGACACCATTTTTAATAACGTCTGAAGACAAAAATACATATGGGCGTTTGATCCAGGAAAATGTTAAGGGTCATACAACTAATAATTCTATGAACATCTTTTGGTGAACGAGAGTTATGTGGCCTGTCCGTTCAACAGGTTTCAATTTTTAACACTACGAGACACAATAAAAGATAAAAGTCTGTGGACAATTCTCACTCCCTATGAGAAATAAAAGAAAACCTTCAGCAGGATGTTTACGTTATTCCAAAAACAATTTATCCGTGCTTCTGGAGATATTTCAAGATGTCGGATCTGCAATGAAACTAAAGTTCGGCATTGCTATACTCTACTTTAAACTCGAGGTAGGTCACTAGGAAGGAAGGCTGTGTGTTTGTATTTAACGTGAAGAGAAGGGAAGTCTGTTGATAACATACTTCATTCATAAGCTTCTTTAATTACGCTTTCTCAACTGTATACACTGTGTCACATATAACGGGAGAATGATATATAACGATGACTGTGGAGTGACTTGAAGGAAGCGAGTGTAATCTATTTTAAATTGCTGACAGCGTAAATATATGAAAGATGTGAATAAAACCACGAAGGAATGTGTCACGGTAGCCAGTTTTCGGGCCGCAAATCGAACCCAGTAACACTCCCTTCCTCCAGATGTAAAGCAAGAGCGCTAACCATTGAACTGCAACGTTCAGCGAATGACCAAAAAAAAAAAAAAGTGTTCTACAACGACAGAAAGGGACTGTACTCTGCCACAAGATCATGGATGCAAGAGTCCACTAGCCGCACTTCCTGTGCTTTGCTATTTACTGTGGGCTCCGTAGGAAAGCGAAGGATTTGGTAAAATTGTGGAGATAAATCCAGCATGCGCACATGATTAAATGTTGTCGAATCAACATAAAAATATTATTCCACGCATCGGTGAAGATGTAAGGATGCCAGTGACAATGCTTACATAATTGCGACGAGGTTGAGGAAATTTGGGCGGTTAAAAATCTATATTTAGTTCCGAAAAATACTGAAAATCTACATTTAGTTTGGAAAAATACTGCTTCTGGGATGTGACGCCGTGTAGTATGGTAGAAATTTACCAAAGCTTTGAATGAATGTACTGCCTCCATCTTCATGATAGGACTACTATACCCAAGCATGGTGGCATTAACTTCAACAAACAAAATATTAACGAGAAATACACCTCGTCAAACAATACGGTCCCGTCGACGATAACAGAATTATTGATTACACTTTACTCCGTCATTCGTCAAAAAAATTATCACAAAAGAATGTTTATCAAACAGGCTAATACCTCAGAAGAAATTACCAAAAAAAAACTTCCGATTAAAAATATAATTGCATCACAATTACAAAACAAACACCATTTTAAAACAAACTCATACAGTTTACATGGAGGCAGGTTACTTTGAAACGTCGACAAATTTCTACTAGACCAAATTACGTCAGTTCTTTATACTTACGGCTTTAAGAATCTCAAATCTTCCACATGTTTAACTTTGTCTGAACCAAACATGTAAAATTTTACATGGCACAGTATCATGAACACACCAACAAGTTTTACATTACATATTTCTTTTATGTTAAACACGTGTAGATGTCGTGCAGTAACAATGCGAGATTTTGTGACGTCTGATTGCATTTAAGAAACAGCAGGCAAGGTATTTTCTTTCCAAAATATATTGTTAAGTCCCTAGTGGGCCAGGGGCTCCTCATTATCGAGACTTTACGATCGCACTAAGACACATCACACTCGGGAGGACTCTCTGGACGAGTGATAAGCCTGACGCAGAGACCTCTACCTGACAACATACAACACTCACAAGTGACAGACATCCATGTCCCCGGCGGCATTCGAACCCGCAATCCCAGCAAGCCTGCGGCCGCAGACCCACGCCTTAGACCAAGCGACCACTTGGATCGGTGAACTTGTGAATGGTACCCAATGCGAAAATGACCATAGGCGGAGAAGGAAAAGTGACGTACATAAAGTAATGGTACCTCTAACACTCATCCACATCCTCACGAAATCGCTTTCTCTCTTTTGTTTACCAACTGGAATTTGTCTCTTGTTCTGCGTAAGAGCGGTTTTCAATTGCAAACATCTGGCATCGACTGGAAATAACACATAATATGCACTGCGAAGATGAATAAGAAAGCGACTTCTACTTTATTTTAATCCACCATTTCAGCATTTATTTTGGAATACGAATAAGAAGAAAGAGCGTTCAAGAATGCCGGTCTCGTGAGCAAGACCGTAAGACGGGGCTGCCCGTACATAACTCGGGAATTCTAACTTCACCACGATGTTAGGCAGCAGAATTGTACTGGTACTGCAAGCAAACTGCAATCACAAAGAGAAAGGAGGAGCGCTGCGATGAATCGCTGGATGGATCAGATACACAGATAGATAACAATAAGTCAGGTCAGCACCCTCAGCTGCCTGTGCTGCTTCTTTCCATTGATGGCGGTTCGGCGCAAGCACCGTGTCCTCACTACAGCCTCCCATTGACGGCCAAGCTCCATTCACAACTCGTCTAGTGGCGATTTCGAAAACATTGTACCCAATTCAAGGCTCTCGCCGTTGAAGCAGTTAATTTTAGCAAAACTGTTGGCCTAGGAACCTTCACTTCAGGAGGTTTGGAGTTCACGACCGGCCGCATCCACTGCAGGATATCTTAATCAATGTGGGGCATACATGACCTCCGGAGTAGTTGGAATCCAACGTCATGCAGTCTGCTTCCCTCTACCGGTCATCATCCGTTACCTTCAGTACCATCACACCAATAGGGGAAAAAATGGAAATAGTGAACTACGGGTTGTCCCATACGCAATATGCCTTCTCGGTTCTCAGTTGGAACTTTGCAAGTGATCGGCTCAAGGATGAAGATGATTAGCTCAAGATTTAAAAAAAAAAAAAATGTATTTTACTCCACTAACTGTAATTCTCGTTTCAAAATGCACCCTTTCACGGCGAACAAATCAAACAACTCGCCTGAACTGCTCCTCTCCGTCAGCGTAACGTACGATGGAAGGAAGGAAAGCGGCCCTACAAAATGTCACCTTATATACATGTTACAAAGTGAGTCTAAATTATTCTATGACAGCCTCGTATGGGTACGAAACTTTGCATCGCCTCAAGGTAAACTCTTAGCCCGAAGAATAGATCCGATTCTGTCTCCGAAACATTATCTTTATATTTTATCACGGGATGACAGATGAATTCCATAAAGTAAATGATTCCAAATAGCTTGAGGGTGTCTGAGAACAAATTACTGATAAGATAGCTGGACCTAAGGGACAGACTGAAACAATTACACAATAAGAAGCTTCATAATTTATTCCCCTCGCCAAATATTCCGGTAATCAAGTCAATGAGGATGGGAAGGGCAAGGCATTTAACAATCATAAGGTGGTAAAAAAGTAATAACAACTTGAGTTGACAAAGCTGGTGTCAACAGGCCACGTGAGAAACCTAGGAGTAGACGGAAGGACAAGAGTAAAATGGATCTTAAAGAACTAGGGTGTACGGTGTGGCCTGGATTTTACTGCCCGTGGATAGAAACCAAATGCGGGATACTGTAAGGACTTAGTTGTCTAACTTAGTGACTACTAGTATGTAGTAATCTATGAAGTTAATATTCTCATCGGCATAATCATCATCATCATCATCACATGAGATTTCCATTGATCCCTTTTGTTTAGTACCCCATTAAGTGCACTAGATGGACGCATTACAGAGCTGACGTGTCTGTCCCTCGGTAACCATAGTTTGCCTACGAAACTACTGGGCGGGTTTTTATTAAATCTAGTATGCGGGGCACAAAGTGGATATCCATCCGTGTTTATTCAGCTAAAGCACGTAAATACAAATCCGAGTTTATACCCAAACATATACTTAGACTGCAATAGTGTAAAACTAATTATTGTTTATAGAACATAATTACTATCCTAATATCACTGGTGTTAACAGGACAAAAAAAAAGTAACGTGAACCTGTAGGGATAAGGTGAAACCATTTTATCGATAGTGAAACACTAAAACTTCGATTATATGTCGTTACTTAAATCGACTTCATGCAACGTTTAATGAGCGCAGCCTACTATCCCAAACAGCCTCATCTACAAATCGTCTAAGCTCCAACAAAAGAACATCGGATACAAGTGAATACATATATACAACCTCTTTAGCACTAACAAGACCGTGCTCTTTGCCCCCAGAATATTTTAGACGTGTTCCATATAATTCTCGGAACAAACAGCTATCACTTCCCTAATGCAGTTGTCATTGTAATGGAGACTAAGTATTCACTGTGAGGTTCGCGCTCAACTTTCAAATCTAAAATTTGTGCTACAGGGTCAGCCTTGCTATGAAGTCCATCAGATTATCTCTCCAAATTACGCACATTAGCAAGACTATTAAAGAGAAATTCAGCAGCCCTTATCTCAAACCACTACACCCATCACTCTACCGTCTTCATTTTCACTCTACTAGTATCGCAAGGATAAGCGGTCGAAGCCTGGGAATCATAACAGTGTTTCTCCTTTTCCTCTTGAAACAGGCTGTCTCTCTTCCCTTCTCCCACGAATTTCCTTTTAATCTAGTCTTCTGTTTCTTACATATCTTCTCAGAGTGCTAATAGTCTCTCTTAAACTCTGTTACCCCAGTACCTTCTCTGATAAGAATCTGCTTTGTATTTATATTTCGATTAGACACTCCTCTCATATACTTCGTCTATGCTGTTTATGCATGTTCGTCACTTCTGCGAAAAATGCCAGCGTTTCACAACTTACAATTCTGGAACTACGATTGTTTAATTTTACGAAACTTAACCTTGCTTCGTTCACCGTCTTGCCCAACTGTTCTTTGTACTGTACAATAGAGACGTTAAGCTCGAAATAGTTTTTATCACGTACATCAATGGTGGTCATCCGCAGCACCTTATTCGCGTGTGGGCTGACCCTAATTTCACGAATGAAAAATATATCATAATACAGAGTCGGAACAAGTCAAGGCCTAATCTAACAAAACTAAAAACTAAAATTTGAAAACGAATCAAGTTACATTCCCTAGTCATAATATGTAGTAAGGAAATCCACTACAATAGATTTTTGGTGCAAGTACCCACAAATATTTTTATTTCTTCATTATTAATTAATTTTCCTTACTTCATGACAGCCGTAAAATATCTCATGACTGTGTGTCCGTTTATGGCTGCGCCATTCACAATTTTTTAACAAAAGTTTTCCTAAAACGCAGTATAAACATAATACCATTCGTGGTCAACTTCCCTATCTCACTAATTTGTAATTTCCTAACACGACGTGATGATTGCACGAACTCGTGTGGTAGAGGGCCACTTAAGGTAGTACCCCAAATTGTGTGTGGTAATAAATCTTCCCAAAATGTGTAAATTATATTGTGCCATTTCTTTGCAAAAAGTAACAATAACATGTTGGCCAAGCAAAATCTGTAAGCCGCTCTATGCTTAGTTTTCAGAATCCAAACTTCACCATGCAAACAATTTTATAAGGGAATACGGTGTGCTCAGAAAACCGTGGTGCACGATATCTCACAATGGAATAGGAAATTCCATATGGCTAGAGATCGTAACTACACTGGCACATTTTCTATGAAACATTTATTTATGTCTGGCAAACTCTGCCTAGACAGTGTCCTTAGCCGAAGTAATGGAATGTATGCACAGAAATATATCACTTCAATATATATTAGTTCACAGTTTCTCCTAGTCTCATTAGTTGGACTGATATATTTACAGGAAAGAAAAATCAGGCCATGCCATGTCTCTGGCTCCCAGTCAGTCGCCGGGCTGTCTCCGCGGAGGACCAGTCAATTCATGTAAGATTTTTGTTGGATGACATGGCACGAAGATAGGCTATTCTCCCGTCACTTCGGTTTTCCCTCCTCCACAACGTATGCCATTGATCTATCACCGACGCTACATAATCTGAGCAACTGAGAGTGTTGTTAAACAAAACACTTAAACGGCTAATTGTCTAAACATATCAGGACAATGACCAGATTCACATGGACGCAAGAGAAGTTGTGTAGGTTGGAAAACGCTTGAAGCAAATGGCCCGTTCGTCCAGGCGTGTTAATCGTAGTTAGTCTATTGTATGCGATTAAGGGTCGCTCCGTGGCCAAATGAATTCTGCATATATTCTGTATAAACAGTATTTTCACACTCGGGTTAAAGTTGTTTATACTTAAAAAATTACACATGCGTGAAAAATAGTTGGTGCAATAGGTACTAATTCTTCTAATCGTTCTAAATACTGAACCATTACGATCTAAGACTAAAATAAATTCAGCAAGGCGGCTTCTGAAATCAAATTCATATAACAGGCCGCAAAATATACATGGCAAGAGAAGACGAACTGAAGAAAGAATCCACGTTGAACAAAATACTGGAACTGCAGAAGAATAGTTCTCGTGATATTGCAGGAAGACAAAGTCCCCAGATTATTGCTAGAATATGAACCGAATAAAAGGGGAAAAGAAGGATGACCACTGAGAATACTATCAGAAATCAAAGGCCCGAACGGTTCGACAAAGGGTACATCTACTTGAAAGTTTTGTGAGAAGGCACTAAAAATAAGATGAGTATGTTTCATTGCGTACGAATTATTGAGCGTTCGTTGTCTCTTCGTGAATAGTCACGAAAGAGGCAAACTTTAAATTTTAACACAGCAACGGTAGTACCGGATGGTTAACTTATGTTTTAATTAAACACTATAATTCTAAACTTGTAGGCCTACAAACGTAAGTTAAAAGAAATTACGTTTATCATCAACTATACGAATCCTCAGCAATCTTCGTGAAAATTTGGAAGACCATTGTTAGTTTCTAAATTACAAGTTCGGAAATGTACACATATCGTTCTTATGTTTAACAATCTCAAAACCCTTTACTCTCAGGAAAAAAAAAAAAGTACTGAACATGAAGTGCAGGTTTCATCCTCACAATTCTCGCTGCGAAAAATACACAAGGCGTTCAGAACATAAGTGGAGTAGGTCCATAACAGTGAGTCTCGGTTTCGAGTGAAGAACAGAGAAAAAGTCATCAGTTGCTTCAGTGGCACTGAAAACTGATGCCTTCTGCAAGTTACCTGTTGAACTATGGATGTCCATCACAATCGCTCTGACAAAATACTACAGTGGCAAATATGTTAAGGACACGTTAAGTCGTTCATTCATTTCTGGACTTACGCCACTGGTTCCTGAATCAGGACCTTAAAGTGTAGATCCTTTTTGGTTCACCTAACAGCGCCCCTCTCACGGATCAAATAATACTTATCTTATTTCCATGTAAAGTGCAGGAGTGTGTGGTTGACCATCCATCACAATTTAGTGCAGATGTTAAGTGCGTCAAAGTTTGCCCACCGTCCTTACGCGCTTAAACTCAGATCCAATGAAAAATTAACATGAGACCGTAATATCAGTTTTATTCAAACACCACTGGTTTCGATTATAGTTTCGAAGTTAGGTTATCTTGAGGTTTTTCGCGATTTTGCTTCGTCTCTCCAGATACATGTTTGGCTAGTGCCTAAGAATAAATCAAAATGCTTCCATCTACATGTCTTGCAATGGATCATGCACAATAATTCCTTCATTAAAAGTTGTATTAACAAACGCAATTTACGGGTACATGGTGTAGTTACATAAACAGAGCCACTTCATGTCAGTGATGCACAGTTAATGTTTTCATATCGAATGGTAGAGCCTTTCGAAGCAGAGCGGACCTGAGGACAGTCACGAAATTGCTAAGGCAGCGTGACCAAACCGAAAGATAGAAAGACAGAAAATAAAGCAACCTGTCTGCGGTAACAGAAGAATTTACGCGGGCCCCCTCCAGCTCCACCAGAAACAGTAAAAACTTTCTGCGTTCCTGATCGCTGCTTCAGTTTCCCAAGCTTTTCTTACCTTCGTTACTTTTTCATCTATAAAGAAATATATTACTTCTGGCGACAATGGGAATCCGTATTGGTGAGAGTCGAAATGAAAGAAATTAGACTGGAGTACATGTAGAGATCATGATGAAGATAATTCGATTCATTTCAGGTAAAACATAATAATTAGAACTAACCCCGTTAAATTTCAAAGGGTAATAATTACCTTTACGATGCTGTTTACACCTGTCATACTTGTCAAAAATTACAGAACATGTTGAAGAATTCTTAAAATTACAAGTCACTTCAAGAAGCCTGTAAATTCATCATGTACGATTCGTGAAGAAATGCCTGCACAGCAATATTATTTTAATTATTAACCATCACTGAGTGTATATATTACAGTTTTGCACCACGGGAGAGAATCAGCATCCATGCCTGCTTTATTATATCCTGTTATGTACGAGTATATATCCAGAGGGTTAAAATAATGCACATTTTAAAACTATCATTGTGGCTGACCGACCATCTCAAGAGATTTAAATTCTGAAGTGGACTAAAATAAACCCCATCATTTTCCCTGCAGTTGGCATGCTGCAATTTGTTTGCACTAAGAGCAGAAAGAAGCTCATAATAACTAAACTTGTCTGTACGTTGTGGTCATGAAGAACATGACATTACGCCATTTTTAAACAACCTAGATTCGAACCCACTTAACTTATAGAAAGCTTGAAACGCCGTTACACTCTGTGAACCTTCAAAAATCACCCGTCGTTCCAAAAATCCTCATAAAAAAAATCGAAACATTAATATTTTCATTAATGTTTTATGCTACACGACATGCCAACTAAAGAAAAACACCATCTACTTTTACATATATTAGACAACAACAAAACAATAACAAATGTAAAGTTTTCTTTGATGTGACGTTGGATTGTTAGATCGATTCAACCAATAAGAATCAGATAGAAAGATGCCTACAAAATTCCCATCTGAAAATACGATTAAAACACGTGTAACAGAAATAGGGTGCGAGTGCTGATTGGGTGCAACTGGTTCAGGGCATGGTCCAAATATGGGTTTTTGTAAATCATGTAACAAACCTTTTGATTGCAGAAAAATATGGAATTTCTTGAACTGCTGACTATAAACTTTTCAAGCAAGGGAACTCCTGTGCTAGTAGCGTGGCGAGGATTGTTCAAAACGGGCAATCATAACGGGCGTCTGCAACCACCCAGCAGCGCCGCAAGCAGATTTTTAATACAATTAAATGTTTCGGCACTTTTATTTAATTTTTAATGTTTTATAACTTTAAATTGCTCCAGTTTCCATGCAGAATATTACATAAAAATAAGTTTTATGCAAAGCAATATTTACAATTTTCGTCCAGAAAAGTATTACATAGAAGATCATACACACAAACTAGAAACATTTTCACTACTTTAACTTCTATTGCAGCAAATTCTTAAACCGTGTAGTATAGCCTTTCTAGTCCTTAAACAAACTCTAATCAGCAGGCATTATGATGGAACTGAAAACTGTATACAATGGTAATTCAAACAGAAAAAAGTGTATAAGAAGGTCCATTTACCTCTGCAGATGTGAACTATCTTAGCCATACTTCTAACAACAACAACAACAACAACAACTACTACTACTACTACTACTACTACTACGACGACGACGACGACAACAACAACAAGAACCGTTTCTTAGCACTCTCCTTACATGCAGAGTCTTTTTTTTATTTTTGTTCCATTAGAACCTGAGCCTTGGCCATGGTCGAATAACTTTCACCTACTCCCTCGATGTGCACCCCATATGCGGTTTCTTTGATCGACGAAATATGCCAGCAGTTTACTATTTGTAAAACCCTCAGTGTAAGCAGCCCGTCGTTTAGTTTAAAAAATTTATTATATTCCAGGAATTCGAAATTATATTTTCGTAACACTGGCGGCTGAAAAGGGGAAGGGGACGATTGATCGCCCCCACTATAACCCTGGCTACGCCACTGTGAGAGGAAATATGAATGTTCCTACCGCTTCAGAAATTACGCTCCCACCTGACTGTTATTAATGGTTGTACGAAATCCTCCTGTGACGTAGGGTCTATAAAAATATCTGGCTCAGAAGCTGAAAGAGGGAGCCAGACATAGAGAGTGTGGCACCCTAGTAATCCTACTTTCTTATATTTGGAACAAGAAAAGTAGGCTAAGTAGAAAGAGTAACACAAACCAATGATACGAAACCAGGGGTGGTCAGACATGACTGCTACCATCACAACTCGGAAACCTCATTTAAATGCGTAGACACTTGCATTCACTAGGTGATAAACTTAGACTCAGGTCGCGGCCCACCTCTTGAAGAACACTGGTGTAAGAAAGCCACATCACTAGCCAGATGTACTTACCCTTTCTGCTTGCAAGAAATGCCCTTGCTGAAAAGGGCGCGTCGCAATTCAATTAGTACCTGCTCAGGGTTGTTGCTAGAAGTTGTGGAGACATTACTTAGATCCTAAAACCAGAAAAAAAATGCAAACGTTCTCACTCTAAAATAATAACAACACATGAGCCTCAGATAGCCCAAGGGTTAATTTTACGAACTGAACCACAAACTAGAAGTATTCTTCTTCCTTGACCTCCACCGACATGATCCTCCGCCATGTTACGATTCACAATTAATTCGGAAACAAAAAAACCTTACAGTACTATGAAGATCGACTCATCGCATGAGATGTATTTGACACGAAGCGACTCGTCAGTAGACTCCTCCGCAGCTTCAACAGGTACTGGCGCATTGAAATGTCATTCTTCCGCAATCGCAATAGTTTGGACATTTCTGATCACAAGATTCTAATGACAAACAATTCTTGGCGCATACCTACGAGAGAATATGGTCACAATTATAAAGACCAATCATGGCCAGAATAAAAAATGTAAACAGTGCTTTACGCAAAGTGTGACTTTTGCCCGACTGAACCAAAACCGGGATGTCACTAAATGTGACAAAAACTCCAAACATGAAATTTCATGAAAATCCGCCCTGATACATAAGAACGGAAGGATATAACAACGTTAAGAGTCGTTTTTTTCGCAACTGTTACACGAAGCGCCTAATCAACCAGAATAAAATATTTTTAACGACATGTACCGTCATAAGTATTACTGTTAGTTGACTTTTTGTCTTGCTGAAAGAACCAGCGCCAATTCCTGTCCATGTGCAAACTATCCCCACGTGTCGGCATTCTTAGTTGGTCTGTAGGTCTTCATGATGAGGTTCGCAGTATTTATAACAATAACATTGTTTAATGAGCTTCTCACAAGGAAAAGAAGCCAGTAAGATCAGGTTCTCCACAAAGAAGCGAGGGAACGTGTACCAGTATTTAAAAAGTTCAAGCCGATGACGCTATTAGTCAGGCAGGTGACCAAGCTGCCAGGTGTCAAAAACAAACAGCCCTGTCATGTGTTTTCGGATTTCGTTACAGATCCTTAGTCTTGGTGCGAACGAGGAGAAATTTACAAGTATTTTTATACCCGCCCCTTAGTTCAGTGTTTACGTCACTTTTGAGGCAAACTGCAAGTGTATTTTCTTTCTGACTTTCACTCCTAATTTTGTGCCACAACATATGCTAACAGAACTGCTGCACGACAGACAAACAAGTCACTGCGTTATCACTGAATGTAGCTAACATAAGGGTATGAGGCAGCGCGCTCTGCAAGCGGTTAAGAAACCAGATTTTCAAGCAAGCACTGGGATAAATCTCACGCACGTATTGGCAAAAATAGCACTGAGTGAGCTCGTCACCGATTATTTCGGTTTCTCCGTGCCAATAAATATTCCATCGAATGTTACAGTTGAATTGACAGTACTCCTAACTCGTTTTCTGGAACTCGCGATTCAAAACTCTTCTCGCGGACCCAATATCCTCAGTAAAATGTTCGTGGATTCCCAAAGTTCCCCCCGGCAATGCAGGAATATCTGAAACCAAGCCACGATCGCGTCCTTACACATCATTTTGAACGCACCACTCACTAACCAACCAACCATTCGACACTGCAGAACCTAGGCTAATGACACCGCCGATAAATAATCCAAAACCAATAATTTCAACTACGTTACAGGATCGGCCGTCTTCACTCATAGCGTGTGTTGTAAGCTCAGCCAGCTAGCACGTTGTAACGATCTCTAACACAGTTAGCTCAATATGGAACAAGCGAGACAGGCAATGTGACTTAAACTGGCTCTCAATTTGCTGCTTTTCACTGCGTGCAAAGAGTGTCACCCAGTTTCATTATGGGCGATGATTTCTTTTAAATGCCTTGTTTTCAGCAACTACATGAATTTATATTCGAATCATCTGTTTAACTAAAAATTAGGACCTATTACTTGGCCAGCAAATTATCTATCAATGTCGAGTAAAAATATCAGGATCCTGTTCTCAGACATGGAACATTTAGCGATCAAATTAGATTCAGTATGTGCTCAAACATATATTTCACTGAAATATTTTAAAGTGCATCGACTCCCAAATTACTGAAATAACTGAAAGGGAAAAGAAAAAAGTATTTCAGGAAATCAAACATTAAGCTAGCTGCTTATTAGGGGTTGGGACTTGACGCCTGTGCAGATTACGTAAAAAGGAAGGAAAATAAAATACCCACTTCTACGAGGGGGTGCTAATAAGCCCTTAGCCCGACCTACTTTCCGATTTCGTAGGACGGAATCGATAGTGTCGTTGGAAAGAGGGACCTGTTCATGTGCCGAATTGCAAGTCTTTTCTTGTTACATAGGCTGAAAGCAAGCATGTCAGCCTGCGCGCGCGATTTCAACAACATCGAGACTCGAGCTGTCATCAAGTTCCCCGCTCCCCGCTACAAGGCAATGCGCCGAAGAAAATTCACGCCATTCTGAAAGAAACATTAGGGGAACATGCATCAAACTATGCCACCCTCAAAAACTGGGTATCCCAGTTTAAACGTGATTTTTCCACCTGTGATGCGACTCGTCCTAGATGACCCAAAACAGTGACCATCCGAGAGATTATTGATCAAATTCACGAGCTAATCTTGGAAGACCGCCGGGACGGATTTCGGCTAAATCAATAGCTAAGCAACTGGGCACCTCACGTGAGCGGGTGGGGTACATCAATCATGAAGATTTGGAAAAGCGGAAGCTCTCCTCGAAGTGGGTCCCGAAATGTCTGAACGCGGATCAAAACTTCAACGGTGCCAGTCGTCTGAGCAACTTTGAAGTTTTTTTCGGCGCGATCCAAATGATTTCCTGTCGGGCGCGATTGGTGACCATGGACGAAACCTGGTTATATCACTATGACTCGGAGACAAAGCAACAATCA
>JGI20166J26741_11865584_pt1 | contig 20244 bp, 6 predicted proteins | sample TergutCu122P5_FD_26741 | JGI IMG/M metagenome (IMG submission 26741)
AATGCGCGCAGACACAGCGAAATCCTTTTGTTCGCAGGTCTGCGCGCGCCAATGGAGGATAGCTGATTTATGTCAACCTTCATCAAGAAACAGTATCAGTTTAAATTGAGCTTGACGTCAAAGGATTCTGTATCAAAGAACTCTATATCAAATGAAAGGCGTGCGAGGGAATAAGATGGGCGCAATGAACGGAATGAGGCCGGCCGGCGGGATTGACGGCTCGGGGGCGGACGGCTCCGGCGGGATCGGGCCGGATGTGATTTTAAAGGCGGCGGAGAGCTTCGGCTCCCCTGTGTATCTATATGACGAGCGTGCGCTCGCGGAGGCGTGCGGGGCCGTTTTGTCAATGCCGAACGCGTTTGGGCTGAGCGTCAGATACGCCATGAAGGCGAACCCCAACAGGACGCTTTTGAAGCTCATCTGCGGCCTGGGGCTGTCCATAGACGCCAGTTCCCTGAACGAAGCCAGGCGGGCGAACATGGCGGGCATGGGTTTTGAGCGGATCATGCTGACGACGCAGGAGGCGCCCGAGGGCGATGAGATGAGGGCGCTGGAGGAGATGATGCGGCGGGGGCTCAAATACAATGTCTGCTCGCTCAGACAGCTTTACAATATCACGGATTTCGCGGCCGAAAACGGGATCGGCCTGTCCATGCGGGTCCATCCGGGCATCGGGAGCGGCGAATCCGTCACCCGCAACACCGGCGACGATTACTCGTGCTTTGGCGTGCACCTGTCCGATATAGAAAAAGCCCTGGATTTCGCGCGCGGCAAGGGGCTCAGGTTCGATTGCGTACACACCCACATCGGCTCCGGGGGCGACCCGGCGGCCTGGAGGAGCAACGTCGATCTGGAGCTGAAAATCGCCGGGGAATATTTCCCGGAGGCCGAGACAGTCAACTTCGGCGGCGGCTTGAAGGTGGCGCGGATGCCGGATGAGAAGGCCGCCGACATACAGGCCCTGGGCGAGTACGCCAGGGGCCGCGTCGAGGATTTTTACCGGAGGACGGGCAGGAAACTGCGCACGGAGATTGAGCCGGGCACATACATCGCCGCCAACGCGGGTTATCTGATCCTGCGGGTGACTGACAAGAAGCGCACCGGGGCGGACGGTTACAACTTCATCATACTGAACGGCGGCATGGAGCTCAACACGCGGCCGCTGCTGTACGGCTCGCGCCACCCGTTTTACATCGTGTCAAAATCCGGGGAGCTCAAATTCTCGGAATTCGGCGGCGGCACAGCGGGAAGCCGCGATACGGCCTATGAGGCAGCCGTCGTCGGCAGGTGCTGCGAGAGCGGCGATTCCCAGTCCCTCGCGCCGGACGGCCGCCTCGTGCCGCGCGCCCTGCCGGAGCCGGATATCGGCGACCTGTTTGTCGTGGGCGGGACGGGGGCGTACTGCTCGGCGATGTCCCTCGTGAACTACAACTCCCATGTCCAGGCGCCGGAGGTATTGTATACCCGCGGCGGGGAACTGATTGAAATACGCAGGAGGCAGACGCTTGAACAGCTAACGGCCAACGAGCTGTGATTATCGCGTTCGGCGTATAATTTTCAGTTGAAATTATTTTTTGAGATGTTATAATAATGCCTGAGAAATAATGCTCGAGAAATAATAATCAAAAAATTCGCATTTACGCGGAGTTTATGTAAGGCGGGAAACGCGTTTGAAGAGAATGGCTGAATTCAGCAAGCTCCACGGCTGCGGCAACGATTACGTCTATTTCAACTGCATGCGGCATGATATGGATTCCCCGGAAAAACTGGCCGTAAGATTGTCGGACAGGCATTTTTCCATCGGCGGCGACGGCATCATACTGATCTGCGCCTCCGACACCGCCGACGCCAGGATGCGCATATTCAACGCGGACGGCAGCGAGGGCAGGATGTGCGGCAACGGCATACGCTGCGTCGCCAAGTTTTTGTACGACAAGGGTATTGCGGAAAAGACGGAAATGCGCATAGATACGCTGAGCGGCGTCAAGCGATTAAAGCTCCATGTAACAGACGGGGTCTGCCGGTCCGTGACGGTGGATATGGGCAGGGCGGAACTGAGCCCGGGCAAAATACCCGTGGAGCTTGAAGGTGACTCGGTCATCTCGCGCGATACGGACATCGGCGGCACGGTCTACAAGATCACATGCGTGTCCATGGGCAACCCCCACTGCGTCGTTTTCACCGGCGATGTCGACTCGCTCGATCTCCCGGCCATCGGCCCCGCCTTCGGGCGCTGCGGCATCTTCCCGGAGGGCGTCAACGCGGAGTTTATAGAGGTCATGGGCGCGGGCGCGTTAAAGATGCGCGTCTGGGAGCGCGGCAGCGGGGAGACCATGGCCTGCGGCACGGGCGCGTGCGCCGCCGTTGTGGCGGCGTGTTTAAACGGCCATTGCAAAATGGGCGAGGACGTCACCGTGAGGCTGCGCGGCGGGGACCTGATTATAAACTATACGGAAGAGCGCGTGCTGATGACCGGCCCGTGCGAGCTGGCGTTTGAGGGTACGGTTTTGATCTGATATTATTTTAGCATATGGTCATTATCTGATCGGGAGCCGGATATGACGCGCATAAGAATAATTATTTTATGTTTATCCGCAATTTTATTGCTGATTTTTGTTATAGCGGAAAAGCCGTTTATACCCCAAAGAATCAAGTTGATAGATTCCGCGAACATAATGGTATGTCTTTTTAATCCATATAATCAGAAGTACAAAGATGCTCCCGAGCTTCAAGGACAAGAAAAAGACAAACTCTGCGCGGAACTGAACAAACTTTATTTTATGTGGAACCCCTTCGCTTATACTACCGACAGGTTCGATGGCGTAAAGGGGACTGAGATCCTCGTAGACGGAATAGACGGAAACGCAATCTCCCTGAATATCATGGCAATATTATATGACGATTCAAGATCGTGTGTCTTTATGAGGGCATATAAAGGCTTCAATAAAGTAATTATCAACGGCGGCGGGCTGATAGATTTTCTGAGTGAGAACGGGTATATTTAGATTTATTATCTTGATTTTATTATTATCGAGGGATTTTATGAAGATAAACAGCAATTATCTTAATTTGGAGGACAGCTACCTGTTCTTCAATATCGCGAAAAAGGTGGAGGAATTCGCCGCGGCCAACCCGGACAAAACCATATACCGGCTGGGCATCGGGGATGTGACGCTGCCGCTGGCCCCGGCCGTCGTGGAGGCGCTTGAGAGGGCCTCGGCGGAGATGGGGGAGGCGGCCGCGTTCAAGGGCTACGGGGATTACGAGGGTTACGGCTTCCTGCGCCGGTCTATTTGCGGATATTACGCCAAAAAGGGCGTCGCGGTCGGCGGCGACGAGGTGTTTGTCAGCGACGGGGCCAAAAGCGACCTGGGCAATATCCTGGACATATTCTCGGAGGACAACGCGGTGCTGATACCGGACCCGGTTTATCCGGTGTACGTCGATACGAATATCATGGCGGGCCGCGGCGTCATATATATAGAGGGCAATGAGGAAAACGGATTCCTGCCCATGCCGGACAGCTCCGTCAGGCCGGATATCATATATCTCTGCTCGCCCAATAACCCAACGGGCGGCGTTTACAGCGGGGAACAGCTAAAGGTTTGGGTGGATTACGCCAACGCATACGGCGCGGTCATACTGTTTGACAGCGCGTATGAAGCCTTTGTCAGGGACGGCGGATTGCCCACGAGCATTTATGAGGTGGACGGGGCGAGGACTTGCGCGATCGAGTTCTGCTCCTTATCAAAAACCGCGGGGTTTACCGGCACCAGATGCGGCTATACCGTAATACCGCGCGAGCTTTCGCGCGCGGGTCAGTCCCTCAATAGGCTGTGGCTGCGGCGCCAATCGACAAAGTTCAACGGCGTGTCCTATATCATACAGCGCGGCGCGGAGGCTGTTTTCACCGAGGCGGGCCTGAGCCAGTCAAAGCGGAATGTGGATTATTACATGCAAAACGCCATGATCATGGCCGAGGCCCTTGAAAAGAAAGGCGTCTGGTTCACCGGCGGGCGCAATTCCCCGTATATATGGCTGAAATGCCCCGGGGGCATGTCCTCGTGGCAGTTCTTTGACCACCTGCTGAACGAGGCGAACGTCGTCGGCACGCCGGGCGCGGGCTTCGGCAGGGCGGGGGAAGGCTTCTTCCGCCTGACGGCCTTCGGCGACAGGGCGAATATAGAGACCGCCATGCAAAGGTTCGCGGGCGTCATTTGACCGCGTTGTATTTCGTATTATATTTGTCATTTTATAAGGAGAGAATGTCATGTCTATATTTACGGGAGCGGGCGTGGCCGTCGTCACGCCGTTTCACGGCAGCGGAGCGATCAATTACGGATCATATGAAAACCTGATCAATTTCCTCCTGGAGAACGGGGCCGACGCCATCATCACCTGCGGCACCACCGGCGAGGCGCCCACCCTCACAGACGAGGAGCAGATCGAGGCCATCGGCTTTGCCGCAAGGGTTGTGAACGGCCGCGTGCCGGTCATCGCCGGGGTCGGCAGCAACGACACCTATCACGGGATGAAGCTCTGCAGGGGGGCGGCGGCGGGCGGCGTCGACGCGCTGCTGATGCAGACGCCGTATTACAATAAAACCACCCAGAACGGGCTCGTCAAGCACTTCGGCATGATGGCCGGCTCAACTGATCTGCCCGTGATCCTATACAACATCCCCGGCAGGACGGGCATGAATATCGACGCCAAGACCATGGCGGAGCTGATAAAAATCGAAAATATTGTCGGCGTCAAGGAATCCAGCAGCAACTTTACGCTGGCTTCGGAATATGTTGAACTATGCGGAGACAAGTTTGAGATGTACTCGGGCGAGGACGGGCTGATATCGCCCCTTTTGGGGCTGGGCGCCAGAGGCGTCATATCGGTCCTGGCGAATATCGCCCCGCGCAAGGCGCATGATCTGGTCATGAAGTTCTTGGAGGGCGACACCGCGGGCAGCCTCAGGCTCCAGATCGAGATGCTGCCGCTGGTCCGCGCCCTGTTCTGTGAGGTCAACCCGATCCCCGTCAAGACCGCTCTGAACATGATGGGCTTTGACGTGGGGGGGCTGAGGCCGCCGCTCTTTGAGATGGAGCCGCAAAACGCGGAGAGGCTCAGGCAAGAGATGGTCAGGTACGGGCTCGAACTTAAAGGCTAGAATTAAACCGCAGACTGGAATTTACGGGGTGCTGAATGAAAGAAAACACAAAAGTCATCGTACACGGATATACGGGCAAGTTAGGCGCGGCGATTTGCAGGGCGATATCGGCGCGGGACGGGTTTGAGATCGCGGCGGGGGTGGCCGTGGACGCCGCCGCCGCCGCCTTCCCCACATGCGCGGACATCGCGGATTGCGGCGTAAAGGCCGACGTCGTCATAGACGCGAGCAGCCCCGGGGCGCTCGGCGGCCTGCTCAAATTCGCGGCCGCGCGCGGCGTCCCCCTGGTCATTTGCACGACCGGGCATTCCGAGGAGGATATGCGCGGGATTGAACGCGCCGCCGAAACCGTCGCCATATTAAAGTCCGCCAATATGTCCTATGGCGTGAATCTGCTGATAAACCTCCTGGAAAGATACGCGGGCCCACTGTACCGGGCCGGTTTTGACGTCGAAATAATTGAAAAGCACCACAATCAGAAGGCGGACGCGCCCAGCGGCACGGCGCTTGTCCTGGCCGACGCCGTCAGGAGCTCCGTCGGGGATCCCGCCCCGCTCGAAAACGTCTATGGCCGGTCGGCGCATTCCGGCAGGCGCGGGCGGGTGGAGATCGGGGTGCACGCGGTCCGCGGCGGGACGATCAACGGGGAGCACACGGTCCTCTTCGCCGGGCGGGACGAGGTGATCGAGTTCAGCCATTCCGCCGCCTCAAAGGACGTCTTTGCCGCGGGCGCCATCAACGCCGCCAGGTTCCTGGCGGATAAGCCGGCGGGGCTTTACAGCATGCGGGATCTGTTTGTTTGATACGCAAAAACCGGCGCCGGATATTCGCGCCAATATTTTCTTCGGTTGTTCTATAAAAGCGGTCCCCCTTTACGCTATTCTCTCAATCCAATTTTGGCGGGTTTCGGGGACCGCTTCTTTTTTTGCGCGTTTTTATCGAACCCGCTTTTTTAACGTGAGCCCGGCGGAATTTTCTTCGACAAATCCAGTAAAGTCAGGCTTCCGCATGCCGTAGGGGCGGACGACCCTGTCCGCCCGCTAAACCAAAGGCTTCCGATAATTTGCGGTCCGCCGACAATTTATTCGCTCATCGTTTGCTTAACGTGGCCCAGCGGAATTTTTTTCGACAAATCCAGTAAAGTCAGGGTTCCGCATGCCGTAGGGGCGGACGACCCTGTCCGCCCGCCAAACCAGAGGCTTCCGATAATTTGCGGTCCGCCGACAATTTGTTCGCTCATCGTTTGCTTTGAATGGCATTAATAAGCGCTTGACATTGCGGGTCCAATATAGTAGTATTAAATTAAATTACGACAAAAATCTACAAATTAATTAGTCAGACTGTTTAATCCAAAAAGCATGTGCAAGGGCCATCGCTAAATTATTGCCAATACTTGGCAAATCATTGACTAGGAGATGAAGTAATGGAAAGCAACAGAAGCAAGAAAAAGGTCACCGCGCTGATTGCGCTGGCTATCGGCCTGCTGATGATCGCGTTCAGCGGCACTTACGCCTGGATGGACTATACGCAGCACAAGTCCAACGAGTTCTACGGAAACCAGCCGCTTAAGTACGAGGCGCGGCTTATCGAGGATTTCAGCCCCGAAACCGACTGGTCGCTCTCCAATCCGGACGTCGCCAAAATGGTCAAGGTGTCCAACGCGGGGCAGGCGTCCGACGGGTTCTCCCCCGTATACGTGCGCATGCAGCTCAAGGAGTATATGGAGATCGCGCAGAAAAACGCGCTGCGGACCGATGTGCGGTACATATTGGACACGGACGGCAGCTTTATCAGCTTCAAATCCCAGGCCGAGGCGGAAGCGGCGTTCCCGGGCCATACGGCGGACAACATGACAGATTTCGTCACCGGCGAAACCGGCTGGTTTGTCCGGGCCCAGCCCGGGGACTTAAACGGCCAGATGGGCAAATTCGTCGTGACGGGCTATGCGGCGGGCGCTCCGGTGCCGGTCATAAAAGGCTCCGCGCGCGCGGCCGATACGACGGAGCACTCCCAGGTTGTCGGCACCGACGCCGAGGGCAACCCCGTCATACAGATGACGAGCGACGAGTGCGGTTACCCGGTGCACCTGTGGCCGCCGAACCAGCAGTTTGACGGCTCAAACGGCATGGATAACGACGTGAGGCAATACATACAGTGGAACCTGAACGACCCCTCGATCATCACCATGTCCCAATGGAAGGCGGACAATTACGCGCCCACGGACAAATGGGTCGTCGACGACACCCCCGGCGATACCGAGGGCTGGGTCTACTGGGGCCAGGCGCTCATGCCCGACACCCATACGGATAATTTCATGAACAGCCTGAGGCTGGTCAAACAGCCCGAGGGCGATTTCTATTACATAGTGCACGTCGATATGCAGGCCGTCTCCATCTCTGAGTTCAACCCCAACAACCCGGACCGCGTGGACTGGGGCGCGGCGGGCGACACCTTCTGGAACAACGATTCCGGCAATAATCCCCCGGAAACCGCCTTCTCCGGCGGCGACGGCACCAGCGCCAATCCCTATATCATCACCACGGCGGCGCAGCTCGCGGGGCTGGCGCAAAAGGTGAACGGCGGCGTCCAGGACGCCGCAAACGGCGGGTATTACGCCGATAAATACTATAAACTTGGCAACGACATAGACATCTCCGGTTACGGCAAAAGCTCCACCTTTAACGGCGGCAAGGGCTGGATACCCATCGGGAACAGCGACGCCGCCCCGTTCAACGGTGGCTTTGACGGCAACAACCATATTATCACCGGGCTTTACATCGACGACGGCGCCCTGGATAACGCCGGGCTGTTCGGCCTTATTGAGGGCGGCGGCGCGGTGAAAAACCTCGGCGTTGTTGGCGCGGGCATCATCGGCAAACAGAACGTCGGCGGCGTCGCGGGCCAGATTGTCTACAGCAGCCTGGAAAACTGTTATGTAAGCGGGAGCGTCAGCGGCTCCGGGACCTTTGTCGGCGGCGTCGTCGGCCTGGTGACCGGCGGCAATTTGTCCGGCTGCCACTCCGCGGGCTCGGTCAGCGGCAGCTACGCCGGCGGCGTGGCCGGCGCGTTCTATAACGGCGGCGCGTCCGGCTGCTACTCCACGTCCAATGTCGGCGGCGGTAGCGATATCGGCGGCGTAACCGGCTATATAACCAACGGCAGCCTGACCGACTGTTACGCCACGGGCACGGTCAGCGGCAATCTCTACGTCGGCGGCGTAGTGGGTTCGATCGGCGGCGGCGGAAGCGTGAAGTACTGTTACGCCACGGGCGCGGTCAGCGGCGCGGACTACGCCGGCGGCATTGTGGGCTATATCCAGAGCGGCGGCCTCGCGCAAGACTGCGTAGCGCTGAACCCCAGCGTGGCCGTGACCTCCGGCGCTTCAGCCGGGCGCGTCGCCGGCGTAAACAACGGCGGCACGCTTGCGAACAACATGGCGTTCAGCGGCATGTTAAACAGCGCCGGCACGACCGCCTGGGCGAACATCGGCCCGAACAACCTCGACGGCGCGGACCTCTCCGCCGATACTATCATCGCGGCGGATTTCTGGAAAACGACTTCGGCCAACTGGGACGCCTGGGGCAGCGCCTGGACGACGGCTCCCGGCAAACTCCCCGGCCTCTTGGGCCAGACGGTGGACATGCCCGGCTATATAAAATCATCGACAGGCGTTAACCCGTTCAGCGCCGGCGACGGCACAGCCGCTAACCCTTACATAATAACCACAGCGGCGCAGCTCGCCGGGCTGGCGGATAAGGTGAACAATAACGCGTCGGACACCGTAAACGGCGGAATTTACGCCGAAAAATATTATATGCTGGGCAATGATATAGACCTCTCCGCTTACGGCAAAGGCGCGGCCTTTAACGGCGGCAGTGGCTGGGTGCCCATTGGGAACAGCGACACCGCCCAGTTCAAAGGCGGCTTTGACGGCAACAACCATAAGATCACCGGGCTTTATATCGACAACAGCGTTCCGCAGTATGTCGGGCTGTTCGGGTATTTATCCGGTTGCACAGTGCAAAATTTGGGCGTTGCGGACGCGGACATAATGGGTGCGGAATACGCTGGCGGCTTGGCGGGTGCAGTTAGTGGTGGCAGCATAACAAACTGCTATGTTACCGGCACGGTCAGCGGCAATGTCGTAGCCGGCGGCGTAGCCGGTTTAATGAGCGGGAGCAGTATAACCAACTGCTATTCCGAAGGCACGGTCGGCGGCGGCAATGATGTCGGTGGCGTGGCTGGCTCATTTTTTGGTGGCGTCATGACCGACTGCTACTCTAAATCCGACGTCAGCGGCATGAATGAAGTCGGCGGCTTAATCGGTTATTTTGCGAACGGAAGCGCGGCCAACTGTTATGCCACGGGCGCGGTCAGCGGCAGCGACCATGTCGGCGGCTTGGCGGGTGTGATTAGCAACAACGCCAGCTTGACCAACTGCTATGCCGCAGGAGAGGTCACCGGTGCGGACTACGTCGGCGGCTTGGCGGGTTATATTTTTAGTGACGGCAGCGTGAAAAACTGCGCTGCGCTGAACCCCAGCGTGACCGCCACCGCGGGCAGTAATGCCGGGCGCGTTGCCGGCGTAAACAATGGCGATACGCTAGCGAACAACGTGGCGTTTTCCGGTATGTTGAACGGCGCGGGCACAACCGCCTGGGCAAATATCGGCCCGAACAACCTCGACGGCGCGGACCTCTCCGCCGATACTATCATAGCGGCGGATTTCTGGAAAACGGCTTCGGCCAACTGGGACGCCTGGGGCAGCGCCTGGACGACGGCTCCCGGCAAACTCCCCGGCCTCCTCGGCCAGACGGTGGACATGCCCGATTATATACTGTCGGCGGCGGGCGGCAGCACGTTCAGCGCCGGCGACGGCACAGCCGCTAACCCTTACATAATAACCACAGCGGCGCAGCTCGCCGGGCTGGCGGATAAGGTTAACAGCAACGCGCCGGACACCGTAAACGGCGGGTATTATACCGATAAATACTATATGCTGGGCAACGACATAGACCTTTCAGCCTACGGCAAAGGCGCGGCCTTTAACGGCGGCAAGGGCTGGATACCCATCGGGAACGACATCACTCCGTTCAATGGCTGTTTTGACGGCAATAACAATAAGATCACCGGGCTTTACATCAATGACAGCGCTCTGACATACGCCGGCCTGTTCGGCTATTTGTATAACAACAGCGCGGTGCAAAACCTGGGCGTTTCGAACGCGGACATAGCGGGTAAATCACGCGTTGGCGGTGTGGCGGGTGAAGCTTATAACAACAGCAGCATAACAAACTGCTATGTTACCGGCGCGGTCAGCGGCACAGATTCCAGGATCGGCGGCGTAGCCGGTTCAATGGACGCGGGCAGCAGTATAACCAACTGTTATTCCGACGGCACGGTCAGCGGCGGCAGTAATGTCGGCGGCTTGGTTGGCGCGTTTTTAGGCAGCGTCATGGCCGACTGCTACTCCAAATCTGACGTCAGCAGCACAGGTGATTATGTCGGCGGCTTAGCCGGTTATATTGCGAGCGGAAGCGTGACCAACTGTTATGTCACAGGCGCAGTCACCGGCGGCGGCAATCGTGCCGGAGGCGTCGCCGGTATGCTTAGCGGTGGGAGTTTGGCCGGCTGTTATGTCACAGGCACGGTTAGCGGCGTCGATATCGTTGGCGGCTTAATAGGTTATTTTTTGGACGGAAGCGCGACCAACTGTTATGCCACGGGCGCAGTCACCGGCAGCGGCAATTATGCCGGCGGCTTAATCGGTTATATTGTGGGCGGAAGCGCGACCGACTGTTACGCCACGGGCGCGGTCAGCGGCGCGGACTACGCCGGCGGCGTGGTGGGTTATATTTGGACCGACAACAGCGTGAAAAACTGCGCCGCGCTGAATCCCAGCGTGGTCGCCACCGCAGGCAGTAATGCCGGGCGCGTTGCCGGCATACTCAATAACGGCACGTTAGTAAACAACCTGGCGTTTTCCGGCATGTTGAACAGCGCCGGCACAACCGCCTGGGCGAACATCGGCCCGAACAACCTCGACGGCGCGGACCTCTCCGCCGATACCATCATAGCGGCGGATTTCTGGAAAACGACTTCGGCCAACTGGGACGCCTGGGGCACGTATTGGTACGCGGCTCCCGGCTATCTCCCCGGCTTATTCGGCCAGACGGTGGATATGCCCGCTTACATACTGTCGGCGGCGGGCGGCAATCTGTTCTCCGGCGGAAACGGCTCAAGCGCCCACCCGTACCTCATCTCGACGGCCGAACAGCTTAAATTGCTGGCGGACGCGGTAAACAACGGCGTCATTGACGCGTCAAACGGCGTCAGGTACGCGGCTGAATACTACATGCTGGCCGCGGATATCGATCTGTCCGGCATGAACTGGACCCCCATGGGGACCCCCGGCAGCCCGTTTACCGGCTCTTTTGACGGCGGCGGCAAGGCGATCTCGGGCCTGAGCGTCAGCGTACCCTACTCTTACGTCGGTCTGTTTGGGTATTTCAGCGGCAACACGATACAAAACCTGCGCCTTGTAGACGCCGATGTCAAAGGCGGCAGCAATGTAGGCGGCATCGTGGGCAATCTTTATACCGGGACGATAACGGACTGCTATGTCACAGGCTCCGTGGCAAGCACGGGAGGGGACTATGTCGGCGGCATTGTCGGCGTCGTCAGCGGCTCCGGCACCGTCTGCAATTGCTACGCCACATGCGATGTGTCCGGCGTCAGTGACGTCGGGGGCATAGCCGGCGGAGTCACCGGCAGCGTGTATAGCTGCTACGCCACCGGCGCGGTCAGCGGCACGGGCGACAATATCGGCGGCTTGGCGGGGCATGTCTCCGGCAGCATGTTCGGCAGCGCCGCGCTGAACCCCGGCGTGACCGGGACGGGCCCGGACGTCGGGCGCGTGGCCGGGGCGGCCGTGGCCGGAAGCCTCTCCGATAACATAGCTTTCAGCGGCATGAATCTCAACGGCGCCGCGGTCAGCAGCGGCGACGGCGCGAGCGTAAACGGCAGCGACATGTCCGCCGCGGCCATCATCAGCGACGGCACTCTGGGCGGTTTGTTCGGCGGCTCGCCGTGGTCGGCGGTTTCCGGCTATCTCCCCGGGCTATTCGGCCAGACGGTGGATATGCCCGATTACATACTGTCGGCGGCGGGCGGCAGTCCGTTCAGCTCCGGCGACGGCACAGCCGCTAATCCTTACATCATCACAACGGCGGAGCAGCTCGCCGGGCTGGCGGATAAGGTGAACGGCAACGCGCAAGATACCGTAAACGGCGGATTTTACGCCGACAAATACTATACGCTGGGCAATGACATAGACCTATCCGCCTACGGCAAAGGCACGGCCTTTAACGGCGGCAAGGGCTGGGTGCCCATCGGGAATAATAATAACCCGTTCAGAGGCGGCTTTGACGGCGGCAACAATAAGATCACCGGGCTTTACATCAATGACAGTGCCCTTAACAACGCTGGGTTGTTCGGTTATTTGTACTCCGGCACATTGCAAAATCTGGGCATTGAGGGCGCGGACATCACAGGCGGATATCAAATTGGCGGCGTGGCTGGTGTAGCTTTTAACAACAGCAGTATAACAAACTGCTATGTTACCGGCGCGGTCAGCGGCACAAATATCGAGATCGGCGGCATAGTCGGTTTAGCTAGCTGGAGCAGTATAACCAATTGTTATTCCGAAGGCTCAGTCAGCGGCTACGGATATGTCGGCGGCGTGGCGGGTGTAGCTTATTACGACGGCAGTTTGACAAACTGCTACTCTAAATCCGACGTCCGCGGCATAAGTGAAATCGGCGGCTTAATCGGTTATATTGCGAGCAGAAGCGCGACCAACTGTTATGCCACGGGCGCGGTCAGCGGCAGCGGCAATAATGTCGGCGGCTTGGCTGGTTTAATTGGTATCAGCGGAAGTTTGGCCGATTGTTACGCGACAGGCGCGGTCAGCGGCGCGGACTACGTCGGCGGCGTGGCGGGTTCTATTCAGGGTGACAGTAGCGTGGAAAACTGCGCCGCGCTGAATCCCAGCGTGGTCGCCACCGCGGGCAGTGATGCCGGGCGCGTTGCCGGCATACTCTATAGCAGCACGTTAGTAAACAACCTGGCGTTTTCCGGCATGTTGAACGGTGCGGGCACAACCGATTGGGCCAACGTCGGCGCGAACAACCTCGACGGCGCGGACCTCTCCGCCGATACTATAATAGCGGCGGATTTCTGGAAGACGACAACGGCCAACTGGGACGCCTGGGGCACATACTGGTACGCGGCTCCCGGCTATCTCCCCGGCCTCTTCGGCCAGACGGTAGACATGCCCGATTACATACTGTCAGCGGCGGGCGGCGGCACGTTCAGCGCCGGCGACGGCACCAGCGCCAACCCTTACATCATCACAACAGCGGCGCAGCTCGCCGGGCTGGCGGATAAGGTGAACAATAACACGCCGGACACCGTAAACGGCGGGTATTATACCGATAAGTACTATATGCTGGGCAACGATATAGACCTCACTGCTTATGGCAAGGGCGCGGTCTTTAACGGCGGCAAGGGCTGGGTGCCCATCGGGAATTATAATAACACGTTCAAAGGCGGCTTTGACGGCAACAACCATAAGATCACCGGGCTCTATATCGATGACAGCGCTCTGCGGTACGCCGGGCTGTTCGGGTATTTATCCGGTTGCGCAGTGCAAAACCTGGGCGTTGCGGACGCGGACATAACGTGCAGTGCATACGTTGGCGGCGTGGCGGGTCAAACTTATGACAACAGCAGCATAACAAACTGTTATGTTACCGGCGCGGTCAGCGGCATAGACGGCACAGCCGGCGGCGTAGTTGGTTTAGTGAGCGGGGGCAGTATAACCAATTGTTATTCCGAAGGTTCTGTCAGCGGCAGCAGTTTCGTCGGCGGCGTGGCGGGTGCAGTTTATTACAACGGCGTCATGACCAACTGCTACTCAGGATCCGACGTCAGCGGCATGAGTGAAGTCGGCGGCTTAATCGGTTATATTGCGGGCGGAAGCGCGACCAACTGTTATACCACGGGCGCGGTCAACGGCGGCGGCATTTATACAGGCGGCTTGGCCGGTTTAATTGGCATCGGCGGAGGTCTGGCCGACTGTTACGCCATGGGCTCTGTCAGCGGCGCGGACTTCGTCGGCGGCGTGGCGGGGGATATTTGGACCGACAACAGCGTGAAAAACTGCGCCGCGCTGAACCCCAGCGTAGTCGCCACCGCGGGCAGTAATGCCGGGCGCGTTGCCGGCATACTCAATAACGGCACGTTAGCAAACAACATGGCGTTCAGCGGCATGTTAAACGGCGCGGGCACAACTGTTTGGGCGAACAAAGGCCCGAACAACCTCGACGGCGCGGACCTCTCTGCCGATACCATCATCGCGGCGGATTTCTGGAAGACGACTTCTGCCAACTGGGACGCCTGGGGCACATACTGGTACGCGGCTCCCGGCTATCTCCCCGGCCTATTCGGCCAGACGGTGGACATTCCCTATTACATACTGTCGGCGGCGGGCGGCGGCACGTTCAGCGCCGGCGACGGCACAGCCGATAATCCGTACATAATCACCACGGCGGCGCAGCTTGCCGGGCTGGCGGATAAGGTGAACAATAACACAACGGCGGCGCAGCTCGCCAGGCTGGCGGATAAGGTGAACGCCAACGCGCAGGATACTGTTAACGGCGGGTACTACGCCGACAAATACTATATGCTGGGCAACGATATAGACCTCTCCGCTTACGGCAAAGATTCGGCCTTTAACGGCGGCAATGGCTGGATACCCATCGGGAACAGCGACGCCAACACGTTCAGGGGCGGCTTTGACGGCAACAACCATAAGATCACCGGGCTTTACATTGACGACAGCGCTCTGCAGTACGCCGGGCTGTTCGGGGATTTGAGCAACAGTACAGTTCAAAACCTGGGCATTGAGAACGCGGACATAACGGTTGCGGAATACGTCGGCGGCGTGGCGGGTATAGTTAATGGCGGCAGCATAACAAACTGCTATGTTACCGGCGCGGTCAGCGCCACAGATGGCATGGCAGGCGGCATAGCCGGTTTAATGTACGGGGGCAGCATAACCAATTGTTATTCCGAAGGCTCCGTCAGCGGCAGCAGTTTTGTCGGCGGCGTGGTCAGCATGTTTTACACCGGCGTCATGACCAACTGCTACTCCAAATCTGACATCAATGGCACAAATGATGTCGGCGGCTTAATCGGTTATACTGAGGGCGGAAGCGCGACCGACTGTTATGCCACGGGCGCGGTCACCGGCAGCAGTTATGTCGGCGGCGTGGCGGGTGCTGCTTATAACAACGCCAGCTTGACAAACTGCTATGCCACAGGCGCGGTCAGCGGCGCGGTCTGCGTCGGCGGCGTGGCGGGTCTATGGCTTGGCAGCAGCGTGCAAAACTGCGCCGCGCTGAACCCAAGCGTGGCCGCCACAGCGGGCCATAGTATCGGGCGCGTTGTCGGCACATTTGACGGTAATACGCTGGCGAACAACGTGGCGTTTTCCGGCATGTTGGACGGCGCGGGCACAACCGCCTGGGCCAACATCGGCCCGAACAACCTCGACGGCGCGGACCTCTCCGCCGATACCATCATCGCGGCGAATTTCTGGAAAACGACCTCATCTAATTGGAACGCCTGGGGCGACGCGTGGACGACAGCCCCCGGTTATCTCCCCGGCTTATTTGGCCAGACAGTGGATATGCCTGACTACATATTATCGGCGGCGGGCAGCAGCCCGTTTGACGCCGGCGACGGCACCAGCGCCAGCCCCTATATCATCTCAACGGCGGCGCAGCTCGCCGGGCTTGCGGATAAGGTGAACAATAACACGCAGGACACCGTAAACGGCGGGTATTACGCCGAAAAATACTATACGCTTGGCAGCGATATAGACCTCTCCGCCTACGGCAAAGATTCGGCCTTTAACGGCGGCAAGGGCTGGGTGCCCATCGGGAACAGCGTCAACACGTTCAAAGGCAGCTTTGACGGCGGCAACAATGAGATCACCGGGCTTTACATCAATGACAGCGCTCTGATGTACGCCGGGCTGTTCGGCTGTTTGAGCGACAGCGCGGTGCAGAACCTGGGCGTCGCGGACGCGGAGATAACGGGCAAAACATACGTTGGCGGCGTAGCGGGTATGGCTTATAGCGGCAGCAGCATAACAAACTGTTATGTTATCGGCGCGGTCAGCGGCGCGGGAGACGCAATCGGCGGCGTAGCCGGTTTAATGAGCGGGAGCGGCAGTATAACCAATTGTTATTCCGAAGGCTCCGTCAGCGGCAGCGGCTATGTCGGCGGCGTGGTTGGCGGGTTTTACAACAGCTCCATGACCAACTGCTATTCTAAATCCGACGTCAGCGGCATAAATGAAATCGGCGGTTTAATCGGCATTATTACGGGCGGGAGCGCGGTCAATTGTTACGCCACGGGCGCGGTCAGCGGCGCGGACTTCGTCGGCGGCGTGGCGGGTTATATTGACTCCGGCGGGAGTTTGACCGACTGTTACGCCACGGGCGCGGTCAGCGGCACGGACTACGTCGGCGGCTTGGCGGGTTATATCCTCCAGAGTGACAAAAGCGTAAAAAACTGCGCCGCGCTGAATCCCAGCGTGGCCGCCACAGCGGGCAGTCATACCGGGCGCGTTGCCGGCGTAAATTACGGCAGTACGCTGGCGAACAACATGGCGTTTTCCGGCATGTTGAACGGCGTGGGCACAACTGTTTGGGCGGACAAAGGCGCTGACAATCTCGACGGCGCGGACCTCTCCGCCGATACCATAATAGCGGCGGATTTTTGGAAAACGACCACAGCCAACTGGGACGCCTGGGGCACGTACTGGTACGCGGTTCCCGGCTATCTCCCCGGTTTATTTGGCCAGACGGTGGACATGCCCGCCTACATACAGTCGGCGGTGCACTCCCACACGTTCAGCGGCGGCGTCGGCACCGCGTCCGACCCATATATCATCGCGATGCCGGGCCAGTTGGCCTGGCTGGCCGGCGCGGTCAACGCCAACGCCGACGACACGGCCGGCGGCGGCAAGTTCGCCGACAAGGTTTATAAACTGGGCAATGACATCGGCCTGGGCGATTACGCTCCCTGGACGCCGATAGGGACCCCCTCCGCCCCGTTCAGCGGCAGCTTTGACGGCGGCGGGCACACGATCTACGGGCTCACAATCAGCACAACCGGCGACTGCGCCGGGCTGTTCGGCTACGTAAACGGCGGAGTGATACAAAATCTGACTCTCAGCGCCGTGAATATCAGCGGCGGCGGCGATGTCGGCGGCGTGGCGGGCCATGTCGCCGGAGCCGGCAGCGTGACAAACTGTACTGTGGACGGCACGGTCACAGGCAGCGGCAACGACGTCGGCGGCGTTGTGGGATATACGGAAGGCGTTGTGATGTACTGCCATTCCATGGCCTCCGTCAGCGGCTATGACTATGTCGGCGGCGTGGTGGGCTGCTCCGCAAACCCGAGCATTGACGTGCCCGATCCGTACACGATAGCGGCGTCAGACCCGCTCCTGACAGCGCCCGCCCCCGGCGGGATAGCGCCGGTCTCGGGCATGGCGGCTCCAATCGCGGGTCCTCCCGCGCCCAGCGCCAGAGGCGGCATCTCCGCGCGCTTTGTCGTTATCAGAAACTACGATGTCTCATATAGTGACTCCACGGGCGCGGGCACGGTCACCGGCCATTTCTGTGTCGGCGGCGTGACCGGCGCGCTGGACAGCCCAATGGAAAGCCCCAACGGCATGACCAGTTGCTACTCCACGATCCCCGTGGACGGCATGGGCTTTGTCGGGGGCGTGATAGGCTGTGTCACCAGGCTCAGCGAGGTGTCAAACTGCTACGCCACGGGCCCGGTCACGGGCAGCGGCTGGGGCGAGTGCGTCGGCGGCGTGGCGGGTTATGTGAGTTATTATGTGTTCGGCGGCGCTTCCCCCAGCGGCATCGTGACGAACTGTTACGCCACGGGCACGGTCAGCGGTACGGTCTGCATCGGCGGCGTGGTCGGCGAAGCGTCCATGTGCACTGTATCAAACTGCTACGCCACGGGCGCGGTCAACGGCACGGAGATTGATGTCGGCGGCATAGTGGGCGGGGCTTACAGCCTTAGCCTGACAAACTGCGCCGCGCTGAGCCCCAGCGTCGTCTGCGGTGGCGCATACAGTGGATATACCAGGCGCGTGCTGGGAGGCATTGGCACCTACACTTTCCCGACTCAACTGACCAACAACGCGGCCTTCAGCGGCATGATGCTCAACGGCGTCACCATCAGCAGCGCCGACGCTAGCGGTAACGACGGCGCGGATATGGCGGCCGCCTCCATCATCGCCGACGGCACGCTGGGCGGGCGCTTCACGGCCCCGGTGTGGACTGTGCAGAATGGCAGTCTCCCCGGCCTCCTTGGCCAGACGGTTGACATGCCCATCTATATACTGACGGCGGCGGGCAACGGCCCGTTCTCCGGCGGCAACGGTTCGGGCGCGGGTCCGTACGTCATCGCGTCGGCTTTGCAGCTTCAGTGGCTGGCGGACGCGGTCAACAACAACAAGCCGGATCCCGATAACGGCGGCAATTACGCCGATAAGAGCTATAAGCTGGCCAACAATATCAACCTGGGCAGCCTGCCCGTCCCGCCCGATTCAACCAATACGGGTTGGACACCCATAGGCACATACAGCCGCCCCTTCAAAGGCAGCTTTGACGGCGGCGGCAATGTGATCTACAATCTGTCGACCCACAGCACCAACGGCGCAAACATGGGCCTGTTCGGCTATATTTCGGGCGGCTCGGTGCAGAACCTGGGCATCGTGGGCGCGGACATCAACGGCGGCTCAAGCGCGGGCGGCCTGACAAGCTATCTTTACAACGGCAGCGTGACCAACTGTTACGTCACGGGCACGGTCAGCGGCACGGTCTATGTGGGCGGCCTGGTCGGCCAATACTCGCTGGGCAGCGTGACCAACTGTTACGCGGATTGCGCGGTCAGCGGCGATACCTACGTGGGCGGCCTGATCGGTTCCGCCTCGGGCGTCAGCGTGACAGACTGCTTCGCCACGGGCGCGGTCAGCGGCACCAACACCCTGATCGGCGGCCTCGCGGGCCTGGTAGACTACAACAGCACCGTGAGCCAGTGCTACGCCACGGGCGCGATCAGCGGCAAAAACTATGCCGGCGGCATAACGGGCCAGATTACGGGCGGCAGCGCCATACGGTATTGCGCGGCGCTGAACCCCTCCGTCACTGCCCAAGCCTACGCCGGATACATAGCGGCGCAAATCGATCCGTACGCCATACTATCCGGCAACCTCGTCCTTTACGGCATGCAGGTCACCAACGCCGCCGCAATCGGCGTCGATGAGGTCAACGCTTACTTCTCGGCGGTGAGCCCGCATACGGTCGTCTACGGAGCGGACCGCACGCTGGGCCTGTTTACCGATTCAGCCTGGACATGCGCCCTTGAAAAACTGCCCGGCCTCTTTGGCCGGACAGTGGACATGCCCGCCCATATATTGGCGGCGGCGGACGCCGTCCTGTTCTCCGGCGGCAGCGGCACAAGCGCGGACCCGTACGTCATCACGTCGGCCGGCCAGCTCAAAGCGCTTGCGAACGCGGCGAACAGCGGCGGCACCGACGCGGTAAACGGCGTCGGTTACGCGGCCGAATGCTATTCGCTGGGCGCGGATATCGACATGACCGGCGTGGACTGGACCCCCATCGGGACCCCCGGCAGCCCGTTTACCGGCATTTTTGACGGCGGCGGCAACGCGGTCACCGGGCTCACAGTCAGCACAACCGGCAATTATGTCGGATTGTTCGGCTACGTCAACAACGGCGTGATACAAAACCTGGTTATCGAAGACGCGAATATCAGCGGTGGCGGCTATGTCGGCGGCGTTGCGGGCTATGTCGCGGGCGCTGGCGGCAGCGTGACAAACTGCACCGTCTCCGGCACAATCAGCGGCAGCGGCGACGATGTCGGCGGCGTGGTGGGCTATACGGAATGCGTTATGACAAACT
>JGI20166J26741_11866695_pt1 | contig 20243 bp, 21 predicted proteins | sample TergutCu122P5_FD_26741 | JGI IMG/M metagenome (IMG submission 26741)
CCCCAGGAGAAATCCCTGGTACTCACTTTCAGAGGCTGAGTCGACCTCAGGGCACATGGTTCTGTCGGGGGTACCATGGAAAAAATCCCCAGTGACACCATCGGGAATCGATCCTGGGACCATCCGACTAGTAGCGCAGCACCTTAACCACTACACTACCCCAGGCCCCCCCACACTCAAGTTAGTCCAAGCAAAGGGAACCACATGTAGAAATATGTATATTATAAATATGAATACAGAGTAGGCAGTTGAAGTACTAAGCCAACAGGAGTGGTAGTACTGTGCAGTAGCACATAAAAGAAAGTTATGGGAGGTGACCAGCAAAGGGCATGCATGCGGGAAAAGGCGTGAAGGAGAATTGGTGTATGCCAGCCTAAGGACTACACATGGGATGCAGGTGGAGCATGCAGGAACCAGGAGAGATGGCAAGGATAAAGCACAGGAGAAAATTTATGTGAGGGGGATCTGGTCTGTAGTTACCCCTCAGAAGGACAACATATGAGATAAAAGATGTGCAAGAGGCATTGTAAATAACTAGCCCTAACATGGGCTAAAATGCAATATTCCAGAGGTGTATCTATACAGGGAGGCATCCTCTGTTCATTCAGGAAATGAATGGGAGGTTTCCATTATGTTCTCAAGACAAGCCTGTCCTCCCTGTCCATGTTGCTGAAATGGAGTTCAATTAAACTGCATCCTTAATTGCATGGTCCATGTACTGGTATTTGATGCAGAGGGTTTTGATATTCTAGATTTGTACATGCTACTTGTTACAGCTTCCTCTCCGTTGCTGACTAGTTTGCTTGTCGGGGGCAGGCCATGAGGAGATAAGAGAATAACTCTAAAGACCGACAATATTACTGAAATAATTGGCAAGGAAAGGAGATGATGGGACAGACACTGGACTTTGCCCAGTGGGAGGCTTTGTTTTCTAATGACATACAGTTAATTCAATTTATTATGAAAAGTCTGCTGTACCAACTTTTAGTATAGCGATGTTCCTCCACGTTCCAAACAGTATCATCCTGATGCAGAATACGATCAGTCACAACCTCATGCTGGTTGAAACCCCAGTCAGGCAACTGACGACCACTGAACTTAAGTGCTTGGCTTGAGTTGACATGCACGAGTCGGACCTGTCCACAGGATATATACTAAAAACCATGTTCAAAACAATGTATAATAAATTTGATTTAATAATGCCTACTTCTGAGACAGGCTCTCCCAAAATATTATTAGGTGTTCAAAGTATAATTACCACTGCATTTTATATTACAATATTTTCTAGATCAAAAAATACTATTTTTGCCCTGGAAAACACTATATAAAATTCTCCAGCATCTTATGGTCCAAATGAACACCAATATGACCTTCCATGTAACTGAGGTTTCCATGTTAATTGGAGGAATAAGAAATTGTGTTCTGAGCTAGGTCAGATGGGCAAGATAAATGAAGTTCCTCCAAATGATGATGTTCCAGCAAACAAGACTATGGACATTAAAGATGCTGAAGTAATCAAAATTAAAACTTCTAGCCATAAGAAAAAACATCACACTGTTGTTTCTGCATGTAGTGCCATTGGTGAAAAACTGCCTACAGTGTTAATATTTCAGAGAAAAATTATGCCCAGCAATAAAATTCCACATTCCACATTCATGCCAAAGGATGGATGGATGGATGGATGAAAATGGTAGGAAGCTATAGCTACAGACAGTACAGCCAAAGCAACCAAGTAGCCTCCTGGAAAAGCCTGCACTTTTAATGTGGATTAGTTAAGGACATATGTAACATAAGCAACAACAAGGAGGGTTAAAAAATTGAACATGAGTTAGCTGCGATCCAAGAAGCCCTTACTAGTCAGCTACTACCATATGACATCATCTGCGTTACCTTCTAAAATTTTGGTGCAGCTTATGATTGGGTGCACCTTATGCTCAAGACAATATGGTAACCTGCAGTTAAATAAGTATAATAACAATAATACTCATTGCATGATTAACTCACCATTGATTCAATGGTATGCCAGATGTCTCCAACCTGGTCCCTGTTGATAATGTCAATACGCCACAAATTCTGTGCTGGCATTGAGACATTGTAGTCGATATAACAGCTCACCTCCTGTAAATGTTCTAAATAAATTAGTTCCTGCAATTAATAAGGCTCTGAAACAGTAACACAGCAGAAAGCTTGCACACGCCTTATGAGCATCTTAAAAACTGGGACTCAGATAATTGATCACAAAGCAAAATCAAGAGCTAACCAAATATTAAAGGAGTTTCACATGAGTACTGAATTGAGAGAGGATTGACTGTTACCACCAGATTTATGTAATACATTCAGTGACAACGTACTGGGAAAACTGAATGAATCTTCACAGTCATCTTCCTATAACGCTAAAAAAAAACAGGTATAAGAATTGCATCTGGTAGACAATTCAACAAAAGGTGAAAAATCAAGTATGAGTTTTCAAGGAGTAATAATCTGTACAAGGGAGTTCTATGGAGAATGGAAGCTAAAGATAAACACAACAATGACAAAGAAAGTGGCATTTATGAAAGGAAGAAAATTCAGTGGGAATCATGGAAGAAAAGTAACATACAACTATAATACTTACATATAATTCTGGTTGTTTTCCACATTTTCCATGCATTAAATAATTACTGATGTAAGTCCAACAAAATTCACTTACAAAGTGCACTTATAATCAGTAATATGTACTGACTATAAGTGCATTTTATATCAATAATTATTTAATTCATGGAAAGTGTGGAAAACATTCAGAATTACATCTAAATATTATAGTTTGTTGGTTACTTCTGTTCCATGATGCCTATGTAATTTTCCTCCCTTCATAAATGCTGATGTCTTTGTAACTGCTGTATGTATGTACATACATACATACATACATACATACATAAATACATACACACACACATACATACATACATACATATGCTGTACCTAAATAAAAAAAGGTAGTTGTGTTCAACGGACAGTCAACAGTTCGCTTCTGAAAGTTCCACAAACGCAACAGGATGTACTCAATGAAATTATTTAGTATTTACTTCTAGATTCAATACAATCACAATACACTGGCTTATAAATTCCTAATTTTAAAAATTTTTAACACTTTCATATGACTATAATGATACAACAGAACTGAAGAAATGCTATATATGTCTGAATGCAAATATAATATTGTACTGCAACTTTATATATGAACACAAACTACAACAACTGTAACACGTTCGTTAATACCAATTTTAATTCTTTGAGTTTTAATTAATATTCATATTGCATATATTTAACTTGCAGTCATGTTTTACACAGGCACGAGCTGCAGTTTCTAGTGATGATATACACTAGTGTTTTATACATTTCTTGTATTTGGTTTCTACCTGATGATGGCCCAGCAAGAGCAAAAACATATAGGACAAGGTGGAGGTGGTGATGACGATATGTAATAATCATAATCACCTACCTACCTACCTACATGCCTGCCTGCCTACCTACGTACCCACCCACCCACCTACCTACCCACCCACCCACGTATGTACATTCATTCATTCATTCATTCGTTCATTTTGTTAGACTTATAACTGTAATATTGGATAGGAGAGAAAAAGGAAAGAGGGCATAAAACAGGTAGCAGCAGTTACTAGGAAATTATTTAGGAACAGCATCAATGTGTTTGACTAGGATGCAAAATATAGAAAATGAAATAGCAGAATTACATATTATGCTGCTAGTAAGAACAGAGATGACTGAGGTACAAATTTTTACATTGGAAGACAAAACAATAATGGAAATGTCAATGACGTCAGAAAATCACAGATGTGTACAGAACTGGGAAGAGTAAAACAGAGCAGAAAGGTTTAGAAACATTAATTTAACACTAGTTAAGACTGCAAGAAATAGTTAGCACAAAACTGTTAGGGGAAGCACAAAAATGGAAAACTGGCAGAAAACAGGAGAAGCAGGAACAGTTGAGCATCAGAATTATACTGCAGACAGCTGCAATGCTGTTGTAACCTGTATTTCACAACATGAACTGGACATCCATAAGAAGTGCAATCAAAATTCTTGCCTGGTTTTGTGGAGACATGGCAGCTGCAACATCATGTGAATTCAACGCACGGCTTGTCATTCCATGCACAAGCTGTATCACATCCCCATGACGGATAGCATCCACTGGCTGTGATACCACTAAATCATTGCGTTGTGGCCGTTTGACAATCCACCAATTATTAACATCTTTAAAGGAATAGCAGGTCACCTGCTGTTGGTGTGAGCTGCCTCGTTTGTCACGATATCGTATTGGGTACACATGAGCATGAGAATGTAGCCAACATGTGCGGCCATGTGAATGACGCAGAGTTATCTGTGAACCATGCGCAACCTCAAGAGGCTGACCTCTTGTGATGGATGCCAGACCACCCTGGAAAATCATGCTGTAAACTCTTCAGTTCATAAAACAAAAACAACAACAAAGTTACACTATTATTATTATTATTATTATTATTATTATTATTATTACTACTACTACTACTACTACTACTGCTGCTGCTATTATTATTACTATTATTATTGTTATTATTATTATTATTATTATTATTATTATTATTATTATTATTATTACCATTATTTATCACCTTTATGCAGGGTATTATAATTACATACCTGAAAAAAAAAACATTTTTCTAGGGTATATAGTGTTGCAGCTATTCTCTGGTTACAATTTATGGCACATGTAATGTTATTTTCCATGTTGAATGCTCTTGTACTTCCAAAATAGTACTGTCCGAAGTGTATGTGCAGTGCCCAAAACGACTTTTCTGTAGTTCCTCAATTTACTGCTTTCCCAATACATTGCTCAGGTACTGTCTAAATGATTTTGAGACGGTCACACTTGTGTCAAACATTACTGGTATCAGTTTTATTTTTTACATTCCACATATGCTGTAGTTCTATTGTAAGGTCATTATACTACTACTACTACTACAGATCATCATAACAACAATGGTAGTAATAGTTGTAGTAGTAGCAGTAGCAGTAGTAGTAGTAGTAGTAGTAGTAGTAGTAGTAGTAGTAAACAAACCCAGTTTTGTCAGGCAATGCATGTGGCAATGCAGAACAGAGGTTCAAAGCTAGAGCTACCAGTATCTCTCTGAAACTACTCTAATTTGTTTGTGTGTGTGTGTGTGTGTGTGTGTGTGTGTGTGTGTGTGTGTGTGTGTGTGTGTGTGCATATGCGTGTGTGCAAGTGTGCAGATAATGATATCCTGTAATGTATGCCAGGTAAGACAACAGCAATGTGGGCAGGTGAAATGGGCCTGCTATGAAGATGGAATAGGGTGCAAAATAAAGGATACTCTATGGAAGTTTGGCACAAAAGGATACTCTATGGAAGTTTGGCACAAAAGGCAGTAAGAGAGAAAACCTGGACAGAAACGCAGACAAACCAGTAGCAAACAGCTAATTTATCAACACTATTAGGCAGACTGAGATTACACAATATTCATGGCAAACATTAATAGAATGAACTAATGCAATTAAAATATATCAATGGTAAAGGCACTTGACAATCAAAACACAGACACACATGAGGTACATACCTCTAGACTAGCTTGGAATGCACTGGTCATGACACTGTCATGAGGACCTGCCCGACTCAGAACAGCCAGATGAATGTAGAAAATAGTTAAGTAAATCACAGCAGGGACTCCCATCAGAACCAAGAGTCGACATAATAGCTGACAAAGAACAGCACCATCTGAGAGCCGCCGATCACTTAAAAGCCTCCAGTAGTCACGTGCTACCACAGACGCACCAAGACAACAAGAGAAGAATCCCACATACTTCACGCTGCCGGGGAAAAGCAATACCATGTACAATACAACACTAACTTGAGGAAACCTGCAATAACATGTCTTGCAATGGTGACAGGCAAGGACATGCAATATATTCTACAGCACTTCTCTGTGACTGGTTATTCAGCTGTGTATGCTGAGGTTGCATAACACGAAGTGAGATAAGGCAGTACAGGAGTGGATAACAAATATAAAGGATATGGAAGTATTGCAGCATCTATTTTGAGAAAGTAAGAACAAAAACAAACATTGTCAATTAAGACAGCTCTTCCCAACAAGTTCAAATCACAACCTTCTGAACAGGAGTCACAAGCATTACTGACTGCTGTGCTAACCTGCTAAGTCATAACATTCACTGTGGCCAAAAATACATTCTTGTTCTTGTTTCTCCTACTCAACCATTCAACATGACCACACATTCACTTCAAAATACTGGGTGATGACACATGATGTAAGCTATTACCTAAAGTAATAGGTACACAAAATTAAACACATACCATTGTAAACAGCAACTCATAAAGTAGACCCCCACTCCCACATGTTCAATATGTGTCCCATTTGTTGCTCTGCACACAACAACAAGATATTCAAATTTGTGCCAAACAGTTAACAGAATTACCTATTGTGAAATGTTTGATTGTGGTTAATGCACCAATTACTTGAATGTGCACCCATTGTTCTTCAACATGGAGTGTCATCATACGTACATTCACAATACAGTGTCGACATTCTTGAACAGTTAGTTGCCTGAGCAATGGTTTGTCTTGGGGTGTCCACTTTCTAGTCTCCACAATCTCCAGACCTAACCCCCTTGACTCTTCCATGTTGAGCTTTATGAAAGATGAGGTATATGTTCTGCCAATGCCTGTAACCTGAACAACTTGAAGAATCAAAAAAGAGTCACTACCAAAATTGAACAGCAAAGTGTTTGGCACAAGGTCAAATATCACCTCGAAGTATGCATGGCACCAAACACAGCATATACTAAATTTCAACAGGGCATATAAAAAAAAAAGGCTGTAAGTTGCCCTTTACAACAGCAAGTGTTTAACTTTTGTGTGGCTATAACTTTCTTGCCAATATCAGGTGTAAAGATGATCATGAATGGTACATAGGCAAGGAAACACAAGATGAACATGGTCCATTTCAAAGTACAGCATTATCCTGGTTACAAGAGGTAGAATAAAATGGCATATCAATCTAACACAAATTCTTTTGTTGATGTATGATGAATAATAACTTGGCGACATGTTTCGGTTTAAATTATAAGCCATCACCAAACCAATTAAAATATACAAACAGGAACTAGTCAAAACAATAAACTGTATCAAGGCAGGGTTTACAGCAATAAACGGTATTCTCTTAGACCAACATGCCACCTTACTCTGTCTCCTATAAAACATACATAATGATATGACTCAGGCCAAGGTTATCCTGGTTATTTGCCTAAGGGATTGAGGGTACCACACCACACACTGAAGAATAAGAAATAATAGCAAACTAAACCTTTTAAAATATCTTAAATGTCAGCATACAATGATTAATACAAACATAATTGAAAGGGTATTAATCTCCTGTCACTTCATATAGAAGTCATAATATTCACAGTTTTATATGGAACAATGCACATGATGCAATACAGACAGTTATTAATGTGTATAACAAATAAAACAGTATCACAAACAATGTACATTTGCTTGCTCTCACATTGCTCCAGACATGTAATCCAACTTACCACAGAGCACAGGTAAGAGATGCAGCTCCTAAACTAAGCCACAGCCACCACTGCAGGCAATATGGATGACTGTGATAACGCCGAAACTTCAAGATGCACAACAGTCCAAAAAGGGCAAATAGCAACAGCATGGACTCCATCAAAATGAATCTGGATTGAGCCAACATTGCATTATCTGGACATGAAAGCAAACATTTTAGACACTTGCCACAGGGCTTATTAACAGTGACTAATCTATGAATTCACAAATTAATCCCAACCTATTTTACTCTCCTCAACCTTATGCTGAATTCTGGTTCCACTTACAGTTCTTAGCTCTAAGTGAAGAATCACAACTTGCCTAATGAAACTCTTCATCATAATTATATTACCTCTCTTGGCCCAGTGTATCATATACATACATACCACAAAGTAGCAGGAATCCTGCCAGAGCTGCAGTCCATTGTGTGAGGCCAAGCTCCAACATGAGGTGGTATGTGGTGGGAATAATCAAGCTTCCACATACTGCTGGCACAAGTCTCAGTGCAAATAACGGAACAGCTTCTGGGTATGAACTACCAATACGATCAAATCTAAACTGTCCTAAAATAGCAAAATTTAGGTTATGTCAGTATTTTCTGCAGCATCTTAGCACTGGGACATATTTATGGCAGCATATCACAGCCAGTCCTTCCTTAAAACAGAAACAAAACTCAGGCTTTGAAAAAACACAACAGACCTATAAGGAGAGATAACATATTCTTAAAGAACATTTTCAATTACATTACCTGACTAACTCGGTTACAATCTGCTACTTACTATCAGTTATAAAAGTTAATAAAAAGAAGGCCACGCATACAGAGACACATATCATTCACTGATGTTTCAACCAGGGTGCATCTAAATCCACTCTTTCTCTTCTCTGTGTATGTTGTCCTCAGTCTCCTTAGTAACTGTTTATTCATAACCATTTTTCATATTCTTGTTGGACTTCTACTCTTGTGTTATCCACACCACTGCATCCTTCATTTAGCAGAATTTTATTGCACTGTTCATATGTTCAGATGTCTAATATTTTGGTTTCACACTTTATCCCGTATTCTTAATTTCTTATCACTCTTTACATTCTGTGGTGGGAATAAATAGGCAGCAGCTGCAGAATACTGGTGGCAAATTTACAGAAACTGCCACCCAAACACTGTGGTGTTCAAGAGTGCACATTATATGAAAATATATGAAAAAGCATCATTCACCACCAGTACTAGAGTATGGTACACATGTTCATGTGCAAGACAACATACAGGCACACCCTGACTTACGCAACAGTTACATTCTGTAAGGTATAGCACAAGTCCAATTGTGCACAACTACTCAGAATTTAGTACACATATGGTCAAATATGTATGTAATACAAATGGGGGCCCAGTTGAGATTCAAACTCCAAAACACCAGAACCTGATAGGCCACAGCATGACTGCCCCATTGCCTGTGTTATCACCCAGCAGTATTCTTCTGCCACATGTCTCTGCACTTCCATTACCTAAAGAAAAATCCCTTTTTTAATTTTTTAAAAATGGTGTACGTCTGAAATTCCATACATCAGGGAATGTCTGTACGGCAAATTGTTGAACGCAAACAGAGAGAAAGTATTTGCCAAAATGCCTGTAAAATGCACATACTGTAAATGCAAGTATTGCAGACTTCACATCAGGAAGGTCTGCATCCATACCACTTCCAATATGTGCAAGCTCTTAAACCCAAGAATGAAACAGCTCAAGCAATTTCTGACAATGTATTGTAGAACACCAGTAGCTTATAAAACATACTGTGTTCTGTGATGAAGCCCAATTTAAATGCAACAGAATAGCCTACTGCCACTACACTTATGTATGGTCCTCCAACAATCCTACCGTTCCACTGCAAGCAACTTCCAACATTACTCTCTGGTGAATGTGTGGTGTGGCCTAACTGACAACAAACAAACTAGCCCACTTGTTTCTGATGGATGTTATAGCAGCAGGCTACTGTATACACTGCCTTGGACTAACTGCCACTTCTTTGTGAAGACACTCTTCTCCAAGCTAAAGCCCAATTAAACATACAGCACAACATGATAGCACTCTACCTCACTTTGGTCAACAAAGTGCTATGAGTCTTATATATATATGTATAAACAGGGAGGCAGGCTGTGTAGGTCAGCATGCCTGGGCACTCCGTTCACCAAACTTGAAATCCCTCAATTTCTACTTGTGGACATATGTAAAGGAAAGAGCAGGCACATGATAAACCCTTACAGCACATCATGGAAACTCTTTTCTCATACAGAACAATCACAAAAGCATATGGAAAGCAAGGCACAGTGTATTAAAACGAACTCACTTGTGCATAGCCAATGCAGGAGGAAATTGCGAGCACCAAGCCACATAAGTACAATCATTATGTCATACCTGAAGGGAAATGTAACTATATAACAACATAATAGTTGAAATTATGTCCCATATAGATATAGCATTTTTCACTCACGATACCCATTGAATAAATAACCACCTGAAGTTTGGCAGACATTTTATGAGTCACCCTAAATACAAAACTGCAAACAATAAACTGGAAGAATGAGCACTGACACAATCACCTAAAGCCACTATACAATATAATACACTTTGAAAGTATGTGCAGAATATAAATGCATAGAGAGTATTAGTGGGGAAAAATGAAGGAAAGAACCACATGGAAGAACTACACACAGATCAGAGGATAGCAATAAAGTGGATCTAAAAGATACGGGATGGGAGGGCATGGACTGCATTCATATGGTCTGGTACACAAACAACTGGTGAGCTCTTGTAAACATGGTAATGAATCTGCAGATTCAATAAAATGTGGGAAATTTGACTAGATGAGAAACTACTAAATTCTCAAGAAGGACTCTGCTCCATGGTGTTAATTAAAACCCAAATAAAAAGACTTTACAAGGACTGTAACATATCACTGTGTAAAATTTATATCAGGACAAAAAGGTATCATACTTTGAACAATGACGACATGCAGATTTCCTTTGTAGTGCTAAACACTTAAAACAAAAAAATCTCTCACCATCAAACCCCGCTAAATATGCCACAGCAGCTATTAGCTGTTTCCCAAATGGTGGGTGAGAATCAAAGAAGAATGTCCTTTTCATATACAGACTCACATATTTTCCATAATGAAGTTCATCAAAACTGCAACAGAGAAACAGGGGTCACATTAGAGCTATGCTTAGCAATATCTACACAGGCATCCCAGGAACTTAACTATCACACTCTGTACACTTTACAATGTGTGTCAATTTATAGCATTTAAATGTCATTAAACCTCAGCTGATTGCAACTTATTTAAACTCCCACACCATAAAAGTTAACCCTTTGATACCAGAATTAAGTATCCAGTGTACTCTGCACAACACCCAGAATTTAAATGGCCACCCATTCCTTTGTACGTTCTTGGCCGATGACTTCAGGTGCATGAAAACTAAAAGTTTCTTTCAGCACCACAGGCTTAATAGCAAAAAAACACCCTCTGAAAAACAAATAACTTACACTATGCTCCGTGGTTCCTCCAATCTATACAACCGTGTCATAAGTCCTGCCAGAAAGAGCATTAGTGACATTACGTCCAGCTCTATATGGACATTAAATCTTCGGGCTGAGGAGTTACAGATCATGTTACTGCCAGCAGAATATGAATATTCTATACCCTTTTCAGGAATTGATTCTCCATCACCCTGAAACATATACACAGACCTAATCAAAGCTTAAAGCAGAAAATCAGGTTTAATAAAATTGTTTTCAGCAATTCAAATTTCACTGAGAATAGTTGCCTTCATATATACGTAAACAGTGTGTATTGACACTACTGGAGAAGGATGTGGTTCTATTACAGAATGTTAAAGCAAATCTTGTACCACATCTGAATAAAATAATGAATAAAATGAATGAATAAAAGGGGTACTAGGTTGTAAAGGCAAGCTTGACTGATCTTAAGCCACATGAATTTTATTTGTGTGGTAGTATGAAGTACTAATTTCACAACAGGAACCCACATACAGAAAGATAGGAGAAGAACGGACTTCAGGAATGATTCACAAGGAACCTCTGTGCCACACCTTGACACTGTTTAAACAATGCAGTGTACGTGTATAATACCATGTATTTAATGTCTATTAAAATTTATATACAAATAAACTGCTTTTATTATTTACATGGAGTATTTCTGGAGTGGCATTTGGCAAACTGGTAGCTCTGAGACAAACACAGGCCCTTACTGACAGTCAGGAAGTGACTGTCACACTGGACTGAGTATTTAAGCAGGCTGTTGCAACAGTTTAGTAATCACATTTAGTGCATCAAGCTCAGTGTAAACAACACTGTGTGTGTAAACCAAGGTTATGCTTGGATTTGTGTGTCTATAAGCTAAGGTTACGCTTCATTTTGTGTGTACTTCAACCTTGGTTATGCATTGGATTTGTTCATAGGCCCAACTGTTGTAACCAGTTTATACAATGCCTAACTCTCATCTTGACAGTACCAAGATTAGTCTTCAAGTTTGCACATGTATCACTCTTCACATCATTTTCAAAAATATTTGAAATGGTAGTGCAGAGAAGGATTTTAAAACACCTCACCAAATGTAACATATTAAGCACTGAACAATTTGGTTTCAGATTAGGGTTGAGGACTGATAATACAACTTACAAACTAACAACTGAGATTTTAAATGCTATGAACAATAATCTAATAGCAGTAGGAAATTTTTGTGATTTAGAGAAAGCATTTGATTGTGTTAATCATGATATTCTATTATCTAAATTGAAATTTTATGGAATTAGTGACAAGGATCTTCAACTGTATCATTCTTATTTGGGTAACAGATATTGCAGAATAGCAACATATAAAGACAGTGAGAATAGCAATAAAGTTTCAAATTGGGCTAAAGTAAGACATGGAGTCCCACAAGGTTCTATTTTGGGGTCTCTAGTTTTTCTTTTGTATATATGTGACTTACCCAAGATTATAAATAAAACTTCAGCACCTATAATTTTTGCTGATGATACTAGTATCTTACTTGCTGACTCTAATCTAACAGATCTTAACAAACACATTTGCATAGTTTTTACAACCTTAAATAAATGGCTCAGAGCAGACCAATTATCTTTAGACTTTAATAAAACAAATAATGTACACTTTACAACTAATAAAAATATGTCAGTTAACGTAAAAATAGGCTCATACAATAATTTTATCACCAACAGCTCCTACACAAAATTCCTAGGGTTGACAATGAATGTCTTGGAATAATCATGTTGATTTACTTATGAAAAAGGTAAGTAAAGCCTGTTATATAATTATAAATGCCAAAACAAACATGTCTGCCTCACCATTAAAAGTGATTATTATGCGTTTTTTCACTCGGTTATGAGCTATGGAATTATATTTTGGGAAAACTCGTCGCATAGTTCCATAATTTTTAGAATACAAAAAATGGCAATTAGAATTATGGAAGGATGTGGGAATAGAGTTACGTGTAGAAATTTATTTAAGAAATTACAAATTTTGCCTTTGACATCACAATATATCTTATCTTTATTAATGTTTGTAGTTCAAAACAAAAATTTTTTTTCAACAAACAATGAAAATCACAATTTAGACACTAGACAAAGAAATAATTTATACTTTCCTCAGGCAAACTTAACCATTTATCAAAAATGACCTTATTATTTGGGGATAAAATTTTTTAATTATTTACCCTTGCAGATTAAAAATGCTGCTGGTAACCAAAAAAAAAAAAATTAAATTGCTCTGAAAAAATTTTTGTACACTTATTCATTTTACACAATGGAAGAGTACCTCAGTCAATTGTGAATTAAGTACTGTATCACAAGATCTTTATTTTAGTGGTATATTGATTTAAGATTCTGTCGATGTGCATTGTATAAGCACTCTTGAATTATGTTTAAGTTCTGTCTAGGTACATTATGTACATATTCATTGATTGTATATTTTGAACTGATCACATCTCCTTGCATAAACTTGATTTGTCTTATTTATATATTATAATCACAACTCATTATTATATGTATCCTATTGTAGAGACTCATTTTGTACTTTGCCTGTTGTTATATAGTGACAAATTCTATATCCACTCTGGTGGATCTCTGGAACACTAAATTATTATTATTATCATCATCATCATCATCAAATTTCTCACTTCTCAGCTTTAGCTGGGAAATATCCACCTATCCTGGGATTTAGTAATCAACAGGATTAGGCTCAGTGGTCTTATTTATAGTTTAGAAAGTTTCTTACAATTGAACATGTGCCAAGAATTACAGGTTTTTGCATTTGTATATATGTATTTGGTGCAGGTCAAGTCTCTTTAGACTATGTGATAGTGACTTTGGAATTACTCCAGTAGATTACTATCGGGACCACTTGTGCTGTGTTTTGCTTCCACATAGCGCATATTTCATTTGCCAGTTCTTGGTATTTACTTTGTTTTTCAGTTATTGTTTTGGCGAGATTATGTGTGTTCGGGACAGCTATGTCTATCAAATAAGTGATCTTTGTTTTTTTATTCGTGAAAGTTATGTCAGGTCTGTTAGCAGGTATTGTTTTATCCGTAATTATACTGTGATTCCAGTACAGCTTCGTTCTCAAATACATTATTATTATTATTATTATTATTATTATTATTATTATTATTATTATTGTTGTTGTTGTTGTTGTTGTTGTTGTTGTTGTTGTCGTCGTCGTCGTCGTCATCTTTGTTGGTATCATCATCATCATCATCATCATCATCATCATCATCATCATTATTATTATTATTATTATTATTATTATTAAAGTTAGCATAAATGATGTCACTTACTGTACTCATAACAAGTTTCTTTCCATCATATAAGATTTAAACAGCACATCAAAATTCCGGTGTATGTATAACATCATTGCACAGGCATGTTCAATCTAAAATATTGCTTCTGTTGAACACGCAAATGTCTTTGAGGTGTCTGTGGGCATAGGCATAACCTGGTTAATAACACACATGTGTGGGGGCAAAACAGACAATCGGTGTTTAGGAACTTAATGAAGCAGTCAAGTTAGATACCCAGGGAAGACTGATTTGAACCAGTCCTCAATGCAAATACACCTCTTTCCCCCACTCTCACCCCATCTTTTTTTATGTGTGCCTCTTCAACTCAAAAGCCAAAAAATACTAATCTTAGTTAGCAAAAATACTGGAGAGGTGGGGGGCATTTGCCTCCCCCCAAGTTATGCCTATGTTTGTGGGTAATAAACTGCAAACGGTTTGATATTAGTTAGTAAATAAATGCCATTATTGGACATCAGCTTCAGGGATTATAGAATAGTTTCTATTCCCAACTGATTTCTTATTTAAATAATTACGGCAGATTCATATCAGTAGGTTAGCCTTGTAACGACGAAATTTAACCTGACAACATTGTAAGCTTCAGTCCACACAGCGGAGTAAACATGCCGTTTCGGTTATTTAAACCGATCAGTTAATGCTGCATAAGTAAACAATCGCAGTTTGTTTGGGGATTCATACAAAACATAAATGAACTCTGAAGGCAGAAGGAAGAATTTTTGAAAGCCAAACCTGGTAGTAAATAACCACTATAGTAAAAAGAATAATAGTACTTGGAATTGAATGTGTTTTAATAGTTAACTGCCAGTTAAAATTAAAAACCCTCAAATATAATATTAAGAGCAATTAATCACTATCACCGGCTTCGCTCTCACAATGAATGCACGTCAATACTGCAACCGTAAAATACTGCTGTTCTATCTTGTCAAACACATTGACAGAGAGTTAACCTTCAAAATGTACTTTCTAAACACTACAACAGCATCTCCATAATTAAATACAATGCATGCAATGTGAATTTTCACCTCAGCTCGTTCAAACGTTGGGGATCCATCGGTATGTGTATCTGACTGTGAGTCCACGTACTCCGCCCCTTTTTCTAGACATCCGCCTGCGTCTTCGAAACACGATTTCTCTTCAGGTACACTTGTGATCGACTTCCCTTTCACACATTTCCTCGTTGACTTAACTGCGCTTTGTATTTTCTTATTACGCTTTTCTAGTTCCATTTTACGGAAGCTAAATGTATGCTCAGTGCCCCTAACTTCTTTCACAAGCACTCCAACCGCGCCATGTTACTTCCAACGTCAACAGGTCGTTGACTTCCATGTAACGGTAGTTTAATGGACTTACTATTTTCCAACCTGACACTTACATATTGACACAGATCATCTAGTAGAGCATATTAATATACTGGTAGCAAAACATGTAATTATGCTGAGGATATACTCCTACAGTGTTCACATTCAACTCGATATACGCCGAAAGTGCTATGATGGGACCGATGGCTTAGGGTTTTGGGGTCCCTTTGTAAATCTTACCTACGGGCCCTGTCCGCGTCCATGTTGTTCATAGTCACTTTTTATAAAACTGTCATAGTCTTGACTTGCAAACAGTTGTTTATCCAAGTCTTTCTTCGTGTTGAAATTTTCGCGATTACGATTAAATTCGCCCGAATGATGAATGGTGCTCAGCTAATGTATCAATCAGTATATAATAAATACTTTCAATATATAAAAAAGAATATTTTGTCGTTACGATATGCTTGCGGGCCTTCTGTATTTGTGAGCCCTCAAGTTTCGCATATCCATCACGTTAGCTATGCCTCTGTACTGGGCGTCCTGAAACGCACGCCTAAAATATTTGTTTGAGCTTATGCATGGAAACTATCGAATGATATGCATTGTAGAGCACTATACTATAGCAAGACAGCTCACGCCACCAAAAATTGCATGAGATGTTTACACGATGTTTCTGACATAGATAAAAAAAATTTGATGACACAATAATAAGCAGTGGATCTTGGCCTCTTGTTTGCCAGATCACAACGGTACAATTTTGAATTGTGAGGAATGCAAAAAAAAAAAAAAATAATAGTAATCCTCGCAAAGAGGACGATCTGACAGCAATCATCCAAAATGTGTTGGTTTCTCTTACACCAAATTAAATGCGTAAAATCTGCCTGATGCGTGAGCTCATTCAAAAATTGCTGCCGTATAATCGAAGTTCTCATAATGCATATTATGGCCTTAGGCACACACAGTCACAGGCACTGTGGTCACAAGTCACTGATACTCATTGCTCTTTTCCGTGATTGTGACATGTGGAAGTATGCGGTTTGTATAATCTGTGGCGGTGAGTAATCTGAATACACATGGCGGTTTATTTTTGTGATGTGTTGAGCGACAAATTTAGTTGTATTTTAATTGTTTGACTTATTCAATAGTTGTAAACAGTGGAGTTGTTCGATGGTGTCTGATTGTGCCCATCACAATAGAAATCATGTCGTCGAGCGATGGTGGTATGAGCTGTCCTATTTGTTTTAAGAAATACCCTGCTGCAGAGATAGAAAATCATGCAAATAAGTGCATATTTCTCAATTCTGGGGAAAATGATGGGACATCGACGAAAAGAGGAGGAGATCATAAACAGACAAGCCCAGCCATGAAAAGGCAGAAGATGGATTGTCATGCTGAACAAGACCGTGTTCTTCAGTACCATAGTGTATGTAATAGCGGGTAACTTCTACTAAGACGTAAAACGCGTATGAAAATAGTAACACTTTCTTACTTAGTTTGGTTTGAACAGGGTTGCACAAGTCACGGGCGACGACATTTGGTACTGTGTCGCGTAATATTTGAGTCCTCGGTGTGGAACTTTCTTCATGTCACCGAATCGGCACGTAGAATTTTGGGGTCGCGCCCAAATTTTTGGAAAATTAGTATACCCTTGGGTCTGAAAAATAAAAACTGACAGTGTGCTAAAGTGGTGGTATGTTTAGTATCGTGTGTTGCATTTTTAATATCGAATACAAATTCGGTTGTCATATCTGTACAAATTGACAGTTTCTTTTTATTGGCATCATCAGTTTAATATTGAATATTGCAACGTGGATGTAATATTGAACCAGTGTGGTTGCCAAGACTTGACAGTGATACCTTATATCAGAGATTGTATTTGACATTTCAAGTTTTTCTAGTAGGAATGTTGTCCTAATATTAATTGTAGCCTTATGACAGTCATTTTATTTTTTGTTGCTGAAAAAATATGGCTTATGGATTAAAATTTTTATTTCTCTTAATCTGTTCACACTTATTTAAGTGGTCATTTATGAGTGTACATAGAAAGGTCCAGTTATTTTGATGGGAAATTTGCCATCTCTTTAAATCATTATAGTGAAGAAGTATGATAATACACAGGAGAATTGCTGTTTAACAGGAAATACAAGGTCCAAGTGGTTCAAGCTTTTTCCGACAAAGCTTCACAAGCCCTGTACCATTGGCAGAACAGATGCGTCCCTCAGATTTAACACATTATTTTGGACAAGAGCATGTTCTTGGCCAGGATAAGGTTTTACGGACATTGCTTGAGAAGAGAGATGTACCAAGCATGATTCTGTGGGGACCACCAGGATGTGGGAAGGTATTACCATGAAATATGAAACAATTTACTCTATACCATTTACCTTTTCTTATAATAAAATGTGCTAAGTCAGACTTGTCATTGTATAACATTATTTTTAGTCTCCAGAACAGTGAATAAATTTTCACCTAAGCAAGGAATTTTTTGTTGTTATAGAATTCACAGGATTATCACTACAACTTCACATTGGATCAAATGATCTAATGGAAATGGAAATGGATCTAAGATAGTTCAATCCATTTCACATTTTCCTGACTCATTTCTTTCAGTTTGAAGTATGGTTTTGTGATTCGGACAACAGACAAGCAGTGGTCTTGCAGTTTGTGAGTAAAACTAGCCTGATATTTTAGTAGATCATTGGTCAGCTTTCAACAGTTTTCAGTGGATTAAAATAATGATTCAGTAAGTTAACTGGCTACAAGATGGTTGACAAGTTCAGTCTCTGGCACAGAGAGGGAATTTCCCCTTTGCTCACCACACATGTCTGGGATTCACTCAACCCCCTATTCAGTCACTACAGGAGTCTTATTTGCTGAGTAACTAGGCTGGATCATGAAGCTGACAATTTCCATTTAGGGCTAAGGTTGGGACTGTTTTATGTCCCACCTTCATGCACCTTCCCTGTGTTCTGCTGGTGCACAGGGACTATGTGGAAAATATTTCAGAAAATATTTCAGCTTCCCAGTTCTGTATCCATTATCACTTACCATTATGTGTGGTTGCATGACAGGATGCATGATAATTTTCATTACTGGGTAGAATCTAAAAACCAAGCCACTGCATATTTCTGAATGTTATTTTCTTTCAGACAACACTTGCTTACATCATAGCAAACCAGTGCAAGACAGATAATCAGGAAGCAAGATTTGTCACAATGTCTGCCACCATGTCAGGTGTTAATGATGTCAAGGATGCAGTGAAAATTGCAAAGAATGAACTCAGATCTTTTAAAAGGCGAACAATTCTTTTTATGGATGAAATTCATCGCTTTAATAAATTACAACAGGTATTAATGTATATTTTGGCTATAATCTTTTCTGGCCAATTTTTAGGATATCATCTTCCCATATCACAAAGTCACTTCAGTATATACAAGGCGGTGCTGATAAGTCCTTAGCCTGACGTACTTCCTGATGTTGTAGGATGGAATCGATAGTGTCGTTGGAAAGAGGGGTCTGTTTATGTGCCAAATTGCAAGTCTTTTCTTGTTACAAAGGCTGAAAGGCATGTCAGGTGATGCGCGTGATTTCAACAACATCGAGACGCGAGCTGTCATCAAGTTTTTTATTTTCCTGCAAGGGTAGGCACCGAAGGAAATTGACATCATTCTGACAGAAATGTTAGGGGAAAATGCAGGATTGTATGCCACTGTCAAAAACTGGGTGGCCCAGTTTAAACGTGGTGATTTTTCCACCTGTGATGCGCCTCGTCCTGGACAACACAAAACAGTGACAACCCTGGAGATTATTGATCAAATTCACGAGCTAATCTTGGAAGACTGCCGGATTTTGGCCAAATCAATACCTGAGCAACTGGGCATATCACATGAGCGGGTTGGGTCTGTCATTCATGAAGATTTGGACATGCGGAAGCTCTCCGCGAAGTGGGTCCCGAAATGCCTGAATGCAGATCAAAAATGTCAATGGTGCCAGTCATCTGAGCAACTTTTGGAATTTTTTCGGTGCGTTCCAAATGATTTCCTGCTGCGATTGGTGACTGTGGACAAAACCTGGTTATATCATTACAACCGGGGGACAAATCAACAATCAGTGGAGTGTCGGCATAGCGGCTCACCCCGCCCCAAAAAATTCCGAGTACAAAAATCTGCTGGAAAAGTTCTCACCTCGATTTTTTGGGATCAAGATGGTCTCCTTATCATTGATTATCTTCCAAAGGGCCAAACTATCAACGTGGAATATTACTCATCTCTGCTGGTGCAATTGAAGGACATTTCGAAAGATAAATGCTGCGGGAAGGTCACCAAGGGGGTCTTGTTCTTGCATGACAATGCCCCGGCTCACCAGGCACTTGCAACCCAGAAGAAACTGGCCTACCTGGGCTTCCAGTGTCTTGATCACCCACCCTATTCTCCGGAT
>JGI20166J26741_11867807_pt1 | contig 20242 bp, 16 predicted proteins | sample TergutCu122P5_FD_26741 | JGI IMG/M metagenome (IMG submission 26741)
AACTTTCCAGGTATTTCTGATCTGCTGCCCGAAGCGTCCAAGTTTCAGCACCATACAAAGCCATGCTCCAAATGTAGCATTTTATTAGTTTCTCCCTCAAATTTAAGTCCAATTTGCTGGTCTTCTTGCTGAATGCAGCTTTTGCCATGGCAATCCTGGATTTAATTTCACATGTACATCTTCCACCATCACGTATATCCAAAAAAAAAATAATGTGAGCTAATCTTCTTGTCCAGTTTTATCACATAGTAATATTTATGGGCTTATGTTACACGACATAGAACAAGATGTCAGTCTGAAATTTGTTATCTTGACCATGTGACCATACTGTATATCGCATGGTGGGAGTGAAAATTAAAAAGTGTGACCATGATTTTGTATGTATGCAGATTCATCCGGCATTAAATTGTTATAGAAAACAGTTCTGCTTTTTTTACCAATAGGTTCACAGTTTTTTTTTTCTATTATTTGTTTGAAATTTAGTTTGTTGTGGAGCTATAATTATCTAGTTCCTCTTATTCTGTTTGTTATATCAGATTATGTGTAAAATTTATTTTTCTGCTGCACCTGTGTATATACTTGTAAGATTCATAATGTGAATGCATGGCTTGTTTCAGGGTTCATGTGATTTTCTTAAAGTCTGGTTTTTGGGTGTATCCAGTGCTTGACGTTCTTAATTGGTGGCAACGGATCATTTTCTTTTTAAGCTGTCTATTTCTGCAAGCAAGCTTGTACATTGTTGGAGAAACTCTTAATAAAGCAAAATGGGGTAAGACGATTATTTGAGATTTAATGCATTTGGTCTGGAAAAATAAATTTACACTATTTAGGTCCATAAAGCAATTACATATTTGTTTCATTATGTATTATAAAATGAATTTGCATAGCATTCATGTTAGAATAGCAGATGCACATATTTCCTGTACTTGATTTCACTGATTACAAAATCCTTGTTTACTTACACTGAATTGGTGACAAAGGTCATATCATTTTTATAGTTTTCTTATTCAAGGTCCTATATCCAGCCTGATGATGGCTACACATGTACAGCCAAAACATTTTTTACAAGTATGATAAAAATTGTTCATAGACTGTAATCCCTTTTTTCCTCATATGTCATATTTATCACTGAACATGATCATGTCATCACAATATGTATCATCCTGTGTGCATTCCTTTCACCATGAATCTCATATATTTCAGTCTGTACTGTACCAGGTCTGCCAACACATAGTTATAGATCCAAATACACATAGAAAAACCAAATTTAAACAAAGTTTAGGCTTTCAGCTTTCATATTAGTGACAGACTGTATTCTGCCAAGTTTGGGCTTTCATATTACTTCAGCACACCAGCCACTTAAAACCATGCCCACTATGACTGCAACCTGCATTCAGTATGGCTGCCATCACCACACATGTGAAAACATACCAGTGCACAAATGAAGGTACACATATCGATTACAGCTTTCTTGCAAAAATTGTTATTCTCTGCAGAAACACAAGTAATATTATATAAAAATCTTGGTGAATTTTATAGTTCTAACCACTTAGTATTACAAGGGATATAAGTGGTCACCTGTTTTGTGTTAGTGTCAGGCAATTAATATCATATATGTAACTTGAAACTAAAGAAAGATGCACTTTGTTCAATGTGCTTGTCCGTTACATAAGACAGCCCAGTGGACAAAACACTCAAATCTCATAATTTAGATATCCATTATTCTGTTTCACTTAAAAGAACTCACATTATACATCACATACTTCTGTTATAGGTGTAAAAAACATATTTTGGAAGAATATCTGCCATCTTGGCAATGTTCAATTTTACACAAGTATCAGTCAGTACTGGTCGTGTGACAATTCCTCCTCTGTTTCACAAGTTTGTCACACATCACTGTCATGTATGTAATATTTACACTAACATGCTTTGGGTAGGTATTATTTGGAAAGGAGAAAGGATGAAGTTAAAATACACTACATGTCTCTTGTAGTATATAGAATCTAAGCGTTGAAACTCTTAGTATCAAAACTGGCATTGTACACAATCATCATCCCTCACATTGGAGTTCCTCTAACCTGATAAAGTTTGTTAACTCTTATCTTCGTTAACAGCGCACACATACAGGACCAATGATATGCTTGTTGCAAATTTTTTTGCTTTATTCATTGCAGGGAAAGTGCAAAAGCAGTTGGAGGCAGGCAGAATTCACAAGAAAATAAAGTAACTGCACATGATGTGCAGTGAAGGAACGCTAATTATGGTCTGTGAAGGATGTAGTAGAGTACAGAAAATGACTTTATTTAACATGCCTTAAAAGGAGTTTCATTCTTGTTGTTAATTTACTGTTACACTAGACTGTTAAATGCAGTTTGGCTATTACATATATATATATATAGTCATCACAGAAGTTATTTTATGTCATGACAACATAGAACAGGTTAGTAGTGAATGAAAATGGATGAGTATAATGTGGTTACCAAAGGTAGTTTTTATGTGTTATTGTTTTTCAAGGTACTGAAGCGGGATAATTTGGGAGCGTTTTAGCAGCACTGTAGCTAAAACATTATTGTGGGAGTTAATGTTAATTCAGTATATATTATGTATGTGTAACTTAATGCAGACATAACATTAATAATCAAAAGTTACTACAATACAGAGAAACTTGGGCTTCTCCTTAATTACAAGTATAGTTGGTACTGAACTTAAATGTATCCATTCTTTTTCTGAAAAAGCACAAAATCAAAACACTGTAGACACTGTGTTGTCTGTCCAGTACTGTAGTGAGATAATGTAGCAATTTATTCACTGTAAATTCCAATAGCAATAATGCAGTACCTTATTTCCTATGTGACTTAAAGCATAAAGGCAGCTGACCATGAACTTCAACATTGAATGTGATGAAATGTCACTGGCATGGTCTTATATGTACCTTTATTGTAGATTAGTATGATAAAGCTTGAAATATGTAGCTGCATAAAGAAATAGGAGCTTGCATATTAAAGAAATCATTCCATATGCACTGTTGATATACACATTTATAGGCAGTTGTATAAGATTAGGGAACTTTGTCTTACATGATTTGAAACACAATGATCTTGTCATGAACTGGCTGATCTATAGTCTGGACAAATATGTCTAGGTGTTAGTAACACAGTGATGATGCAGTGTCTTAATATACTATGGGTAGGACATACGATATTCAAGTTAGACTGCAATAAATCTTGTTTCATCCCAAAAGCAGCTGAATGTTCAGATTATTATATTAACATATAAGAATCTCCTAAAATGTTTTCTGAATCTCCATTAAGGACCTTTTACAAATCTCTATGTACCCACCAGTACTGGGTGGTTACAAATTATTGGACATTTTGGGGGTCTGCAGGCCTACATTCTACTCAGAACACATCTGGGAAACTTTCTTCATACAAAGCAGTTGGCCCAAATTAAAGTTTTTTCCTTCCCATGTGTTCATAATTTTTCTGTTAGTGGTGTGATGATCAGATAAACAGCACTGTATACAAAAATGTAACTTACTACAAAAGAGTCTCCCATGTCCAGTTTTTTTCACGTGTGGTTACAAGGTGCTCAGTGTGGTCCTCTTTGTTAATATGACCCAACACATGTCCCACCTGTAGGTAATTTCCACCTACACTAGTCATAGCATATTCTGGGCATATATCATTACAGCATTCTGGATTCAGTCTTGAGTGCCTCTGTTGACTAGCAGCAGAATTATGAACTTTCACTTATGCACAACACTTGAATAGCTCTGTAGTAAGAAGTTTTTTGTACATATTCTCAGTAGAAAATTACAACCCCCCAAGTCATTGGCAGATCTGTAGCCATCCTGTATGTAAAGGCACATACTCATGACAGGTATCAGAATGACTGAGGTCTTAAGTATTTCTGTATGTATGGGTTTAAAAACTGATGGAATGCATTTCCCAGATACCAGAATAAACAGCAACAGACTTACAGAATGCCAAACGAGATATGTTGAAACTCTCTACAATTTGATCAAAGTCTGTTAAAGTGTATAAAGTAAAAGATGTCTGTAGGATTGCTGTTTTAATATTGACTGCTGAAGAAATGCTGTGAAACAGTTAAGATTAAAGTATCTCACATAAACCTAATTTCTATCAGAAATCACTGATAGTTCTGCCCCAAAATTTACAAAATGTGAAACCTTAAGGTCTGTTGCCCTAATTATGCTGCTGTATTCTCAGCCTTGGTATGAGACTGTAATCTGCCAATTGAAATATTTAATTAAACCTATATAGACTGTTTACTGGTTTTGTGCATAATGTATTAGATGCAGTTCTTAGAGGATAGCCAGTCCACAGGGGAACAAATATGCAATTTGTGTAGTGCATTCATGAAGAATTATGCATGTATGAAGCATCTCACCGAGTACCTTGTACTGATTACTTTTTAGTGGCTATTTGATTGATTTGCCATCAGCCATATCGATATTTGATTAACAGTGGTAATGATTCTGGTTTGGTTTTTGAAATATTATAAGAGGTCCTATATAAATATGCAAAAAATTTTCACAAATTTTGTAGGTACAACAATCTTGATATACTAGTCACTAAGTCTTACATATGTTTTTAAATCAAAATGTCATCATTTAGCATTTCTTTTCCATTTAAAAGAACCATAAAACTAGTCGACTGTGTGTCAGAATCTAAACAAGTTAGGTCTGTGTGAATGCCGTACATACTGGGATCCCTTGCAATTGAAGGAAATTTTTTTACAAGTTAAGTATATTATTGAGACATGTATGATTTTCTTATAAACACATGATTCATTTCTGATATAAGGTGGCTGTGTATGTGGATCTTCTTAAGTCCTTGTACAACAAATGCTTTCTTGCCCAATTAATACAGAAATATGTAACATGTTGGTTGTGTATACTAAGGTCATCACTATAGTCTGCTGGCATAACAAAAGCAGTATTGCATTGTGGATGAAGAACTACCCAAAAACTGTTCATTGCAGGCAAGAGAAACCTACCCCTCACATCAGCAGGCTGCAAAGATTGACAGTGCAGTAGCTTTGACAAGCCCTGAGCCTATGTGTATTGCTTTAGCACGGCTCAGTAAATTGTTGAACAGGTAATATGCAGTGAGCTTATGCCTATGTAAAAAGTGGCAAGATCCTGGCAGAAGTTTCAAGATACTGTAGTTCCATCCAGAGGTACTATTCATACAAAGATGAATAAATTGTGTACAGGCTCTTGGTTTGAAAAGCCTGCAACCAGTCCAAAATTGTGCAGCCACAAGTTGACACAAATCATGTCTTGTCTCCATTCTGCCCACATGGCAAAACATTATCCTTGATTCAAGACATAGGATGAAACTTTGCCTCATAATAATAGAAGCTTTAAGATTTTATAAGCAATTAACTTATTGTATTTGCTTTGAAATCCTTTAAATATTTTGATATTCATTTCTCTTTTCAAGAACCACCTGTTTATACCATACCAACCCCAGGGTATGTATTCAGCCAGTTGTACCACTTATAATAATTTTGAAGAGTGCATTTATATACTGTACTTCCAACAGGCCTACTTTATATATTTTTTTATATTGGAGCTATCCATTTTTTTTAATTTTGTATTCATAATGTTTTGACTTCAGGGAAGAATCTCCTAATTATAGATCTTGGTTGCCTATAAAATATCTCCAAACATGATGGCCTGTTCATCTGTAGAGCATAACACAGAGAGTAACAGTGCAGCCTATTCTGATAAATTGTTGTGTGCAATGTAGTCACAAGAAATTAAGCACGAAAAAGGAAAATAAAAGCCAATATTGGCTGGATTTCTGTTGCAGTGTAATATATTTTGTACTTTACAATATACTCAATAGCCTTGTTACTTAATGTGGGTGGCCACTTCTTCTGTACAGTATATTACAGATGGTGACAGTGCAGCCTATTAGCCACAAGAAATTAATTATGAAAAGAGAAAATAAAAGCCAACATGGATGGAGTTTTGTTGCAGTGTAATATATTTTGTACTTTACACTATACTTAGTAGCTTTGTTACTTAATGTGTGATGAAAATGTGTAAGAAATCAATAAAAGGTTTCATGTAAATCCTGCCATCTTTCATTTACATTCACATTTCCTTCAGTACACAAAATTATGTCACCATGACCTCACATCAACAGCACACTCCATAACTAACTCATGAAGACCCTTATCATTAAAACAGTTATTGGAATGTCAGTTTTTCAGTACAATGAACCTTCCTGGATACATTAAAACATTAACAGGTCAAAATCATCTTTGTATTGGAGTAGACATTATCATCAAGTATTTGGTACAAAAATTCCATAGCTATATGGATATGACACTTTTTCTATTGGACAAAACTGAAACAAGCAGTGTAGACTTTCAATGAGAAGACAAGGCTGATGACAATGTTCCCTACCACAGCAAAAGGTAAATATGAAGCAACAAGGGATACGGCATTTAAAACAATTTCATCTTCCTTGATGTATTTAGTTGTCATCTCCCCAGCTGTTTATGGAAGATGAAAAGAATGTAATAAAAATAATACAAACCTACAGGAGATATAAAATAATGAAAGAAATGAACAGTTTCCATTCTTAAAATAATAATTAACACAGGTATTATGTATAAATAAACAAATTTATTGTCTCTGAAAATTCAGTTTCTGACATTTGATTGAGGGTATATAGATACAAGGGAACAAACATGCAGTCCTTCCTCCCTCTGAAAATGCAGATTTAGTTAAGTAATTCAGTACACTGTATGGATGTGATCAGGGGGAGGGTGCAGTATGTTGCTTCTACCTCCCATGCCTTTACAAAACTGTCATCGTTCTCTTCTAAACTGCAACGACTAACATGCTGGCTGGGCAAGTTAGGTAGCAACAAAGCTTGCAATGCAAGTGATAAGCCACCAAGTTAATTGCATCACCCACCAGCTGCTTCAGTGTCACGTACTGTCTTGTGAAGCACGGTTCACATGATGGCATTCACGAGACTTAAAAAATACCCAAACTCCATAACTGCCAAAAATCAGACACATGTTTATATGAACTGTTTTGATCATAAAGACCTAGGAAATCATCTAGAGATGTCTACAAGTCATGGATCACCCTGTATGTTAGGGGTAATATACTACAAAAATGTGGCTTGTCAAAATGTGGGAGGCTGTCCCTCTAAGAATTTTATACTGAGCACTAGCTGTGCACTGTGTAAGATGGAGAACAATGAGAAAGCACGCTGGAAGAGATACTGTGTTTACACAGGCATAGAATTACTGTTTTCTAAAGTGAACTGAACAGTATAAGAGCACTGAGTTTTAATGTTTAGTTCCTGAATAAGGTGACATAAGTATGGGGAAACATATACAGGGGAGACATACTGGAGACTCCTGTAGCTCAGTAAGATGTAAATTATACTGACATTTTCAAAAAAGGCAAAGCACACAGCGTGCAAATACTGTGGTAATTATTTGACCATATGGGAGTAATACCAGCCTGCAGATGTACAGATATATACATTAAGATCTTGACATTTTCCAGTAAGATTATCCAGCACCATTCTTTTTTTAGATGTGTTATTTAACAATACTGTTAACTTATTAGATTATATAGCATCAGTGACAGACAAATGAAGGAACATGGAGCATTGGGAGAATGACAGTGACAGGGAAAAACCAAATTACTTGAGAAAAACATGTCTCAGTGCCACTTGTCCATCATACATCCCACATGGACTTGCCTGGAACAGGATCATACTAGATGAGGAATACACACAGAAGACATCAGAGCAACACCATCATGTAAAGAGAAACAAACTTTGGTTACAGACAGAAATTTTCCTAGAATATATTTACGGCTATATTCTAACACAAGATGTTTAAAATTAACTTCACTCTTCTTCATACATCATTATTGGCACAAATTGTTACTGTAATGAACAAAAAAAGTGGAATAGAAATATCAGCATAATGCAGACAGGTCAACCAATGTTCACTAAGGGCATTCACATTTTTTTTCTCTTTACCACCACATTGTGAACAGCTATGGGGTACACTCATCACCTTAGTTAATGGGTACCAATGGCTCTTTATCCAGTAGCAAATTAATTTCATTCAGTGTGATACCTTACTGACTGCCAGTTTTCCATCCAAAAACATAAAGATTAAGATACACAAAACTATTAAATTTTGCCTGCTGTGTTATATGGGTGTGGAATTTCGTCTCTCACACTGAAGGATGAACATAGGCTTAGGGTGTTCAAGAACAGGGTATTGAAGAAGATATTTTGGCCTAAGAGGGACAAGGCAACAGGGGAGTGGAGAAGACTACATAACAAGGAGTTTTATGATCTTTAGTCCTCAACAAATATTGTTCGAATGATCAAATGAAAAATAATGGGATGGGCAGGGTATGTGGCATACATGGCAGACAGGAGAGGTGCATACAAGGTTTTGAAGGGGAGACCTGATGGAAAGATACCACTTGAAAGACTCAGGAATAGATGGGAGGATAATATTACAATAGACCTGCATGAAGATGGATGGTGGGCATGGACTAGAATGATCTTTCTCACGACAAGGACAGGTGGTGGACTCTTATAAGTGTGGCAATGAAACTTCAGGTCCCATATAATGCAGGGAATTTGACTAGCTGAGGACCTGTCAGCTTCTCAGGAAGGCCTCCAATCCGTGGAGTTGGGTAGTTAGTTAGGTAGTTAGTTACTCAGTTCATCAGTCAGTCAGTTAGCAAAACTGAATTTAAAAGACATTTTTGTACAGGATAAGAATGTTGTAATTAAAGAAACTGGTAATTAACATGAACAGGGTGTGAAGTAGTGAAAGTACTTCTGACAACAGCAAGCTCTTGTCATCACTCAATAGAAGATATGCAGTCAAAAGTTTCAAACTTCTGTGTGTCCAAGTCTAAATGTATGGCATATGATATTCTACACTACATGATTTGTATGTTCATAAACAAACTGTGCACAGACTTTCATGTGGTTAAGCACACACATGGTGTTTCTGTCCAAGTTGTATGTAATTCAAGTTACATACATCTGGTTGCAGAACCAAAAGATTCAGCACCACCACAGTTACAAAGTAATAAAAGGAGTGGGATAAAAATTGAGTACTTTGGTGCTCTGCAGTGTCAAAGGATTTTTGCTGTAACAGCCCCTGATGATAAGGGTCATAACAGATTTTGGTAGAATGACAACAGTGAGGCAAACACCAAAATATTAGGGATAGAAAACTGGCCCCCATGCCAGTTTGTCCATCACAAATCCACAGACTATCCTGGTAATGAACCCAGGTCTCCATAATGAGAAATTGGTGACTAACCATGGAGTTATGTCTTGTACTTAATTATACAACAAAGACAAATATGCACATTATGACAGCACACATTAATATGTTATAACTACACAATGTGAAAGCTGCCATCTTCATTTAAAGCGAGGTACACAGCTGCCTGAAAACTGCTGTTGCTTGTAATGTGTATCTGCCAATGTATGCATGTTTAAATAAACATCACAACTGCACACAAACATCACAGCAACACTGGTCTCCATTGGAGTTCAATGCTTCTGTCATCCGCACTTTTACTTCTCACAACATCCTTGTCTTGAGCACTCTTCTTCCTCTCTGGTCTGACTGGAGGTCCCACTTGATTGTTTGCTGTAAGTTCTTTCACCAGCTGTTGTGCATTGTAACTATAGTTGAGTCCCTTACTGCTTGGACTTGCTGAAGTATAACCACTCATCTTATTCATATGTGGTGACTCACTCCTCTCAGTATGCCTTTGTGGCCTTGAAGGAAGCAATAAGGATCGAGATGGAGGTGGAGATACCTGGGTACTTTGGCTTGTGCATGCTTTTAATGGCAGTCGTAAAGTGTGCGTTGCATTTCCTTCCTGCATTTCAATACTACCTATAGAGAGTGAAGTCTGAGTCCCAATATTACAAACCTTTACTGATTTCTTATCATCGCTGTTGGTCTGGTTGCAGGGTGCAACTGTTATCATGCGAATTTTACCAGTTCCAAAACTGTGAGGACTGCCAACTGATATGCCGGAATGAGAGGATAAAATGGCTAGCCTAGACAGCTCTGGGCAAAATGAAGTTGACCCATCTGAAACACCTGCAGCATCCGCAGGTGGAATGAAATTTAGTTTATGTGGTGCTTCATCATCAGATTCTTCAGTAAGATACAATTTTACCTCATCTGGTATGTTTCTGTTCCTAAAATCTGTAGTTTTAATTCCATGTCCATTGCTATCCACTGTTTTGCTCTGACAGCGCAATTCACTACTTTGTTTCCTGTAACAATCACCAGCATTCTTAGTATCACTTGTGCTGATGGCTTTATCATGGCAGATTTCTACACTGTCATTCATTTCAATGCTTCTGCCCTTTCTCTCAGTATTCAAGTCATCCCTCCTGCTGTTGCATTGCTCTACATCCAAATCCACTGACATTCCTACTCTCTCCTCATTCTCTGCCACTGACTTTTCACTGCCATCTCCTTCACTTTTGTTGACATCTTCTAACTCCATCTCATTAGCTTCTCCACGCAAGAAGACATCAAATATTTTTGCTGGTCCAGGGATCTTCTCATTACTGTTTTGCTCTTCATCACTCATATCACGACTCTGGATTGGCACAACAAATGGCAAACTAACTTTTGAACTGCTTAGACCTGCATTACCGACTCTCCTCTTCTTTAAATTGGGAACTAATGATGGGATATTTGTGTTGGTTAAACTCAGAGTTGACAAAATCTGTAATAACACAAAAATAATATAGAAATATACAAGTCATTTGTGTACCTTAATGAAGTGCATACATAAATACACATATGCAGAGCCATGTGCACAGGCAAGCACATATGCAGGCACGCACATGTGCACGCATGCACGCACGCACGCACACACACACAGTCTCCTGAATGCAAACACCCTAAAAATTATACAATTATTTTTCTTCAAATGTTAACACCTGTTAAATTGTACATCATGTCTATTTTCAAGTCAAATGTTTTTTTAACCACTGAACTGTAGACAAATTGAATTGCTGATTTATTCAGGGTAAGGGGAGGCCATGATAGTGACATTCAACAATATAGTAGTTTTATATTGTGAACTTTCATAATTACCTAGCAGCATGAGTACATACTGCATATGCATTACTGAGTAACATGTTATCTCAGTGTGATTAAAGGTCCCTGTTCTTACAAATGCTCCTTTGTATCTTATTCACAGATGTTTACTCTTACAGATGGCTTAATAGAACAAAATGCCATTTTTGCACATTTCTTTATTATTTACATAACTTTCCTTTATAAATTTTTAATATTTAACAGGCACGGGAAAATAGGAAAATCTAGAGTATTGAATGCACACACATACACAGAATTTCAGTCCTCACACAGCAAACCATTCTTACTATTATACATGTATGCCAAATGACAGTGACTGCCAAAAGCAATCTGTCATTACACAGCACGAGAGGCACCTATGCTTCAATCAATATTGCAGCCTCAACAGAAAATTCCTGGTGGCAGCAACACTTAATTCTACAGAGAGGTCAATACTGTGCCCACGAGGACAAGAAAATATGAACTCAACAGTGGCAATGTTAGTGTCACTGGTAACTGCGTGGCTGGAATCAGCACTTACTTGTTAGTCATCTCTTGTTACAAACTGATCTCAGATGGCCTCAGCATACTTGTCAAATGTTATTCACTTGAACAAAGATTGATCACTGCAGTAATTCTGCACAGTATAAGTCATGGAAAAAATAGAGTTGAGTAAAATTTTGTAAAAAGTACTCCTTTCCAACGCTGACTTTAAAAGAACAATACACAAAAGAATGGAACATTTTCAAATTATAGATTCAGTGCTTGATGAAAAGAAAACTTATATTTCTCTTAAATGAGACAACAGTACAAACACACTCTGCCAAAATTAGAGACAATGGTGTCACAAAAATTCCCAAGCAGCTAATGATGTTTCCTTTAGATGAGCTTACAGTGCAGTAAGTGAATGCATAATCACAGGGCCCGGGTTTTTTAAAAAAACATATCCTGCCCATTAGATTAAATTAATCCTGGTATCATTATTCATAGAAATTGTTTGTAATGCAACACCCCGACTCAGGTTGTGATTTCTAATACACAACAGAGGACCAACGGAAGAATCTTCTGGGGAAACCACTGACAGAGATGGTAACTGTTTATTTCAAAGTCTGGGTACCTTGCTTATGGAGAAAGGTCAGTACAAAGTACATATTAATACAACCGAGTTTTCCACAACATTTCTACCCATTTGCTTCCTTACATCTTCCAGAATAACCTCAATAACTTGAGTTACACAAATTTTAAATTATTTTTATTGTTAATCAGTTCTGAATGGATTGCATTTTTGAGGTCATTCATAATATATAGAATATTACAAAATTTACATTAGAACAAATGGAATACAACAGTCTCAGTGAATGGGACCAACAACAGAATTCATTTTCAATGTAAAATGTCTGTCTGGTACCAAAAGCTTACCAAATACCAATAATAAAAATGTAACATAACTTTGAAAAGCATAAAAAGCAAGGACGCTTATTTTAATAATAATGCAAACAGTGCTTGTACACCACAGTTATGGAGCATGACAGCAATCAACCTCATTAATATCAGTTCTTGCATGCAGTTTCAGATATTAAATGCACCTATCAAAGAGAAGACAGGGATCTTGACACACAGCATGCATAATTCCTGATACTGATGATCCAAGACAATTAAATAATGCACAGATGATATTTTGTGATAAAGGTATTATGATGATTACTGTCATCTAGGATGGGGCTGAGACAGCAGAACTGGTATAATAACTAGACTATAAAATGGACGACTGAGGTAGCGAGGCTTGATTTCTGGCATGGGTCAGAGGTTTTACTCTCCTCCAATGCATCCTGAATGGGTCAAGGGACCAATGTAATGCCATGTGGTCTGGTAAATTGAGTACTTCTTCAGGGCTGCAGAATCCCATTCAGTTTACACAGGTCCAATTGGATTACTCTTAGACCAAGTCCCTGTCCTACCTATCCCACACCACTGAATATTTCTTCACATGGGCATACATACATTTACCAGACCACATGGTATCTCTTTCAGGCGACAGTAATATTCCCACTCACTGTCATGAGAACCTCAAATCTCACAAATATTATGATATGTGGAACATGATATAAATCACAGCATTGCAACACACACACACACACACACAATCTGTGGATTTATACAAAATATCACAGAAGCCACCAAAAATATACTTGACATAACTGAAGACATAATAGTGAACAATCCACTGTCTATGAAAAAGTTACTACAGTAAAACAGCAAAGTTCAAGCTGTCCCTATCCATGCCACGAAGGGATACAGAAGGAGGCGAGGTACGGCTCCACTCATTTAGGGTATGAGGGATTTAAATCCTGAAGGAGCTTCTAATGGCCGGGGTACTTTTCCTCTAGATACCCGTTTTTGCACCTGCTGATATTATCTGCTGTATTTCATACATTTTTACAGATAAACACTTGAAATAAAAAGTACATGTTTAAGAGTGAATCCATTTACCCATTTCATAAGTTTGAAGAAAATCCACGTATGTTTATGAAGCTTAGTTGAAGGTCACTGTTTATTTTGTTTATTTTTCACTCTAAATTTCATTTTCTAGATTTTTTTCTTTTCAAATAGCTCTTGTTATGTGCAGAGACCCTGTGTTATAAAATTTGGAGCTGACTGTACATGTCATCCTATTTCTTTGGACATTGTTTAGATTTCAATCTAATAACAATGTTTGGGTTTGGTGGTTGTGCTGGTTTATCTGGGTGCTGTGGCAAATGTGTTCATATGCAATCAGTGGGAGAGAAAAGGAATGCACAGGTACATTTATTTCTACGTTTAGCACAATATGGGACCAGAGGCAAATGTCCTTCATTCTCCTGTAACTATTTCTTCCTGAATGTTTTGAAACACAGGTTCATGCTTATGTCTGTCTTCAACTTAACATTTGAGTCTGTTCCATGCAAGAGCAATAACTTGTGACAGGCCAGGCAATGCAGGTGCTTCAATCACCATCAGTCAGAAGATGTTGAGTTTGGTGTGTGCTGAGCAGGGTCGAAGTGCATGTAGCAGTTTGGCTACAAGAAGAAACCTTACAGGCAGACATTACAAAACTGATATTAGAATCAGACTCTGATGCACATTCATCAGAAGACAAAGATGTTTCTGCTCAGAGTGACAGTGACACAGGCGATACTACTGACACAGACTTCACACAGAAGACTGACAATACATACTGCTGATCTACTGTACCTGTAGTCCCTAAGTTTACAGGAGGTCCCATTGGGTTACAACAAACAGAAGCACCCCACATCAATAAAGACTCTTCCCCACTCAGCATTTTCACACAATTCTATTTTGAAAGTATACAACTGAAGGTGGAAGAGACAAAAACAGATATTATCACCAGTACCACTGGACAAAGGACAATCCCAACTGCCTGATGTGACTGTCCAGGAAATGTGTTTGTTTCTGGCAATTATTGTTCAGATGGGGCATGATCAGAGGGACACTATGAAAGATTACTGTTCGACACAGGAACATACTTCATGGCCTATTATGGAAACACTACGAAATGAAATGAGACAGATTCTATCATATACTTAGATATCTACATTTTAGTGAATGAACCTGACAAGACGGATGAAAATTATGAACTGTGGAAAATGAGAGCTATATTTGACAAGCTCAATGATTCATATGCTAAAAATTACAGTCTGACCGAACATTTAGCGGCTGATGAAATCATTGTGTTCTTCATAGGTAGAGTCATATTCAAACAGTACACACCAAAGAAACACAAAAGCTCTACAAGCTATGAAATTCTAAGAGATATACTTACAATATGACCATGTATTTAGGCAAGGGCAGGAAATGTGCGACTTCTTCCATGACAGCTACGCATGCAAGGGTTAACCACGTGGGACACAAGTTGTACATGGATAATTCATTTTCATCTCCAGCATTATTTGACAATTCACATACAAAGACAATATACTGCTGTAGGACTGTTAGACCAAATAGAAAAGGGATGCTGAAGAATTTTGGACATTAAATGAAACTGAAGAAGGGTGAACTAAAGACTAAGGTGAAAGGTAATATGACAGCCATAGTATGGAAGGACAAGGGAAATGTAAATATACTGATGAACATGCATTGTCCAGCACTGGAGGGTAATTTCTGTGATGAGCATGGAAAAGCTGTGAAACCGGCCATAATACAAGACTACAGTAGACACATGGGATATGTGGACATACCTGACCACATGACAAACTCTTACTCTATTAGCAGATGGACTTGGAAATTACCATAGTAATTACTGAACTGATATTTTTCAGTAGCATCTTTTTGATTAAATAAATGGGGGGGGGAAAGAGGGTGTGGATTTTACGGAAGGGTCTTTGTGAAGGAACACAGACTTGTCAGAAGGGTGTTTATGTGTGTGTATTTGCTCAACTTTGCCAATATAAGGAAAAAAGAAAAAATAAGAACCAGTGCCTGGAGATGTCTGTAAATAATTTGTGACCACTGGAAAAATCATAAGGCTGTTAGTAAGAAATATTAAGCCTCATTAATTTTAACTAGAATTACATTTCACACAATCTTTTATGCCTATATAAATTTTTTTAGACAAATATTTTGAAAAAGAGAGATGTAATTAGCAATGCACAAAAATTTAAAAACAACATGGTACTGTGGGAAAGTGTTTTCCCATTTGGCCATAAGGGCATTTAAATACTGGGACAGTGTTTTCCTGTTCGGACATAAAGGGTTGAACTCAGCACCTGATGAGGAATGGTGGTTAACTTCATACCCCAGCTATTTTACACCTGGGAAAGGAATCCCTGGTATCCACTGAACATGAGGCTGAGCCACTGAACCTTTAGAGAAGAACAAAATCTCTTGTCCCTACCAGTAATCAAACCCTGGATCCAAATTCTTACTTACTGAAATGAAACTGGTGACACAGACAGCAGCACAACACATGTGGAAAGACTGTAAAAGGGACCAACATAGTTTAGAGCTATGCAATGAATCAATGTTAACCAGCATTCTGGACCACAACAACAAAGGCTCTGTCATGTTAAACAGGTTTAAATGGGAAAAAGACCTTTCAAAATATTAATAACAAGTTATAAATCAATAGGAACATGAGACCATTAAATCAACTACTCGTAACTGAAGCTGAAAGGGTTGCAAGTGAATGAGCTCCAAGATGATGACCAGTGGGACAGAAGAGAGTGAACCATACAAAATGCAGTCATACCATTTGGCAGTGTAGTACTAATATGTGAAGTGGGCATGCTAAACACACACAAACATCCATAGCTCCAGCTGACTCACCTGGGCTCCCAGTTGACTTTCCTGTGACGTTGTGCTACCTCTACGAACAAAGACCGGACCTACACGACAATTTCGACCACGACCAAACTCTCTCCTGTTCTTCCTGTTATGAGTTTTTCTACCTCTGCCACCAGATGCCGCAGCAGCAGCTGTTGTTGGCATGGGAGTGGCTGCAGCTTTCCGTGTAGCTGTCACTTCAGCAATCTGTACGGATACCTGTGAGTCCAGTGAGTGGCGACGTGATTCCACAGACACCCTGACAAACAAATGTGATGTTTTCTTTCATATGGACATGGTTGGCAATACAAAATGCACAGTTCTGTATTTTAGAAATAGAATTATGTAGATGTAAGCAAGCAGCCGAGGAAAACTATTATGAGATTTATGGACAGGAACAACGATTTTACAACAGTTCCAAGACTAGGATCAAGGTGAAGTAATAGATTATAATTATGATTATGTAAAGAAAACAGAAGGACCAGTTACATTTGTTTATGGCATCAAGTGAAAGTGTGAAGGACCTTTTCAAGTACCAGACATTGAAAGACCCTAAATTAGTGCAACTGGACAAGATGTTGTAGAAGTGGTTTACAGCAATGTGTTCCGAAAGAAACCCCATAATTGGGCCTATAATAATTGAAAATGCCAAGTTTTTGTATGATCATATGAAAATAACTAACTAGTAAACATTCTTTGAAAGCAATAATAAAACAATCACCTCGAAGAACTTTGGTCAGTATAGGTAATGTCCAATAAAAAAGAATATTTGATAATCCTGCAAGAGCCTGGTGCCTTGGGTCCAGATTAAAAGGAATTCTATTGTACGAAGTTGACCTATCAAATCCACGAATTTCTTCATCACTCAGTACTTTAAACAGCTCACTTACTCCAAATTATCATAATAATATTAGGTGACCTGTATAACCCACACAGTTCCATATGCAGTACCTTAAATACTCGTAGTTCACTTCCAATATCTGTCTTAGTCCAAAAATGCTCCTCAGCACTGTTTTCACACCCTTGCAATTTGTTATTTTCTCAAAGTAAAAAAGCACATGTAACACCCATATAAAACAACTGGCACAATTATTGTTTTGTATGTCCTGATCTCAGATGATACTATAACTGTGTTGTAATGTAGGACCAGATTTGCTCAAATTACAGCATGTGCCATTACCTCCTCATACTGTAACTTATTTCAGAGTCTATGGAGTTATGTTGTTGACTTGAGTTCGAGCCTGTAGCCACTCCTATGAGAGCACCACGTCGAGTCATCAATTTTGGCAATGCTGCAGCCCAAGTAGAGCTCAAGTCCTGGGATGCAGCACTGTTCATGTCAAAATTCAGACCTGAATAAAAATACCAAAGTTTAGACAAGGAATGCTTTGAGGTTTTCCAAAGCATTAACACATTTTCCTTAATCTTCCCTTAAGATCACCACTGTAAAAACTGTGTACTTTAAGTCATTATCAGCAATCACAACTTCTGAATTACTGACTCAGCTATTACAGACAACTCTTAGCACTTCTCATTCTTTGAATCTAGACTGTACATAAAACCAGAACTGTAATAACTCCTCTTATAAACAGGTACAATGATGAACTATTTCCACTGCTGAGGCACTTTTTCCTTATTTGAAAAATATCTATAACTTCACAACTTCATCAATAGTTGGAGAACTACATCTCTTCCACTCTTCACAGTAAAATTATTCAGTGTGAAAAATGGTAAAATGACTTACCTACAGGATCCTCATGAGTGCTATGAAAACTAAGAGAGAGGCGACCTGCTTTGTTGAACATCTTCCTCTTTGCAAATGCTTGTGCAATGACCTTGTGTTTCTTCAGTCTAACTGGCTCTTCTACTTGGCTGTTCAAAGTCCTAAGAGTGAGAGAAACAGAATTATGTTATTCATTAACATATGCCATATTATTATTGTGACTGTTACATGTTTTTGACAAGGCTGTGATGGACATGATAGACAACATGAATATCATACTCCAGACAAATTTCCAACTTTCACATGCAAAGGGATTAGGAAGTTGCTATTCTGTATTACTGAAATCTACCTTTGATACCTCACATGCTGGAAAGGTCCATTATTTAAACGTTTGCCACGATATTTAAGTTCACGTCATTCTGACATTAGTGACAGTTAATTTTAATTCCCTTTACACACTATCTGTAAGTACATTTGGCATGACTGGGCACACATCTGTTCACTATGTTCTCCTGTTCAATGAGGCAAAAGGTTATTATTCTGGCAACTCACACACAGCTCCATCTGCAACAAAACGAACTACCACAGCACTTGATGTACTGTATTTCCATACCATACGAAGCACATTTACTCCCAGAAGATACTGTCTTAATTCGCACAAGTCTTATGGTACTAAGGTGCAAAATCTTAAAAAATGAAAGCAACATTGCACTGCCATTTTACTGAGTACACATTTGTGAATGTGAACATGAATACAATATTTTTTTCCAAACCTGTCTGCTAAAATTTAGTGTATCTTATGGACAGGTGCATCTTATGGCTGCTGAATATCAGTAGTTCTTTGCCAAAATATCAGGTTTGCAAGGACCTCAGCATAGATTCTGGGAAAAATTAACACAACTGCTTTTCACACTTTATGTCCATCCAGTTAAACAATGTGGCCATGTATCAGTACCTTCTAACTGTTTCTAAAGGCTCAAGTTTCCTGAGATGTGATGCTGTATTGTTGGGAGTGCAGCTCCTGACATTTCAGAGGACTGTAGTGGCATCATCTTCAGCGTCAAACAGTCCAAGAAGAATTATAGCTTTCTCTACTTCCTTTCTCTTGAGTCAAAAGTGTGTCAAACAGCCAATATCATCAACTCTCAAACACAGACGGATAAGGCATCCCATGCACCAGTATCAGATTTCCATATTATAATTTTGTTGTGTTGCATAAAGACATTGTTCCGTACCTCCTCACACATCTTCTCCAAGTGTCAACTGTGGAACTAGTCCACACCCATGATGACATGATGACACCTGCCAGGAACATTACCAGCAGATGTAACTGCAGCATGGAAAGACTCGGCCGTGAATCCATCCGGCAATGGTTTTGGTCCATACTGCCACTGCTTAATACCTGGCAGCTAAACAACATGGAAAAGTTATTAATGATTGAGCACATCTTTATCAGTCCTATCGGACCAGAAAAAATTACAAAGGTTATACTGAGTATTAAAAAACCATTCTAAAGTGAAGCTATTAATAAGAGCCTAAGAGAACAGATAATTCCATTCTAGCTAAGAAGCAACTGTGCAGTGTTATCATGCGTTTTCATCCAATTACAAATAGGCAGAAAATAATATATTACACTCAAGTAAAGAATCTTCAACATGCTATCTGAGACATCCATTTTGTAATTCTGATGTGTTTTCATTCAGCTTCTTATAAAGTATTACAATGACATGGAAAATTATAAAAATGTGTCATAATATAGGGTGTTTAACCCTTTGCCACTCCTATTTAAAGCGCTACTGCATGGGCAGAAAGACCGCGATTTTTCAGCGGGCATTTAAATTTACGTACTACACCAGAAACAGGTCTCCCCTCCAGGGGGGAAAAAAAATCATAACAATTAAACTAAAAAAGACAGAATTATAAACCTTTTTTCATCTTATTCCTAATAAATTTATGCATGTAATAACCTACTCGCCTAATTTTGCACCTCCACATTTCACTGCTCGTGGTATTCCAAAAAACACCCCACACGGCACAATGGAA
>JGI20166J26741_11868918_pt1 | contig 20230 bp, 5 predicted proteins | sample TergutCu122P5_FD_26741 | JGI IMG/M metagenome (IMG submission 26741)
CCCCTTCCCCCTTAATTTCTGCACTGAGCCTTTCATATTTCACTAGCCTTTATTTGGTTCTTGTTCACGCATTGTTGACGGGATGTACATTTTAAAAAACTTTCATTGACTTTTTCCCATGATGCATAGTTTGCAAGAATACTGAACACACATTTTGTTTAAGAGAATCCATTTCTCATACGCATTGTCCATCCAGTGTATGTGACTAATAAGACACAGCACACCCATCTCACATTGCGGTGCTGCAAAGAGGAAGACCCTGTGGAGTGAGTACCTCCAGCAAACTGGAGTCATTTTTAGGCACGTTTGCAAAATTGCAAAAGTGACTATTAGCTTTGTCATATCTGTCTGTGTCGTTCTTCTGTCCACGTGGAACATCTCAGCTCCCACTGGACGGATTTTCACGAAATTTGATATTCGAGTATTTTTTTAAAATCTGTCAAGAAAATTCAAGTTTCAATAAAATCTGACAAGAATAACAGGTACTTTATATGAAGACTTATGTACATTTATGATAATATCTCAGAATTATTCGTAGAATGAAAAATTTTTCAGGCAAAAGGTGTAGAGAAAATCAAAACACACATTTTGTGCCCAATAACTTTATCCAGAAAATCATGCCATTTGTAAGATAATGTGGAAAAATATGGTAGAGCCACACATGCCACAGATGATGGTACGGTGCATGTGCTTTGCATGCTGGATATCTAAGGCTACAGACACACACTCAGAATATGAAATAATTATTGCTTTTCCACAGCAACAATGGTTACACATACACACCTCAATGTTATGTTTATATGTACATTGCCCCTCATTTTCCTATGCTAGGGCACACATTTAGAGGTATTCTGTGACGTAACCAGTATGATAGAGATGATTAATACATTTTGTGAGTACTGTGGAAGAGGATATTTGCCAAATGAAGATTAAAACTTGGATAGCCTGTGTCCAGGATCGAGGGAAATGGAAAGAGGTTGTTGAGAAGACCAAAACTTTCAACCATGAAAGGAAGTTCAGCGCCTAGAAGAAGAAGAAGAGTACTGTGGAATTGGAGTTACTTCAGATGCACTTTTTCATAATTACCTCCTGCATTGTGATTTACATCTCTTTGGATCGCTGAAGAAGCACCTGCTTGACAAGCAACTTGCAGCAGACACTGATGTAAAGCAGGCTGTTAGCAACTGTTACAGGCACTTGAAGTCAATTTGTTCTATGCAGGGATACAAGCCTAGGTGCCATGGTGAGGTAAATGTTGCATTGGCAGTGGTGACTACATGGAGGTCTGATAGCCACCTGTATGCCATGCATATGTTGAAGATAGAACAAATTTCATGGCATTGGAAATGTTTGTTACCATATTTTTTGAAACTCTTTGTGTACAGAGAATATTAATGAAGCCACGATGTTTGAAGAACAGAATGGTTGTGAGCATCTTCATTTGCTTCACCTTCATTAGCAATAAAAATATTGTGTCCAAGCAGCATCATTTCTGGTGAACAAAAAGATGTATTTCAGAATGTATATAAAGCACAGAAATGTATACACTATATTTGAAAAGATAATGTCCTTCAGCAAATTTGTGTCTCTGAATGGTTATAATTATGTTACATAAGAAGGAGATATTCTGAATGTCACTGTTTTTATATATGAGTATTTCTGCCATAATATTGGCACCATACAATACACATATTTAGTTTTGACTCTGACATGCATGATACATCATGATTACACTGTATTACTGGTAACATAGTAATAAACTCATAAGTTTAAACTGTCCTAAATGTAACAGAGAAGTGTTATTGATGTTGTATATGTAGTCTAGTGTGTATTGTTGTCTTTTTGTGATTGATCAAGACGTAAAATTAGTGTTGTTTCTATAAACAGATGCTGCTAGAACTTCAGTTTGATTTGAATGTGAAGTTTAAGACGGAAGTGAACAGACTAAGTGCAGAAGAGCTGCGGTCACAGCCACTTGGTAGGGACAAACTAGGTCAGTCATATTGGTGCCAACTTGATGAAGACTGCAATCTCCGGGTCTACCGTGAGGATTTGGATGATGAAACGTGGGAGATAGTTGCAAGGTAAACAGTTCTTCAAACTGGTTTGGGGATTGTGCTATACTCTTCAGTGTTCTTCTCATGGATACCTTGTACACACACAACAACCCCTGCCCCTCCCTTACACACACACACACACACTTGCACATGCACATTCATGAAGGCACCAGTGGTCCTTCTGCATATCAGTGCTGATAATAGAGACAGAGTAGGTCAGTGAAACATTTTTAGTTTATCAAGTGATGTGTAGCTGAAACTGGTTTTGTATATTTCAGAGATCGGGAAGGTTTGGTGCAGCTGATCTCACAGTTATCTTCCAATGATCCATTTCGTAATTGTCCAGATGCAGTTCTCAATGAAGACAGCAACAGTTTAGAGATTGAAAAGCCTATAACAGATACTGGACAGATAATTGAATCACCAACTGCTGATGAAGATGAGGAGGGAGAATTTGAAGAAATTGAAGAGGAACAGGAGGAAGAGATGAATGAGTCTGACAAAGATTGTCAGAAAGAGCTGAAAACAAATTTAGGTCCCAAGGTGTCAGATTTTGAAACAAGGGAAGATGAAGGTGTGAAATCTTTCTTGAAAGAAAGAAGGAATGATACAGAAAATGGTGAAACACCTGCATGTGTGGATGGCATATGTGGAAAGCAAAAGAGGGAGCAGAAAGGTATAAGGTTAGAGGAAAATGAATTGAGGGCTGAGTCCCCTGAAGAAAGAAAGAAAGTTCAGAATTCCACAAGTGCAGCAGACAGAATTAAACATGTGTCTGTTGTTAAGGCTGAGTCAAATGAGCAAGAATCTTCCGAACTTTCTAACCTTTCTGTATCGAAACAGGGTAAATTGTTTGTTACAGATGCAAGTAAGGTAGCTGAACCAGAAAGTAAGAAGTTGTATGTAGAAGTAAAGCAGCCTTCAGCAAGTAAAGGACAAGAATCTCGGAAATGTGGTACAGAGGTTTCAAAAAATTATACACACGTGTCTGGTATTGAAGTGACACCAGGCACAATTCCTTCCGAGAAACAGAGAGTATTCAGTAGAGATCTGACAAAAGGAGAGGAAAGTAAGCTGCTTACAGATAAGGACAAGGATTTTGCAGAAAATACAACCAATGACTTGAAGTGTTCTGCTGAAACCTGTGAGAAACGGAGTGTGTTAATGAAATTTTCGCCTCAAGGGATATCATTAAAACCTCTTGAGAAGTTACTTTCTGTAGAAAAATGTGTGGATTATAGTAAATCAGAAGAGCCTAAGGTATCAGTAGATAATAAAGAGGGAAATGAAAATTCTGGATTTGGCAGAATGCATTCAACTTTTGAAGAATATAAAAGGGGCCAAGATCGTGCAGGTAAAAGGAAGATACAGGCATATGAGGAGGCCAGAGATTTACAAGGGCATAAACCAAGTAATCAAGGAATGGGGGAAGAATTGAGGAAGTCTATAATTAAAATAAAAACATTTAAAGATGGTGTAATTAGTGACATTACTAATAGCGTTGATTCAAGTAATGAGGATACAATCACAGACTCAAGGGAAGATACAGAGGACCTGGAGGATGAAGGCATTGAAAATACTTCAGCAGTGAATACTGCAGTTAGTGGAGGTTTGGATTTAAGTGCTAGGAAAGTTTCTGGAAGCCACCATGAATTTCACAAGAATGACAACACAAAAACAGTACTGCAGTCAAACTTTCAATTTAAGGATGAAGATGGAGTCTATGATCTTAGCACTACAAAATCAGTAGATAAGTGTGCAGTACAGAGAGAATCATTGAGGCATTCCATACATTTACTGGATAAAAACAATGATAGAAGCCAAGCTGAAGCAACTGATCTTAGTACAAAGAAATCAGGTACAACCTTTATTGACTATTGTAAAGAAAAGAGATTGGAAACTCTCTTGAAAACTGGAAAAAGTTGTGCTGGAAGTATGATCTCTGATGTTCATCAAGTTGGTACTATAGATACTCTGAGATCCAAAGAAACTGCTAAAAGTGGCGGAACAAAGAGAGATTTGAATGATGTAGAATATTTGTCAGTAGCAAAGAAGCCACGGTGTGAAGGTGCAGTAAACACAAACAGAGGTGTAATAGAAGTTGGAGAAGCTGTGGAAGAACCATTGATGTTAATCCGAGGAGAGGGTTCAGGTGAAGATTGTAAGATGGGAAATCCAGAGGACAGAAAAGATAACACAGGTGATGGGGTTGTAGGGGAGGTCATAGTAGAACCATTGTTTTTTGTTTGGGGAGAAGGGTCAGGTGAAGACTGTGGCACAGGAAACGCAAGGAAAGATGCACAAAAGGACAAAACAGATGGGAGCAGAAGTAGCCAGGAAGGGAGCAGTGACGATCATTCTTCACTTGTTTGTGATGCAGAGAATATTACGCTAAGTGAAGGTACTAGCAGGAAGCAGGAAGGCTTATCATGTAAGGAACAAAACACTGAAAGTGCCAAAGGTACGGACACAAATATAATAGGGTGCAATGAAAAAGAAGAAAATTTAGAAAAGGGAGATACAAAGAAAGATTTGGTAGTGAAGGCGTCTTGTGATAGGCATATTCCTCTGTCTCCTGGGATTACAAATGTTGTTTCAAGTGACCCTACTTCAAGTGAGCTGGAAAATAAAGCTTTTGTTTCAAAGTCTGATTCACTTCTAGAAATTTCAAGAGGCAATATCTTAATGCCTAGTTCATCCATTAACCCTAATGTTGAAGCTAAGGATAATACTCCAGCAAGTAAAGAGTGCTCACAGGATCTCTCTTCAGAAGGAAGTTCAGTTGAAACTGTTTCTTGTTTACATACAGATGTAAATGGTACTTCAGTGGATAAATTGTCAGGTCATAACAGACTGAGTGGAGAAAGCACTCTTAGCACATGTTCTGAGGAATTTCAAGAAACTAAGAGAAGAGTATCTGGAAACATAATTAAAGAGTTTCCAGATATGAATTCGTCACATAGCAAGGACAGCAAGCAAGTTGAAATGCCTCAAGAAAAGGGACTGAAGGAATCATTTAATACAAAATTGGAACAGTTCCATTCTTCATTATCACCTCAGAGTGATTTCAGAAACAGTGAAAGTAATTATATAACAAGTATTGATGCAAAGAGTACTGCCCTTTCAAATAGCTTGGAGCCAGATATGAGCAGAACAGTATGTAGGAAAACTCTAGGAAGCAAAGAAATTGAAGACATTTGTGTTAAAACATCAAGTGGGGACTGTCTGCCTCAATCAGAACTGGTTACAAAACCTGATGTGAATGTTATGGAACCTTTGATTAGGACTTCAGATTTTTCATTAGGGGAAAAGGATGATGGTGCTGTAACAACACAGACTGAACACTGTATTCAGAGTGAAGGGAAAGTGTGCAAGGAAATGGTTCATGAAGTTCATGCAAAGAACATTAAAATTCCACCAGAGGATTCAGATGATAAAGAGAAACTAGGAAATAAAAAGAAACCTGAGTATGAAATAGAAACAGTTACGCAAGAGAAGAGTACAGGTCAGTCACTTTTACTGTCATTTAAATCGCAAGATGTGACTAAAACTCCTCAACAGGCATCCCACAACAGAGAACGAAACACAGGAGACATATTAAACATCAGTGCTGAAGTGGATAATCCAGGGGTGAGAGATGTGGCACAATCTAATTCACACAAAGTGACTGGAAGTTTTACAAAATCCCTTGACTTGTCTGAATGTAAGACAGAATACCTAAAATCAAGTGGCATGCCGTCTATTCCCCTGTCATTAGAGAAAAAGCCAGAATGTACCAAAGCAGCAGAACCATCACTTGTTAGTAGTTTGTTTTCTGCAGTTCCTGTATCAGATACTCCATATGTGAAAGAGGACAGAGGCACAGAGCCAGACAAAACAAAGTTAGAACTCAACAAAACCAGTGAAGCACCCTTGCCTGTAACAAAAAGGATTCTTCAACAGGCGGCTAATATAACATCTTCAGATAGTTATGCAACATCTCCAGATTCAGTGAAGGCAGAGACACCTGTAAAAGTTCCTCCCACAAAGACCCCACCAAAACTTTGGAGCATAGAAACCATATGTGCTCCTGATCAGAAATCCAAAGAGCCAATATGCAATTCTCAAGGTGAAGTTTTAGGTAGCAATATTGGTTCAACTTTGAAATATGTTGATGTACATTGCTCGCAGAAACCACAAGTGTCAAGCCATACCACAAAACCCAAATGGTCACTTGGTGTTCAAGTTATACCAAAATCTAAAAATGATGGTAGTGGTCCTAAGAGGATGTCGAGATGGGATGTTGGTAAACCTAGTGATACCAAGGCAGAAGCAAGTGGTGGAATTAATAGTAGGGAAAATAAGTCTCAGACTTCAGGAGAAACATATGCCTCAACAAAGGAAGGTAGTCAGAAGGATACCAATCTGAGAAAGGTTCTGAATTCAGATGTTCCAAGTGCAGATTTCTGTTCCACTGCAAAACCTTTTATTGTAGATGAATTTAATAAAGTGAAGGAAAGTAATGTTATAGATGACAAGGTACTGGAACATACCTGTTCTTCATCCGAAAGCTCCTCAAGTACTTTGGCTAGCTCTGTGTTAGTGGAAAAGGGAGTCTGTGAAAAAGAGCTTACGCCAGGCAGTCACAATGAAGGAAATTCAAGTAGTGATCCTGTAGAAAAATCTGCATCAGACACTGGAAGCTCACCTTTCCCCAGTAAGAGGACATATTCAGAACTGGATGTTGGGTCAACTAAAGTGTTTGGTAAATGTATAAATGTAGAATATAAGGGGCATAGTGAAAAAGATCAGAAAGGATCAGAAAAAAAACCTGAACTTTCTGTTCATGCTGAAAATGTTGAGAAGCATCGCAGTTTATCAGTCCAGAAGGCAGCTAGTGCCAAATATGAAGTCACTGAAACCTCTTCAGATTCGTCCCCAGCAAAATTACCAGCAGCATTAAATGAGCCAGTTGATTACAGTCCACAGAGGAAGTTAGGTACATCTAAAAGGACTGATACTCATACTGCAATTTTTTCAAGCCAGGGTTTTGTTGAAAAGGAGAAGAAACCTGTGGAGCAGTTATTTTGGGGTCTTGGTTCTTCACAGTTATCGGACAAGAAAATTGAATCAACAACAGATAAAGTGACGGTATCCATGATGGCTGATAAGTCATCTCCAAAGGCTGGAGCAAATGTTAACAGCATCACTGAGAAAACTGTTGATCGTGCTAAAGCTACTGAACTTAAGATGGAAAAGAAGGTGGTTCAGGGCTGTATCGGCCCATCTGTTTTAAAAGACAAGGCCTTGAGCACCAGTAAAGAGGATGGCAAACCGGTGGATGTTACTTCTGAAAGAAATATTTCAAAGGTTATAGATTTTTTAACTAAAAAATCTATTGGAAAAACTGTGGATAAATTTAATGAAAGACCTGTAGAAAAATCTGTCGATATTACTGCTGACACATCTGTTAGAAATCCAGTGAATGTCACCACTGAAAAAGGCATTTCCAAAGTTACAGATGTTTTAACAGAGAAGCATGCCAGAACACAAGAAGGTACAGCTGCAGAAAAAAATATTGGTAAACCTGTGGATACCATTGCTATCAGTAACACAGTAGATGAAGTTTTTAACAAATGTGTTCAACAGACAGAGGATGTTGTATATGAAAAAACAGCTAGTAAAGCTGTTTATTCTGCATCTAATGAAGCTGTTGAGCCATCTGTTGGTGTCATGACAGATGCAACTGTTGGAAAGTCAGACATTGATGACTTTAACAAAGCTCATTATAAATCTTTGACCATATCAACTGACATAACTGTTGGAAGAGATGTTATTATGAATGATAAAATTGCTGATAAATTTGTGGATTTTCCGGTGAACAGAACAGTTGAGAACACTGATGATGTTAGGAAGGAAAACAGTGCCAAGATCGTTCCTGTAAGGAAAACCGTTGGAGAGGTTACTGACAATATTGACATGAAACCTGCAGGTGGTTCAACTGACCATACTGTTCAACACATTGTGGCTCTTCCCACAAGCAAAATTAGTGAACCAGTAGCCGACATTGAAACTTATGAATCAGTTGTACCAACTCCTTCAGCAGAACAGGATTTTAAAACATGTGTGGATACAGGAGCAGACAAAACTACTACAAAAACTCTGTATGATGGTACAGGCACAACTGGTGCAAATAGTTTGAGTGCTGGTGAAGATAAAAGTGTTAAAGAAGAAACATATATTAATGCAGAGAAGGCTGTTTTGAAAAGTGCAGACAAAATTATTAAACATTCTCTGAATGTCAATGAAGTCAGGACTAGTATAAAATCTGTGGCTGTTATTGGGGACAAAGTTGTTGAAAAACATGAAGATAGTTCTGCAAACAAAATTGTTCCAATACCTGTAGCTTTTACTTCAGACACAGATGTAGAAAAACCTCTATATTTTGGTTCAGACAAATTTCAAACTGTGAGTGACAAACCTGTCGTTCATGCAACTGATCAGAGTACCGTTAAGTCTGCAGATAAGAACATAAATGAAACTGTTAGTGAAGCTGCCAAAGCATGTAGTAGCTCAACAGGAGTTACTGAGAAATCTGTTGGTAAAGGTACTGAAAGTACTTACAAAACTGGTGGTGCTGTTATTAAATCCACTGATAAAGTTGATGGCATATCTGTTGTAAGCACTGAGAAGCCTGGGATTAAAGAGGTTGAAGTAACTCATAATTGTACTGGACAAGATACTGAAGACATTGTGAAAACTGTTGACAGATTTGTTGAAACAAGTGGCATGGTTGAGAGGCAGAGTTTGAAAATGAGTGATAAAAGTATTGACAGAACTACAGGCATGGATGAAAAGACTGTAGGTGAAGAAGCTGATAGAAGAGTTTGTAAATTTGTTGAAACCACTGCCAGTTGTATGCGTGTTAGTATGGATGCAGTTACAAGTATTGCTGATAGCAAGGCATCTTTCATTAAAACTTACCAGTCTGTTGGAAAAGATGGGGATGAGACTAATAGAAAGACCGTGGAGAATACAGCTAACAGAGTGGGTGAAAAAGCAGTGGATATTTGTGTTATTGAAACTGCAGAGTCGTGTTTGAATGATTGTACTGTGAGGTCTGACATTAAGTGTGTGAATGTTTCCTCTGATAAAGATGTTGCAAAAGCTGTGGCTGATGCGGACATAGCTGTTGGGAAAGACAGTGGTAAAAATGATAACAAAACCACTGAAAAATCTTTGAATCTAATTACAAATGAACCTGCTGGAAATACTACAAGTGTAACTGCTGATCATTATATAGTGAAAGTTTTGGATGCTAATGCTGATAAATCTAGTGAGAAAGTTGGTGATTTATCACTCACAACTCTTGTAGAAACTACAGATGTAACAGATTACAGCATTGCTGGAAAATCTGTTTCGAATGTTGACAGATCTGGCGCACAAGATGTGGATATCACAGCTGTTCAGGCCCCAGAGCAAAAGACTGATGTTATTGCTGACAGAATGTGTAAGAGTACTGTGGATATAAGTTTGGACAAACCATCTGATAATCTAGTGGGGACAGCTGACAGCAATGCTGTCACAGACAATAATGCCACAAAAACTGTGGATGAAGATACTGGTATGGGTAACAATGTTGAGAAAGCTTCACTCATCACAAATACAGCAACAGGAAATGGTACAATCATAACTTTTGACAAAGAAGCTGAAAAACCTGTTACCATTGCAAAAACAGGTGGAAAATTTGAGTGTGTTGAAAAAGTGGAAGATGATTCTATCAAAAAGGTTGTTGAAAAAAGTTTGTGTGGTAGCATGGATGCACCACCACTCAAGAAGGCCATTACAGACATTCCTCATGAGAAACTCACCATGAAGACAACAGAAGAGAATTTGAGAAATGACATATCAACTCCTGTTGGTCTGAAACCTTTACTGATGCAAGGCAGGGGAAGCTCAGCTACTGTTCGTGGTAAACTTCTTCATCAAGGATCTGGGAGAGGTCGAAGGAAGTCTGTGGAGAATATCACAATGGGTATCATGATGAGTAAACTAGCTGGAAAAAGTGGACTGGATTCACAAGCAAAATTCCCAGTCCCATTGTTAACTGACATCAGTGTACATGACAGAATTACAGACATTCAGCATTCTGAAAAGCAAGAGAATGAGCTTAAAGTTGTCCCAGAGAGTCCCAAACCTGAATGTGAGCTACCTGTAAAATCAGAACCTGTTGCCAAAGTAAGAACCGGTTTTATTACATTAACACCAATAGAAAAATTACTGGAAAAGCCACCTGTCAAATTTCAGGATTCAGAAGTGAAAGGACGGTCATTACCGCTGTCAGAGTCACCAAAAAAATCCTTATATCCAATTAGTGAGTCAGCTGCAGAAAGTTCAATGGATGCAACAGTAAAGAAGAGTTTACCAGCCGTAGATGTGACACCAGTTGTGAAACAGTCATTAGAACAGAAATTACAATCTCTTCCAGGAGTTGTTCAAGCGTTAAAAAGGTCAGAGAGTTCATTTGATGTTTTTGTTCCAGATCCACAAATAGTAAGATCAGATACAGATCATACTGAAGGGAAAAGGCTAACTGCTCAGAAGGATCCCATGGTTCAAGAAAGTAGACAGAGCAGTAACAAATCAGGTGAACTGAAAGACAAGCCTGAAAGCAGTACTGAGTCACAGAAAGAAAGTCTTCGTCCTTTAGTCCAGTACAGTGAAAAGGTGCAAACTCCAAATACAGATGTAAGTGTAATGGAAGACGTTACATTAAGCACCAAAGATTTCAGTACATCACCCCTAAAATCTCAGGTAACTTACAGCAAAGTTTCTGATGTAGGATGTAAGCTATTTCAAAATAAAGAAGAAGGAACAAAATCTGGAAGTACACGTGTTCAAAAGTCAGTTTCAGAAGAAAGAAAAGTTGCTGACAAAATGGTAACATCTGCTGTACAAGAGTCATCTTGTAGAAATGTTACAAGAAAAGGTGATGAGGTAAAGGGAAGCATTGCACCAAATGTTTTTCCAGTGGTCAGTGACAGTACACAACCAGATAAGTCATTGCAAAAAGGGAAGTCACGAGCTAGCCAAGCTATTTCTGGCCTGAAGGGTACTGAAAGTGAAACAGAATTATCAATTAAAGCAACAGAAAGCACTGAAAACACGGAGACAGAAATTAATTCGAAGCGGGTTATGAGGAAAGATTGTTCCAAAACACCTGCAGTGAAATCACCTTTGTCAGCAAAGGTGAAGGCAGAAGATAGGAAATCACCCAAATCAGAGAATGCAAATGTGGCAAAAGAGGTGATACCAAAAAAGGAATTAGAAATTAATACTGGACTTAGTATACGGAATCTTACTTTTGATTACACACCTCCAAAAATTGAAGAGAAAGAAGTTTTTAGTGTTAAAACCAGGAAACAAACTCGACAACATGTTAAGATGGTTGCAAAACAACCATCAGCAGAAAAATCTAAGAAGGGGAATAAAACTTCAAAATCCACATTCTTGGATTCCTCAAAACAAGAGGACGAGGTATTATACATTGCAGAGAAGGATCCACTGGGAGGAGCAAATGATGATGCTCATTACACAAGATCTAGGAGGACAAGGTCAAGTACTGCTTTATTGGCTGCAACTGTCAAACCACAGCCACCACCTAAGAAAGTGAGCAAACCTGAAATTCACACTGACACATCAGTAAAAAAAGGAAAACCAGTGGGACAGAAACGTAGGAATAGCCGCAGACTAGATTCCTATTCTGATGAAGAAGAGGTTGCTGCAGAAGGACAAAGGAAACGAAGTTTGGCAGAAGCAGACAGTGCCGAAGATGCTGGTGGCAAAAGGCGAAAGCTTAGAAGCAGACGTACACCTGACATGCAGTTGCGACACAGTGTTGAGAAGCAGAAACTTCTGGAGGGTGGATACAGTAGTAGTGATGATGATCGTGGTGGTGATATGTTAGTCGGTTTTGAAGGAGAATCGACAGATGAATCACAGCTGACATCAGCAGCTGGTGAAATAACACCTCGTGGTAGGGGAAGACCACCAGGCCGTGCACGTGGGAGAGGGAGGGGACGTGGTAGAGGCAGAGGAGCATTTACATCACGGACTACTACTGACAGCCCTGCTGTTAGCAGTGATGCCCCTTCTGACATAAGCCGCCAAGAACCACCTGTTGTTACAGGACCTGCTGCACCAAAATCTTCCCCAAGGAAAAGTAAGTCTTACTCCTTGTGCAGTATTGTCTAATGACGAAAGACGTGGACATTACTGTGTATTTTAATAATGATAGGCTTGATGTAGTAACAACAGTTTTGTTGTAGAAAATTGTCTTGATTACTTAGATGAGCTAATTCACAATAAGCTAAAGTGATTGTGCCCAAGATTATCTTACATGATAAAGTCAAGTCAGTTTCAGGGGTATCATGAAACTTCCTTTAATGCACCTCATTTTATTTAGTTCCAGCAGTCTCACATTAATAATATAATTTCTTCAGAATTATGCTCAAATCCATTATTCTTCAGAGAAAACGTAAAGGAGCGTTTCGCTGTATTTAAATTGTTATGTGTCAGGCAGATATTATATGCATATCCTCTTGCTGTAATCCCATACAATTCTTATTATTAGTCTCAGAAACTATTATTGTTTTTCCTGGTCATTAAAGTTTGAGTTTTGTGTGGATATCCTTTTCTGAGGACACCAAAGACTGAGGTAATAAGTAAATTTTCCACTGCACTGTGTGGTAGTGAAATGTGTTACCCCACAGAATCAACATAGATGGGAAGCTGTAGAAAAGAAAATTCTACTGGTAAATGTTTCATACTGAGGTTCATAATGGAGGAAATTATGTAATAAATAGCTTCATGATTTGTGTTTTCCTATTAGTATAATTGTAATAATCAAAAGTGTTACATTTAACTGACCTAGAACTTGAGTGTGGGATATAAGGAACTCATGCAAAGCTTTGGTTGGGAAAATTTGTGAAAAGCATCAACATGTAAGAGCAAAACAGATGGGAGGATTGTGTTAAGCAGATTGGCTCTGTCATATGACATGGAGGTTGGAGTATAATTGTACCATAAATCTGGGCACAATAGGGGTGTCAGGTTGGTTCCTAACAGAGAGTATGATGGGAGGAATCAGTGTTGCTCTGGCTGAAGAGCATTTTCTATTTCACTGCTTATCTGAGTTATCCCATTTGCAGCCTATTTCTGTTACTGTAATGTATTGTAATTGAGGTTTTTATTTTTTATTGTATTTTAATGTCAGGCCTGCTATTTTGTTGTATAAGACAGTAAGGAAGTAGTAGTAGTTTACTGTCAACTCAACTGTGTTGTAAGATATCCTATATTCTAATTGATATAGCGGGATGACTGAAGTGGCATTAGATTCCTGGGTATGTGGCAGTATTGAAGATACATAGAAGAAGTTGCCAGGTGGCTTTATTTGCATACATACAATTATAGGGAAGAATTAATTTGTGTGAAGTGTGCACAATTTGAACTGCAAGGAATTTCTGCTCCGTAAATTTGTCACAGTATGCATGGGAGGAAAGCTGGAGAGGAGAGACAGGGAGGTAAATGAAACTACTAGTGATCCTGCAGAATAACCCAACTAGTAACCACATATTTAATTGTCACTGACAGCCAGTATGATAATGCTTATTGAGAAGTCTGTATTTTAGTGGGGGGACATAGCTACCATTTGTCACTTAGTAGTCTGTTGTTTAATTTCCATCATGGTAATATCATTTAAATGTATTGATGTGGAATCCAGCTTCCTCAGGGTCTCTCAGGAATTGGCAGTTGTGCACTGTGGATGCTGAATGGCACATTGCTGTCCTGAAGAGCAGAATTGCCACATCTCTATGGAATGAGCAGTAGGACTTAACAGACATTGTCATTGGAATGTGTGATGGACAGATGATGGACTGTGGTGATGTAAATATGATTGAACTGGCTGAGAATAAGATTCACTTGTTGACTGGGTCCGTGGAGCAACATCCTCCTTGAGAAGCTGGTAGTCACTCAGCTGGTTAAGAAATATTGCATATTTTGTGGAATTATGTGGTTCATTACTGTGTTTACAAGTCCACTGCCAAATGTATCCAGTCTATTCCTCAAACTCTATTCCTTTATGATCCGTCTCAATGTAATTGTTCGGTCCTAAGGTTTCTGATGTTGCCCCTTCCCTTCAGGTTTGCCAGGTGAAAATGTGCATTCATGTACATGTCCTGCCTATTTCATCTTCCTTCATTCCGTGACTGTCGAAAAGCAGAAATATGAAGCTCCTCGTTGTGCATTTGTCTCGATCCTTCTGTTAGCTGCACTTATCTTTCTTCATAGGTGTAAGTAGTCTTTCAGCACCATGTTCTTATACACCCTCAGCCTGTGTTCTTATGCTGCTGTATATAGTGCCATGCAAACTTATGGTATTGCTTTAATCTTTTGGTTTTTATATACAAGATGGAAAGTTTAGTATGTATTATTACACTAGCAGTTCCTATTGAAGAGGGTTTGTTCTGCTTTAGTAACAGGTGCTAGGACTCTTAGTACTTAATGTTTAATGTAGGATTTGAATTTTTTTTTTTTAAGTGAGACATCTCTGTTGTGTTGGATATAAGCTAAAATATAATATAAAATATATATAATATAGTCATACACAACTTTACATTTCATTAGATTATAATTGCAGGTATGTGTTTCGGCCCAATTGTAGGGCCATCTACAGTTGTGTGTGACTATATTAAATATATTTTATATTATATTTTAGTGTAGAATTTGAATGTTTTATTTGTTACAATCTGCTGAGTATTTGGTTTATCTTAAAAGCTTAATCTTGATTTGCTGTTGAATCTAAATAATTATGTTGGTCATAAGATTATCACCTCCCCCCAGTGTACAGTAAAATTCTTAGGTACATTTATCAGACACACAAGTTCATATGTGGATTGACATTGTTCATTGTTACAGCCCGTCGATTGCTTGGATTGGATGTGGGAGTTGACATAATTTTGGAAGAAACCAGCAGGGAAGGAGGTGGTGCTGGCCCCAGTTCTGCAGTGCCTATACGCCAGTCGCGTCGCATTGCACAAATCAAAATAAAGGAGGAGGCAGAGAGGAGAAAATTGGAGGAAATGGCTCTTCTAGAGATGAAGGAACAGCAACGCAGGCGTAAACGTGATGAAAAGCATGACCTTAAAGTAAGGATCATAAAGTTAAGCCAGATTGAGAAATTTTTAATAGAAAGAAAATTTCTTGTTACGATATTGGTATGTCACTTTAGTAGCCTGGAAGACTAACAATAATTTCTTTATTTGTAGACATTTTTTTGCAGGTCTCTAAAGTTGCATGTTATATGTGAAGCTTGTATCTGTCATTTTATGAACCTTGCCCGTCATCTAGTGGCCAGAACAGAGCATTTTGAAAACTGGGTCTTTTCCCATCCTTGTGAGAAATTTTGAAGGTACTACTTCTAGGGGTTATATGACCACATTAGCCAGTATTTAGCTGTTATCCAGCAATTTTGTATCTTCCTAGATATAAATAGCGTGTCATTAACTTTAAAAACCACCAAAGTAGTATGGATACCATCTGTCCATTTGTTTCAGCTGTAACTATGAAAAAGTCAACAATATGTCTGATGTGGACCTCCATTTTAATGGATATGGAGTTTAGCAACCTGCATTACCTATTTCCAGGTTATGACCAGTGATTAAAGAATCACTAGCTGTGTACTCTGAACACTTTGACAATTTAGATTTTCTTGCATTATAGTTGATGTTAAGTGAGGAAGTTTAACGTCTGTAATCCAGTTATTTTTATTTCAGGAATCTAAGTCAGATAAACGGAAGAGGAAAAAGAAAACAGTAAGTAGATGAAATACTTATTGTTTTAAACAAGTCTGAATAGTTGGAAATATTGCATGTATTGCAGAAGTAAGTTGAATGAAGAAAATGAATAATATTTTACAGGCAGAAAGTGATATCGACTATACTGCTGAGGAAGAGTTAGAAGAGCCTGCTTCTTCAAAGAAAAAGAAGAAGAAAAGGAAGAAGCGAAAGAAGAAGTCTGGAAAAAGTTTCAGTGATAATCCCTGGCAGTCAACATCTGGCTCTTCAAGGTAACATAGATATGCAGAAGCATAACCTTTGGTTTACATGTGACTTCATTTTGCAGCACATTTGGATTAAAAACTAATTTAAGCAGCTCATTATAAAGTGACATTTAATACTATACAGTAACATGTGTGGTTTGAGTGCACTTTTAGTGCAGTACTTGGCACAGTTTAGTTTATTTTGTTCTTACATGATATATTCTGTTAGGTCTGAGTAAAGCTTGAATCAGAAAGAAAGTAGATGTAATTACTTTAGGGGACTGTGGTTTGAAGTTTATAAGAAGAAATGGGGAAAAGAGATTTGTGCAGAATGAAGAAATAAAAAATGTAACCTGTGTTGATGGTATGTGTTTTTGTAATAGTGAATAAATCCTGTAAATGAAATTTATTATTCAAAAGTTACTCATTACAGTCTCTTTTGTGAGCCAAGAGGAAGATTTTTAATTTGAACTTGTGTTAGGGTGCAGACCATGCCCATCTGAGAGTTCGCAATGCTTCTGGCAGATTTTACTGGGAGTGATTTAATTGTGTAAATCACAGGCAGACACAACAATTATTGGCTTGTGTTGTCTGGTGTATGGCACCTGTTGAGCCATTCATTGCCATTCACAGGAGCAGCAAAGCAGGAAATGTATCTCATTTCAAAGCCCAACATTTAATTGAGTCAGTGTGGGTGACACTATTCCCAGCAAATCCTTCTGCAGTACCTTCTCCATATTGCTCTGATTCTAAACTCTTTTTCTTAACTGTGCAGTCTGGCAGCTTGTTATTAACCCGTTAAGGCCAAATGACTTCTAAAGACATCGCAAACAGTGTGTCGAAGTTTGGAGGAATTTTGTTCACTCCTATTCAGTGAACTGCTGTTGCTTGCTATGCTGCAGGACTCTTGAAGGTCAGGCTTCATTTAGGAGCCAGAATATACCCCTTCCACCTCCTAAACCCCTCCACAAACACCGATATATATACATAGACACTTAGTAACTACGCATTTTTCCCAGCTGACTAATACGACTTTGACACTGTATGCTTTGAATATCGCTTGCTCTGGAGTTCACTGTGGGTTGAAATATCAACACTGACCTATGAAGCGAAAACTCTTTCTTGACCAGGAAGTTTGTTAGTGGCATACTGTACCCATATAATTCAGACAAAACTAATGCTCAAAAATCAGAGATATCCACAAAAATCGATGTTTTCATCTACAGGAGGGCCCACAGATATGCCTCTTGTAGTGCTGGGGTAATCTGTAGGGGTTGTGGGGTAGTAACATGCAACATACAGCTGTCAGTCCAGTAACAATGTCGTGGGCACCCGCGAATAGCTGGAATTTTTATACAGCAGTCACTTCATAGCTTTAGATCTGTGTTGCTGTCACTGTAGAAGACGTTCATACTCACTGGTATTACGTTTCTGAAACTGTGTCGAGTCATACACAGTAGTAAACAAGGCAGATGATTGTGGGTCTCGAGCAGTGGCCAGAAAAAATAAATAAATAAAACTTTAGGAGGAAGCCATAAGAGAAATTCTTGTTGCTGGCACTGGAATCAGGTGCTGAGGCTAGCGATGTTAGAAGACTATTTTGAGGAGGAGGAGGAAGAAGAAGAAGAAGAACAACAACAACAACAACAGCCGCAAGCCTCAGCAGAAGTCACCATAACAAACAGTGGCCAGCAAAATCTTCAACCCACCTGCCGTAACAACAACAACAGCCGCAAGCCTCAGCAGAAGTCACCATAACAAACAGTGGCCAGCATAATCTTCAACCCACCTGCCGTCAGCGTTCTTCTCACGGCCAAAGAAAGTGCACAGTGTATAAATGCGCCAGATGTGATGTGATGGCCTGTGGATGGTGCCTTGTTTCGTGGAATATCACACAAAAGTAAATTTGTTATGTATCACCCTCTTTGTGAATACTGTGTGTCCTGCTAAAACAGTGATCCAGGGTGCCACAAACCTTATGCAGCAGCCAGAATTATGTGACAAATTAACTATTTACACCACATTTTATATAATGCATGCGATTCACAGACCTAAATTTGTTATAAAAATAGGTGAACATTTTTTCCCAGATTAACTAATTCATAAGCAGAGTGAAAAATTTTATTTCATTAAATTTGAAGAAAATCTACAAGATACACTTTTTTTTTTTTTGTAAGAGTAAGCATTAAAATTTAAAATCCCCAGTAGGCAGGCAGCGTTGCTCGGAGGGATTTAATTCTGGCGTCAGAGGGTTAATATTTCAGGGAAACTTAATGCCCCCATCTTCAAGTTAGTAGAGTTCTACACTGAAGTTAAAGGTAGTTGGTTTATTCAAAATGGTAACAAGCTACCAGATTATATGGCATCACATCCCAGAAGACAGTAATCTTCATCACCACCAAAGTTTCCAGACACAAAACTGTACCAAGAGTTTGGGTGTTATCAAACGCATGTGTGTCTGTTAACTAAGCTTTACAATCCTGTATATGTATATGTGGTGTGTGTATATGTTCCTTTAGTTCATCACTAGAGGAAGAGGAAGAACAGGAGCAGACAGAGGAGGAGGAAGATGAGAGTAATCTGGTGTTCAAGTCAGACCATGAGTTTTCTCCAGAATCAGACTTAGAAAATGAAGGTGGTGAAGTGCAGCCAACACGCAGGGCTAGGACTGCACAAAAAGGTAAACTATGTGTTGTTATGAAACCGTAATGTTTGCCTGTCACACTAATAATCCTTAAATTATGTTGGCTGAAGTGAGTGTTTTCATGCTTACATTCCTAAGTGATCATTCCAATATCGATCATTTACATAAATGGTCATTGTCATCCCTGAGCCACTGCAGCCAAGAGAGCTTACCAAATTACTTTTCCCTTATGGGAGATTTTGACCCCAGTCATCCACAATAGTGCCTTGTCACTATGCTGACTGAGCAACATGTTCCTTTCTTAAATTATAACTTCCCAAGAAAAAAAAAATTTTTCTATTCTTTCTCTGTTTCATTTGTTTTCCTTTTATTTTTCTGTTAATATACCTGTTAATTTTCTTTGGTTAGAGCCTGATGGAGAGGACCTAGCAGATGATCATGCTTGCCAGAAGTGTGGCAAGAGCGATCATCCTGAATGGATTCTGCTTTGTGACAAGTGTGATTCAGGTTGGCATGGTTCCTGTCTACGCCCAGCATTACTTGTCATTCCAGAGGGGGATTGGTTCTGTCCACCCTGTGAGCATGTGAGTATTCATGTTATGTGTATTAGATGTCATAGACATGGAATGTACACTTCAGCTGTGTAACTTGACATTAGCCCTGTGGTGCCAGAAAATGCGCAGTGTGACATTAAAAGTGCTGAATGTTATGTAAATACATCTGCTGTTGTGTTGCCCTCTTATGTGGTACCCATTTAAATTCCATTCTTCTGCATATCAATACTGGCAATTAATTCAAACACAAATGGGATGAAAATTCAAATAATTTTAAAAAATGGGTGGTTTTGTATCAAGGTCTTTTAAGTGTGTCCATCGAAGGCATTTTTCTTTCACATTTTAGACGTTCCTGTTAACAAATCTTCAGGATAACTTGAAAGAATATGATCGCGCCTTGAAGCGTCGTGAGAATGAAGAATTGCGGCGTAAAAGACTTGCGTATGTGGGCATCAGCTTGGACAATGTTCTTCCAAATAAAGAAAAGGAGGCTGGAGCTAGTGGTAAGCATCTGATTTGGGTTCAGATTTAGCATTAATCTTATAGTTCTTTTTAGGGCACATTAGCATAGTTGCAGAAAGTGACTGTTAGCTTCGTCCTGTACACCTGTTTGCCTGCCTGCTGGCTTCTTGCAAAGAACGTGTATGGTACTCATAACCTCTGTCAACAATGTGCCAGAAATTAGGGCACAGTTTAAAACCTGATTATCTAGGAGGTTATAATATGTAAATTATCAACTGCTGAATATGTCTTCTAGTGTGCTGATTCACCTATTTTGTTGTGTGGGCCAAGGCATTGCCCTGACTGCTTTTTTTGTTTCTGTTAATTCCTGGAAGAATGGAATTACAATTCAGTGAAGATAATGGTCAGAATTTATTCATCCACTCGTTCATTT